>Ga0082335_1006846_pt1 | contig 14281 bp, 28 predicted proteins | sample Subgrocontami58m_FD_72375 | JGI IMG/M metagenome (GOLD analysis project Ga0082335, IMG submission 72375) | Subsurface groundwater microbial communities from S. Glens Falls, New York, USA - GMW37 contaminated, 5.8 m (SPADES assembly) (version 2) ...
TTCACGCAGGGGTCGCAGACATCCACCTGGGCGCTGTAGGAGGCCAGGTCGGACACGATGTCCACCACGCGGGTGTTGCGCACATCGGGGCAGTTCTCCTTGAAGGCGAGGCCCATGACGAGGATGCGCGAGCAGGCGACGGCGATGCCTTTTTGCGCCATCAGCTTCACCACCTGCGCGGCGACGTAGAAACCCATGTTGTCGTTGATGCGCCGGCCGGCGAAGATCACTTCGGGGTTTGATGTGCAGTCGAACGGATGAAAGGCTTCTTTTTGCAACTTAGGACTCCAATCCCAACAAACTCCACCAGTCCCGCCCGGCGTGCAGCACACGCACAATCGACACACCGTCAGGACGTGGCAGGTAGAAGATCAGGAAGTTGTCGAAGTTAAATGACACGCCACTTGCGTAGCCCAACCAGCTCGGGATGGCGCAGTCCCAGCGGCGCGCCGATCATGGGTTGGTCAGCCAGATCATTGAAGCTCGCCTCAGCGTTGGTCAGAAACCGCTCGGCGATCTCAAGGTGCGCATTTTCTGCCAAGTAGATGAAATGCTCTACCAGGTCACGCTTGGCTACCGCGCGCCGGTAAACCTTCGGCATCAGCGCTGTTTCTTTCGCTCTTCCAGCTTGGCCAAGGCCTCTTTGCGAATGGCGTTCCAGTCCGCCGGTGTCAGTTCACCCTCGTGACCGTTGAGCCCTTCCAGCAGCTTCGCTTCAAGATGTTCTTCCGCCTTGCGCTTCTCGTCGGCGCGGATCAGCTCGCGCATATATTCGCTGGCGCTGCTGTAGCGGCCCTGGGCGATCTGTCTATCCACGAACTGCTTTAAAGGGTCTGGCAGAGAAATATTCATGCTTTGCATATGACACCTCCTGTGCCGGCTAAATTACGGCAGATAGCAAGAAATGGCAATAATTGCCATGTGATGCCATCTTGGAGGTGCCCTTATGCAATTTCCAACAGACCATATGCTTCAGTCTTTTCTTGGTACGGACCATATTGTCAAGCGCCTGCATGCAACCCCTTCAGACGTGCTTCGTCGCCGATGAGGAATATTTTCGGGCCCGCGAGCACCTTCGAGATGAAGTGGTCACGCTTTTCAAGTCGGCCGGCGAACTCTTTACGGTCAAAAATCGTCGTCGATACTGCGCGACCCAGCCGTTTCTCCGCCTCGGATAGCGGCAGGGCAAGCTGCGAAAGAAGAATGTCGCCCACGAGGAAGACGTCAATGTCGCTATTTGCGTGGTGCTCGCTGCGCGCTACCGAGCCGTAGATGAAGGCGGCGTCGATCAGGTCACACAGGGGCGCGAGCGCGGCCCGCACGATGTCCGCGATGCCGAAGGTCTTGGCGACGAGCCCCGAGAGTTCGGCGAACACCGGGGCATCCGGGTTCACGCGAAAGTACACCTGGTTGGCGCGCCGCTCGCGAATCAGCAGGCCGGCGCGCGTGAGTTGGTCCAACTCCTTCTGTACCTGGCTCGCGCCAGCGCCCGCCGCGGCGACAATCTCGCGGGTGTAGAAGGCCTTGCCGGGCTGGCCGAACAAGAGCGCGAGCACCGAGCGCCGCGTCTTGCTGAACAGCGCTTCGGCGACCGGAAACGTAGCGGGGGTCATGGTGGTCAGGGAGTTCGTGTGTACCTAAATCAGGTACGATCGTACCGAATATAGGTAAATTTTGTCCAGCCCGGCAGTATTGTGATGCACCGGCTCAGGCCTGCCGCGTGAGTGCGCCAAGCCATTGCAGTCGATCATCGACTTTTCCAGCTCTGTTTGTGTACCCCGATTACCTGATCTCGGCGATCCAGTAGCCGAAGGGCAAGGGGAGTGCCGGTGATGAGGATTTTCATGGGGCGGGAAGCTTATGCGCGGGTTGCTTGCCTCAAACTCCGCGCTGGTGCGTTCATCCGGCGCAAGCCCTGTATTTTTGGTCATTCGACCTGGCGTTTCAGGTCCCGATAGAAATTCTCGTGCGGGCCAAATTGTTGACGTCATAGAGCACGTGGTTGGGCCTGCCGAGGGCGCGGATGTCGGTGAAGGCAGGGTGCGAGGTCATGAAGCGGCCGACTGTCGCGGCATCTGTTCGCGTAATTGATCCGGCAGCAAGCGCATGAAGTTCTCGTCCATCGGGAAGTGCGGCATATGGTTCTTGATGGTTTCCAGCAGCGCGAGACCTTGTCGCTTGTCTTTGGCGGCTTTTTTCGCAGGTCTCCCGCGGCGATTGCCAAGCCAGAGTTTATGTAAGGCGAAGAATCGAGGGTCTGGCGTATGTATTGGAACCGGCCACCCTTGGAAGTCAATCAGCACGGTTTTCACCTGAGTGCCGAGCGCGAGCCATTCTTGTCCTTCCAGACATTCCGGTTTCCACGGCATCACGCCCGCGGTGACGCCGGCTATGTTCTTGTTTGTGAGCAGATCAACAAGGTAGCCTTTGTTGTTGACGACGGTCTTTGACGAAGCCGGGGACACCACAAAACTCGAGTCGACTTGCTTTAGCGTGAGAAGCAGTCGCCTGGGAAGATCCGGATCCAGCGTGGCGTTGTCAGCGAATAAGGTGAAATCAAGGTCGTCGGTTGCGTCCATTCCGGTGGCGAAGGTGGCGGCGGCCTCCACCTCGTACGCTTTTAGCGCATAGGTTCCAATAACGAGAACCTTGTCTGCGAGTTCGCCGGTTTGGTCGATGGCGCGAAGAATGCTGCCGGCTGTCGTATCGATTGCCGGCAAACGAAGCGCGCGCCACACGGGTGTGAATTCGCCGATCCTGCCTTCAATGCCGGCGCGTCGATTTTGCAGGTCCTGTTTTTCCCCCTGGAAGTTGCGGAATCTTTCTTCCGATTCCGGTGTTTTCGGCGCCACATATTTCGTCTGTTGCTTCACTGCGCCGGCGGCGTATTGATATAGGTACTCCTTGCTGTTTATGACCCGCCAATACATTCCGCCCGGCAGCTTCGAGAGCGCCGACATGACCCCCTTCCAGGTCTCGTATAATTGCCCGGCGTTGGCTAAACCGCGTAATTGTTCGTCTGTTAATTGCATGATTTTTAATAATTTACCGTAATATATGTCGAAATGCAATAAATTACGGTAAATCGCTGTCCGTCGCGGAACTCTAAGCAGCTCCGCCAGTCCCGCCCGGCACACACCACCGGCACACTCGACACTCCGTCAGGACGTGGCAGGTAGAGAATCAGAAAGTTGTCGAAGTCATTGACGCGCCACTTGCGTATAGCCCTGCCAGCTCGGGATGCCGCAATCGCAGCGGTACGCCGATCATGGGCGGGGGAGAGTGTTTGAACCCGGCTTCACAGCCTGCCGTCTGCGGCGCCTTTGGGCAGCAGCGATTTGACATCGTAGACCACGTGCCCGGACTTCCCGAAGGCGTGGATACCGGCTGCGCCCCACTGCAGAAACTCCGGGTGGGCCACGGCGAGCACGATGGCGTCATAGGTGTTTGCAGACGGCGGGCCGCTGAGCGGCGTGACGCGGTATTCGTGCTCGGCTTCGCCGACGTCGATCCATGGATCGTATATGTCGACTTCGGCATGGTAGCTCTGCAGCTCGCGCACGATGTCGATCACTTTGGTGTTGCGCAGGTCAGGGCAGCCTTCTTTGAAGGTAAGGCCAAGGACGAGCATCTTCGATCCGACGACTTGTTGCTTTCGCTTGGTCATGAGTTTGACCACCTGGTCGGCGACGTAACCTGCCATGTTGTCGTTGATGCGCCGACAGCTGGGTCGAATTTCAGGTTCATGGCTGGCTTTGCATTTGGTGAGATCGGATCCGGCACGCTACCGCCCTGCCAAGCGCTAGCGCGCTTCGCATGGATGCAATTTTTCTTCCCAGACTGAGGGACAAGAACCCGCTTTATTTTTTTCGTTCAATTTATCTACGCAGATTGAACTACGAAGGGGTCCGGAAGTCAATTGCCGCTTCGCCAAGCAGATCGAGGTCAGCCGCCCTTCGCTCCAGCCCTCATACGCTTCTTCGAATCTCATCTTCCGTATCTCCTGTAGCACTTGTGCCGGCGTCATTTCGCACCCCCTTCAGGGCACTATGACAACCGGACAGATGACGTGCTACAGAACCGGACAGATCACGAGCTCGCAACAGGCTTCTACCTAAAGGCTTGCGATCTGCTATTTTTTGCATTACACTACGTATATACATTTCCGTATGAGCAAGGGCCCTCATGGATACGCAAGCGCTATTTTCATTTCGCGCCACCAAACCATTCGTCGCTGAAACCACGCAGTCGGCCAAACTGGCGGGACTCAGCCGATCCGAGTATGCGCGCCGCGCTATCGAGGAGATGAACCATCGGGTCATGAGGGAGCGCATCGCCGCGTTGTCCAAACAGCTTTCGGCGCAGAGCCTCTCGGTAAACGAAGCGCTGGACGATACAAAGGACGACGGGCTTCATGCCTAAACCAGTTCGCGGCGAGGTATGGGCGGTCGATTTCGAACCTCAGGCGCACAAAGAGGAACCGGGAAAAAGGGCACGCCCGGCTCTCATTATCCAAACCGATGCGCTGAACAATGCGGGACATCCGACCGTCATTGTCATCCCGGGCACCAGCGATGTTGAAACACTACCTCCCTCGGACAGCTTCCCGTTACGGGTCAGAGTGCAGAAAACCGGCAAGCTCAAATACGATACCGATTTGCTGATCGACCAAGTTCGCGCTATCGCGGCTAGACGATTGATGTACTGCTATTGCACGCTCGGTGCCAACCATCTCAAAAAAGTCGAGGAAGCACTGCGCTTGCTGACCGGACGGTGAGGCCATTGCACCGCTGACCACCAGGCCGAAATGCGGCCCTTTCATTTCTTGTCCGGAAGACGGGTCGAATTGCAGATGCACAATGTCGCCGCGATTCGGCACGTAGGCCATCAGAGCGCTTCCTTGCCGACCGGCCCCATGGCGTCCCAACCATCGACGCGAGGCAGCGCCCGCGGCATCTCAGCCAGCAGGTCTTCCAGTTTGTAACGATGCTTGCGCGGCGCATTGACGGTCATGCGGGCACCTTCGAGCAGCAGCCATGATCTGATCGGCCATCGCTTCGGATCGCCGGCGCTGACCGCCGCGTCTCAGGCGGACCGGGAAGAGATATGTGATTGCGGCGGGCGATCTTCGCTTACAAGAAATCGTCGATTCGAGTGGTTTCGGGCACGCTACCGCCCTGCAAGACACTTGCGTGTTTCGCATGGATTTCGTGCAACAAATTATTCGCGAGCAAGCTCGCTCCTACGAAACCTCTGCACCAATCGTTCGCGAGCAAGCTCGCTCCTACGGCACCCTTGCACCAATCGTTCGCGAGCAAGCTCGCTCCTACGGCGGCTATGCGTTCATTCGGGTTTGCGCGCGGTGAGTTCGCGGACTTGGTGCTGCCCGACTTCGCGCTGCAATTGTTCGATCTCAGTCTTGAGCGATTCGTATTCGGCCATCTTGCGCTTGAGAAACTTCACCGTGATGGTGGCTTTGCTTTCGATGCCCCGCGGCGTGAGCAGGTAGGCGTAGGCGAGCTTGTTGCTGCTGTTGCGAAAGTTGCGCACCTTGACCAGGCCCTTGTCGATGAGGGCGTTGAGGCAGTAGTTGACTTTGCCCAGGCTGGTGCCGAGCTCGCGCGCGAGATCGCGCTGGCTCAGCTCGGGCCTGGCTTCGATCAGCCGCAGCAGGCGCAGATGGGTGTCTTCCATGGGCCGCTCGATCATGGCGGACTGACTGGGGCCGGCGCGGTTTTGGAGCGTGGAAACCATGGTCGGGTGTCTGCGTTCAAGGCTTGAACGCAGATTAGAGAACGAATCGGGGGGGATGTCAATCCGGATGGGGTTTTCTGCGGACGCCCCTCGCCCTGTCCCTCCCCACCTCGCTCCGGAGTCGCTCGGATTCGGCAGGCACAGGACCGTACGCAGGTACGGTCCTGTGTCCGGCCTCATCCCCGTGAACGGGGAGAGGAGACGTTCTAGCAAGCGGGGAGATTTGCAGTCATCAGACCCCTACGTAAGTGACAGCGCCACCTTTCGCGGTCGGAATGGACGCAAGCAGTTCTGGGACGAGCGGTTGAAGATCCCGAAGGCGATTGGAATGAGCACGCAAGACAATGACTGCGATGGTGAAAGCAGGAAGATTCTGCTGGAACGAGAGATTCCGGTCGACGGTGACGAATACGTCAAATTCTTGTGCGACCAGCGCAAGCAGCTCGCCGTTCTTAATGGTTGACCATCCTCGTTCGCGCGCCGTCTTGACTTCGTGGCCAACGATGTCGCGCGCAAGCCGCCAGACAACGCACTCGTCGACAAATACTTTCACGAGGTAGCGGCAACGAGACGGTCTTTTGCCTGTTCAAGGAATTCGACGACCTGTTCTCGATTAACGGAGGGGAAGCCGGCGAGAAAATCGTCGATGGATTCTCCGGATTCCAGATAATCAAGGAGCGTCTGAACCGGCACGCGAGTGCCGGAAAAGACTGCTGTGCCCCCCATCACTTCAGGGTTACAAGAGATAACTGGTTTTCCCATACCCTCAGACTACTCTAAAGCGTTCGGCTGGTGCAAATTGGAGAGCGCCTCATCCCCGCGGGCGGGGAATGAGATGTCACCGCTCGCCAATCAGCAGGCCTGGCCCCCTGGAAGATCAGGAAGTTCGTGTGTACCTAAATCAGGTACGATCGTACCGAATATAGGTAAATTTTGTCCAGCCCGGCAGTATTGTGATGCACCAGCTCAGGCCTGCCGTGGGAAGCGGCAGATTTCAAGGTAGAAGTCGCGCTTGAGAGGGTTTTCGATCTGAATGATGAGCCGAAGATGCGACCAACTCAATTGTGAACACACTGTGTGCAGAATCTCCGCATCCGGAAATATATCCGCGACACGCAAGCAATAACGCAGTTGACGCTCGCTCCATCCTTTACCAAACTCGGTAGCGAGTTGCTTTGCCAGTTCGGCAATCACTTGCTTACCGTATTCGGCACGCTGCCCCTGCAGTATTTCGCTGTTGATGCGTCGGCCGATCTGCCAATAGAGCTGGGTGAGTTCGGCATTGACTACGCTGGCCACCCGCTGCCGGGCGGCATCGATGAGATGACGAACATCGGCAAACAGCCGGTGATCGGTTGGAACGGGGCGGGTCATATCAGTCGATGCCACACATGGCAAACGATAATCCGGAAATATCCTGTGGTCCGCGACTTGATGACGTTTGGGATGGTATTCATTCAATCGACCGCCAGAACCCGTTCGAGCAGCGGGCTGGGTGACTGCGCAAACGGATCGACAATGGTGACGCCACGCCAGACAAAGCCTGTCTGAAAATCTTCACTCAATAACACCCGGCAGCGATTTTCCGCAGCGACGGATAGCACCAACCCGTCCCAGATCTGCAATTGGTGATCCGCGGCCAGATCGAATGCAGCCTGGAAGGAAGCCCAGGTCGAATCAACCACCGGGAAGCTGTCTGCCCAGGCAAGTATGGCCTGCCTGGCGTCGGCAGGGCTGCGCCTGGCCTTTGCCGTGAGCACCAGATAGAGTTCCCCAAGCGTTTGTGCAGGCAGCAATGCATGTGTGACCGGCAGGCGGGCAATCAAGTCTCTCGCTTTCGCGCATCGCTCGTTGTCGCCAAGGCCCTCGGCGTAAGCGAGGATATTTGTATCAAGGGCAAGGCGCATGACTATTCGTACAGATCGGCGCGCTTCCAGTCGCGCACACCCGTGACAGCTTGCGCGGCAAGATGCGCCAAAAGCGCTGTCTTTGCCCGTTGTTGGGCAGATTCGCCTGCCTTCGCGGGACCAATCACGGCCACGGTCCGCCCCCGTGAGACGATCGTAAATTCATCCCCCTTGGCGACACCGCGCAGGAGCGCGGAAAATTGACGATTCGCCTCGGCCGCAGTAACGGTTTTCATCAACGAGCCCTTTCGTAGTAGTGCTTATCACTACTATACATCCCGACTGTCGCGCCATCAAGGGCGTAGCACATCATCTGGCAAGCACTTGTTGAATAACGAAGGACTGTTCCGCTTCCGTCATGCCGTGGAACAAGGGCAGCGAGATGCTGCAGTCGTTGGCGGCCTGGGCGGTGGGGAAGTCTTCTGGATTCAGCTCATATTTTTGCCGGTAAAAGCTCGGCATGTGAACGGCGTGGGTAGCCGGACGGGTGGAGATGCCGACTTGCTGCAGGCGATCCATCCAGTCGTTTCTGGCCTGGTTGACGCGGGGAATGGATTCGGGCGTGACGGGCTCGGGTTGGAACAGGCAGGGATAGCTTTGGTAGCCGTGTTCCAGGCCGTCGATGTGTGCCGGAGTCTTGAGCCCCGGCAGGCCGGCAAAGGCCGCGTCGTAAATTCTGGCCAGGCGCTGGTGTTCGGCAATGATGTCCGCGGCCCTTTCCATCATTCCGGAAAAATATCAGCCAGCAATTCGACCAGCGAGGGAGAGAGATTCTGGTCGAACAGGAGTTTCACGCCGCCGTGGAGATCAGATGGCGCTCCCGGTCAGCGGCATAGCTCAGGCACGCCTGGATATCGTCGCGGGTGAGGTAGGGAAAATCCTTGACGATTTGCTCCTCGCTCATACCGGAGGCAAGATAGTCCAGGACGTCGTACACCGTGATGCGCATGCCGCGAATGCACGGTTTACCGGCCCTCTTTCCCGGTTCCATCGTGATGATGTTGCGGTAATCCATGACTATGCCTCCAAGAAGCTCTTGCCGTTCATCTTACCCGAGAAGGGAATTGCGCGAAATCGGTTCCTGTCGAGGGACCGCCTGCCTAGATCCGGGCATCGGAGTCTCGTGCCGGGAGGAGGTACTTGACGTCGTAGAGCACATGAATGGGTTTGCCGAGAGTGTGGATTTTGCTGCTGCCCATATCGGCGAACTGGCGGTGGCCCACGGCGATGCCTTTTTGCGCCATCAGCTTCACCACCTGCGCGGCGACGTAAAAGCCCATGTTGTCGTTGATGCGCCGTCCGGCGAGGATCACTTCGGGGTGGTAGCCCAGTTCCTGCGCCTTGTGCGTGAGGTAGTACGGGTCCACGCCGATGCAGTGCCCGCCCACGAGGCCCGGGCGGAAGGGCAGGAAGTTCCACTTGGTGCCCGCGGCGGCGAGCACTTCCTGGGTGTCGATGCCCATTCGGTTGCAGATGAGGGCGAGCTCGTTGATGAGGGCGATGTTGACGTCGCGCTGGGTGTTTTCGATCACTTTGGCGGCTTCGGCCACCGGCCGCGTTACGAATTCGCCAACAGGCGACCGAGCGTGGCGCGCAAGGAGGGAAGATCAGTTTCGAGTACGCCCCACACCAGGCGGTTGTCCACACTTGCATAACCGTGGACCAGGATATTGCGGAATGCGACGATGCGAGTCAGCTCGGCAATTGCGGCGGCGGTGCCGGGATCGATGCGCCGCAACTGGCTCATTGCCTCGCCGACGATTTCGAACTGGCGTTCGACCGCGGACCGCAGATACTCGTCCGCCTCGTATTCGGTGAACGTCTTGCCCGCGGCGAAGCGCGCAATGCGCTCGGCGGCGTGCTGCGCGTCCCAAAGCAGTTTGCGCGCGTCAGCGTGCATAGACAGGCTGACGCTCAGCGAGAATGCGCTCGCGAAAGTACGGGTTAACCAGGCTACTCCCGGTAACGAGGTCCACCGGCCGGCCGAACAGCGATTCGAGCCCCTCCTTGAGCGCGAAATAGGCCTTGGCGTAGGCGGCGGGCGGCACGTCATCGAACTCGACCAGAAAATCCAGATCGCTTGTCTGCGGATCGAAATCGGCGCGCACGGCGGAGCCGAACGCGTCCAGCTTCCGCGCGCCGGCCAGCCGGCATAGGGCGGCGACTTCATCAAGGCGCCGGTCGATTAGGTTCGTCATGGTTGGCTCCAGGGTGAATTATGCCGCAGGTGCATTGTTTAGCGAAGAGGTGCTTCCGGCAATTCAGTCCCACGACAACTACCTGATTTCTTCTCTGTGGGATAGGATTTCGGGCACGCTACCGCCCTGCAAGACACTTGCGTGTTTCGCATGGATTTGATGCTGCGACAACTGGTGTCGCGGATTGCCCCCTCACCCCGGCCCTCTCCCCAGGTCCCGGGGGAGAAGGAGAAACTCTCCTAGCGGGCGAGGGAGAAATTCACTTGCGCTCGCCGAGTTCGCTGACTTCGTGTTGCCCGACTTCGCGCTGTAATTGCTCGATTTCTGCTTTGAGCGTTTCGTATTCGGCCATCTTGCGCTTGAGGAACTTGACGGTGATGGTGGCTTTGCTTTCGATGCCCCGCGGCGTGAGCAGGTAGGCGTAGGCGAGTTTGTTGTTGCTGTTGCGAAAGTTGCGCACCTTGACCAGGCCCTTGTCGATGAGGGCATTGAGGCAGTAATTGACTTTGCCCAAGCTGGTGCCGAGCTCGCGCGCGAGATCGCGCTGGCTCAGCTCGGGCCTGGCTTCGATCAGCCGCAGCAGGCGCAGATGGGTGTCTTCCATGGGCCGCTCGGTCAGGGCGGACTGATTGGGGCCGGCGCGGTTTTGGAGCGTTGAAACCATGGTCAGGTGTCTGCGTTCAAGTCGTGAACGCAGATTAGAGAGGAAATGGGGGCGGGTGTCAATTGGGAGGGGATCTGCGGTCGCCCCTCACCTTGTTCCTCTCCACCTCGCGCCAGAGTCGCTCGGATTCGGCAGGCACCCGACCGTACGCAGGTACGGTCGGGTGTCCAGCCTCATCCCCGTTCAATGAACCGGCTCGAAGTTGTGTACTTTTATTTCCGCGTCCGGAAACTTTGCCACGAGTTGTAGTTCACCACCCAAGGCGCGGATGTACTCGCGCAGGGTGCTTACATACATGTCCTCTCTGTTTTCGAGCTTGGAGATGGCCGCTTGTTCTACGTTGAGCACATGCGCGAGCTCGACCTGTGTGACATTGCGGCTTTTGCGAATGTCCTGAAGCTGCATTTCAAACAGCATTGCCTCCGCTCGAGCTGCTGCGCGGGCTTGCGCCTCTGAGGACATCTGCGCGCGAAGCGTACTAAATTTCCTAGCCATCGATCAGCCCTTCCTTTCTTAGTTCCGCCAAGTGCTCGTCGTAGAACCGATCTGCAATCGGAACAAACACGTCGTACCATCGGTTGTCGCCCGTCTTGTTGCCCCCAATCAGCAGTATTGCGGATCGTCGTGGGTCGAAGGCATACAGGATTCAATAAGGCTGCCCATCGTGTTGAACACGAAGCTCGCGCATATATGCATGTCGCGACTGGGCAATGCCAGACGAATGCGGGTAGCCCAATTGCGGACCGCGAGCTTCCAGCAATTGCACGGATACGTCGATCGACTCTTGCTCACGCTCATCGAGTGTTTCCCACCATGTCCCCAGTTCGTCGGTGAATTCAACATTCCAGGACATGGCCAATTATTGCTCTTGTGGAATATTCCGTCAAGGGAATATTAGGTGGCGTTCGGACGGGCTGCCGCTATTCGTGGCGTTCAGCGGTGGCGAATCGGGCACCGGCCCGTTCCAGCTCGCCGAGCTTGCGTTCGGCCACGGCCCCTTCAGCGCGAGGTCCACCGGCCAGCCAAACAGCGATGTTGGCTTTAGGGAGAACTATGCCGCAGGTGGGTTGTCTGGCGTAGATGTACTTCCGGTAGTTCGGTCCAGAACAGCTAGTTGGTATTTCCTCTATGGGAAAGGATTGTCGCGCAAATATCAGACCGCAAGCAGGCGCCGCAGATCTCTCTGGACGGCTGGTTCCAGGTCAAGGTCATGCAGCTCTTTGGCAAGGTTGAACTGCCTGTTTGTCTTGGCCACCTCCCACAAACTGTCCTCTATCTCATAGTTTCCGCGGCTCTTTAACCAGTCGAGAACCGTTGCAAGGTGCCAGATAGTCGGCGTCCCTTCATGTACCGGGGGCGGAAACACGGAATTCGCCTGTACTGCCAGCTTGCGCATGTTCTGCCGGCTAAAACCCAGGAGATTCGCAATATCGGACAGTCCAACAAAATCAGGAGCAGCCTCGACAAGTTCTGCATCCGGGATGGCTCGCTTGACGTCGGCGAGGGCGCTTTGCACCGCTTTCGAAGCCGACTTCGCTTCTCGCGTGAAATCGAGACCGATTCGACCTGGTTGTCCGATCCCCACCAACGAGTCTGTGCAGCCTGCTTCGCCCAGGCGTTCGACGAGCTCGTCAATGTTTGCCTCAGGGTTCTTGAGGGAAAATTTCAAGGTGAATTGATATTCAGTCATCGTCGTTCTCCTGGTCGGCGGTACGGCCCACTGCCACCCGATTGCGTGGGTTGCAATTATCGACAACGCGTCGAATTGCTTTTGCGTGGTTCCCCGCGTTTTTCGGCGTGCTCCATATGCTGGTTATACAATGAAGTCCACACCTGCACTCCTTATCGTTGTAGGGACAATACATTTTTCCCCACGCATGCGCCCCGCCAACTTCGATACGCCATCCATTTTCTTCCGCATGTCGCAGGGCGCCTTCTACTTCCTTCTTCGGATGTGATGTTCTTACCATGAGCTCTAGATTCGGAAAGTAACACCCAAGCGAATGGTTGTCAAGTGACAACTTGGATGGGGACCTTGGGCACGCTACCGCCCTGCAACACACTTGCGTGTTTCGCATGGATTTTATTCGCGAGCAAGCTCGCTCCTACAACGGCAATGCGCTCATTCCGGTTTGCGCTCGCCGAGTTCGCTGATTTCGCGCTGCCCCACTTCACGTTGTAGTTGTTCGATCTCGGTCTTGAGCGTTTCGTATTCGGCCATCTTGCGCTTGAGAAACTGCACGGTGATGGTGTCTGGGGCTGGAGGAATCGGTCCTTGCATACGTGCAATCCTACTTGTATAGCACTACAAATCCTACTAAAATAGGATTTTTGATCAAGCTGGAGAAAGCTATGCTCCAAACCCTCAGACGAGCTGGCGGTTCGCTGGTGATGACGGTGCCTAAAGCGTTTGTTGAGCAGAACCAGCTTCAGGAGGGTTCGCAGGTCGACCTTCTGCTGGAAGGTAGCCGCATGACCGTCAATGCGCCGCGCAAGCGTCGCTACAAATTGGAAGACTTGCTGGCTGAGATGCCGAGGGCGCTGCCTCGCGTCGAGGGTTGGGACGCCATGGGGCCGGTCGGCAAGGAAACGCTCTGATGGCCTACGTGCCGGACCGCGGAGACATTGTGCATCTGCAATTCGACCCATCTTCCGGGCAAGAAATGAAAGGGCCGCATTTCGGGTTGGTGGTCAGCGCCAAAGCGTTCAACAGCCGCGGCCTGGCGATGATTTGCCCTATCTCACAAGGAGGGGCATCTGACGCACGTACGTATGGCACAATAGTCACGCTGATGGGGTCGGGCACGGATACGCAAGGCGCAGTCCATTGCCACCAGTTGAAATCACTGGACTGGCGGGTACGCAAGGTGAAGTTCAGAGAAGCCGTCCCGCTGGTAATCATCGATGACGTGGCTGCGCGGATCGAAGCAATCCTGTTCAAACCGGAAAAGTAGTTACGGGACGGCGTGAGCAAATACCTGAGAGAGGCAGTTCTTTCTCTTCAGCACGCCAGGCCGCATAGGTCAGCGCTTCCAGCACGTCTTGTCGCTCGATATAAGGATACGCAGCCAGCACTTCGTCGATGGTCTTGCCCGATGCCATCAATCCTACCAAGGTGCCCACGGTCACCCGCATGTTCCTAATGCAGGGCTTGCCACCCATCACCTGGGGATCCATCGTAATCCGGCTCAATTTTTGCATGGGGCCCTCCGCTTCGGATTGAGTTGATATTAGCATGGGCGGCCTAAGCTATCTTGTCAGGACGAAACAGGAGGCGGCTCAATCTATGCAATTGGTCACGTAATTGCGGCGGGTGTGAGCGGCGGCGTGAATTTCGCTTGAATTGGGCGGTTTGAAAGTGCTGGCTGACTCCTTCGATTTGAGCGGTGTCGGGCACGCTACCGCCCTGCAACACACTTGCGTGTTTCGCATCAATTATATTTCGCCGCTCCAGTTGCCATTTTTGATCATGCAGATTGCCGGACTACTGAGAACGCTATTCAATTCGACGACAAGCACCTTTGTTCATGGCTTATTGGCGCGATTCAGAGAATCGGCAAGCTTGTTTGCCGCCGTGGATATTTCTTCGATAGTCATTTCGGGCAGGCCGGCTCGGCGCCACTCGGTGTAATCAAATTTGTCCCGAGACACAGCGACAAGAAAGCGCTCGGCCTCTACCAGCCCGAGTGCGCTAATCAATGCTTGCATTCCTTTCATTCGAATTTCGGCTTCAGTTTTCATACCAGTTCTCCAGAAAC
>Ga0082335_1006847_pt1 | contig 14279 bp, 11 predicted proteins | sample Subgrocontami58m_FD_72375 | JGI IMG/M metagenome (GOLD analysis project Ga0082335, IMG submission 72375) | Subsurface groundwater microbial communities from S. Glens Falls, New York, USA - GMW37 contaminated, 5.8 m (SPADES assembly) (version 2) ...
GATGAAACTGATGCCGTTCAACCAAAATGCTGTCGCCGTGCCTAACACCCCGATCACCCAACCGGCCATTGCCGGACCGATCATGCGGCTCACTTGCAAAATGGTGGCGTTGAGATTCACCGCTTTACGCACTTCAGACATGCCCGCCAGATCACCCAAGAACGCTTGCTGCGCCGGAAAGTCAATTGCCGAGATCACGCCTAACAAAAAACTTAAGACATAGACGTGCCACAACTGCACCACTTGAAACTGAGTGAGAGCGGCAAGGATGAATGCCAAGATCATCGCGGCAACTTGGGTAGCAATTAATAAGCCACGGCGGTTAAGTCGATCTGCCCACACGCCGGCCCACGGACTGAGCAGAAGCAAAGGTAATGTGCTGAGCATCCCTACTATGCCTAACGCCGTCTCGGAGTGACTGATCTCCCACACGACCCAGCCTTGTGCCGTCACTTGTAACCATGTTCCGATGAGGGAGATGGCTTGCCCGATGATGTAGGTGCGAAAGTTTGGTTCTGCCAGCGGCGAAAAATTTTGACGAATGATCTTGAACAAATTCATTGTGCCGTCTCGCCTCCTTCTTTTAACACTTTCTCTACCACTTGTTTCAACGCCTCATACGGCTGCGCGCCAGAGACAAGGTATTTGTTGTTGAAGATCAACGCTGGCACGCCGTTGAGTCCGTAAGCGTGTGCTTGGGCGATGTCGGCATCCACGACGGCAGCATGATCGGGATTTTGGATGGCGGCTTCATAGTGAGTCGCATCCAATCCAACGCGAGTCATAATTTCTTTCAACACCGATTCATCTTCAATAGATTTCGCTTCTTGCCAGTAAGCGCGGTTTATTGCATCGTGATACTCATGCCCTTTGCCTTTTTCTTCGGCGTATTTTTCTAAAATCAATGACGGACGCGAATCGATTCCAAATTGTCCTTGATTGATCTCAAGACCATACTGCTCACGCGCCATCGCTTTCATGCGCGGACGATTGGCTTCAATACGTTGGCGGTAGTGTTCGGGAATCGGCGGCGACCCCTTGGGGCGCAGTTCGTAAGAGCGCCAGTGAATCTCTACCTCAAATTCTTTTTGCAGCTTCTCCAAACTGGAGGCAACTAAAAAGCAATACGGTCAAACGAAGTCGGACCAAACATCAAGGCTCACCTTTACATTTTGCATATCGTTCCTCTCATGACGCAATCAACCCCAGAGTGTGTCTGGGGTTGATTGATTGTATCGCGTTATTGATGCGAGCGTTTATTTAGGCAACGAAACGTTCGTCAAAATTTGGACGATCCAAAGTGCAATGTTCATTCTAAATTATCCTACCGTCATTGCGAGCACACTTCGCGAAGCAATCCCGGTCGTGCCCTTCGGCTTCGCTCAGGACAGGCTTTGAGATTGCTTCGCTCGCACAGAACGCTCACTCGCAATGACACATGTCGGGAATTTCTCTACGCAGCTACGGCTTGCTTTTCAGTTTCTGCCTGTTTGACGATTTCAACTTCGAGATTGATCTTCACGTCGTCGCCGACTAACACGCCGCCGGTTTCGAGGGCGACGTTCCAGTTGAGTCCCCAATCTTTGCGATTGATGGTGGTAGTAGCGGTGAAGCCGGCGCTGGTGGTGCCCCACGGGGTCTTCGCCTGTCCGGCGTAATCCACGTCGAGCGTCACTTCTTTGGTGACATCACGGATGGTGAGGTCGCCGACGAGCTTGCCATGCAGAGGATCAATTTTGGTCGCGCGCTTGCTCTTGAAGATCATGGTGGGATACTTCTCGGCTTCAAAGAAGTCGGGCGACTTGAGATGCGCGTCGCGTTTCTCGTCGCGGGTGAGCAAACTCGCCACGCCAATCTGCACATCCACTTTCGATTTCGTCGGGTCGTTCTCGTTGAAGTCCACCGTGCCGTTGATGTCGGTGAACTGTCCGCGCACGGTTGAGATCATCAAGTGTTTGACGGCAAACTCGGCGCGGGTGTGTGAGGGATCAATTATCCAAGACATTTTTTATTCTCCTATATTTGAATATGCCATCATGATACGGAGAGGGCGTAACAGGAGCGTAAACGGGGGCGTAAACGGAAGGTGAAGGGGTGAAGGGGTGAAAAGGTGAAGGGTGAAGGGGATGAAGAGGTGATAGGGCGCAGAAAAATGGTCGGGATTAGAAAGATGCTAAACAACGGATTAGAACTTTTACCCCACGTCATGCTCCGAATCAAAAAGTTGTATGGGATTTGGGATTTTCCAGTTTCTCAATCTCCTCCAACAACCTCTTCCTCCCTCCACTCTCGGCAATCGCCCGCGCTTCGTTCAAACGCAACTTCGCTTCATCGCGCGGCAACAACGGCGCGAGCCATATACGAATCTGCGCGGCGAGATGGTTGGCGTGAAGTGAGTCAGCTTGGGCGAGAGCGGTAGACAGACGGTGAATGGCAACAGAGGTCTCACCGCGTTTGGCGGCGACCAAGCCGAGGTTGGCGGTGAGTCCAGCGATCCGTTCAGGGATCGAAAGTTGTGTTGCCATCAACAGACCTTCGTCAAAAAATTTCTGCGCGCGATCTAAATCATTTTGCGCTAAAGCGATCTCACCCAACGTCGAGAGCAAATACGTTTGCTGGAATAATGCGCCGTGTTCACGCGCTAACTTTAAACCGCGCGCGGCGTAGTCACTCGCGCCAGAGTCATTTAGTAAATGCAAGTGATAAGCAATATTGTTGAGGGCGAGAATTTGCTGCGCCCACGCTTCGTCACTTTCTTCGGCGGTTGCCAAAGCGTTTTTATAAATCTCAACCGCGCGCGTGAGATCACCTTGCTGCGCCGCCACGTTGCCGCGCTCGAATCGAATCTGCGACAGCGTGGAGCGCGGCGCGTGATCCGCGCTGGCGAGTAGCGTTTCGGCTTTTTGCAAATGTTCGTCCGCGCCGATGAGGTCTGCGCCTTCAAGCGAGAGAGCAATGCCCCAATACATTTCGGATTCAATCGAATCGGTGAGTTGGGCTAAGGCGATGACCTCGGCATAACGACCTTGAAGCAAAAGTGATTGCTCCAACAACGGGCGAGCCGCCGACTCCTGCGCGGCGTCGTTCAAGTGTTGCGCCAATGCCAACGCCGAACGAAATGATTCGGACGACGTGCTGACGCTGCCGCCGTTCATCTGGGCGTTGCCGAGGGCGAGATAAATTTCTAGTTGCTTGCGTGGATCACGAATCACGCTGAGCGCCTGCTCGTAAAAAGTGATCGCTTCTTTCCACGCGGCGAGTGAGGTGGCGTGCTGCGCGGCGCGCAGGGCATATGGCGCGGCGCGATCCACTGCGTTGCCTTCCACGAAATGTGAAGCGATGAGTCCAGCAAATGAATCGATTCGATCACCATGAATCGCTTCAAGTGATTCGGCAACGCGGCGATGCAGCAGACGATGACGCATCTCGCCGACTTCACGATAAGCAACTTCCATTGAGAGCGTGTGATCAAAAATATAGAGTCGCCCCGTCGAGTCATCGGCACGCGGACGAATAAAGGTGGCGGCGCGCAATTCGTCGAGGGCATCGAGAGCGGCAGTCTCGGAGAGGGCGGCGGCGCGCGCCACGATCTCAAAGTCGAACTCACGTCCCACGGCGACTGCGGCATCCATCACCCGTCGCGCCGAGTCACTTAATCGCGCCAGCCGCGCAGCGATCAAACTATATATTGTTTGCGGCAGAAAATTTTGCGAGAGCGCATCCAAATTCACCACGCCATCGTAACGCAGCACATTTTGTTGGCGCGCTTCACGCACAAGTTCGGCAAGGATGTAGGGGTTGCCTTCGGAGAGGCGCGTGAGCCATGCGGCGAGTGGATGCGTGAATTGCCGACTCAAACGTTGCGCCACCTGCGTGACCTCATCGGATGAAAGAGGCGCGGGCGTGATTCGGATGATACGGTTTTCGCGGGTGAGACTTTGGATCAAAACCCCGAGCGCGGATCGTGGCGCCGCCGCGCGCGTGGCGGCGATCAACCTAATGGGGGCGGACGTTTGCCGCGTGAGATAACCGATGAGCGCCAGCGTGGATTGATCTGCCCAATGCAGATCGTCAATGAACACGGTGATCGGGTTCTGTTTGGCGAGGGCGATCAAAAGTTGATTGACGCTTTCCCACAAACGCGATTCGTCGGCGGGCGTTTGGGCGAGCGCAAGACTCGCCCCTACATTTCTTTCGGGCAAGAGGCGTGAGAGTTCTTCGCGCCAGATCAAAAACATTGACGACAGAATCGTCTCATACAAATTTGCGGGGAGAGTTCGCAAGGCTTCAATGATCGGCTGATACGGTAGTGACGATTCCAGTTCGCGCGATGCGCCGATGAGCGCCAACGATTTCGACTGGCGAATAAATTCCTCAACCAAGCGCGTCTTGCCAATGCCCGCTTCGCCCTCGACCAAAATTAATCGGCGCGGTTCGGCGCGTTGCAGTTGTTGAAGTTCTGCGGTGCGACCGGTGAAAGGCAAAGATTGAAGATTAAAGATTGAGGTCTGTTGTTGATGCGGTGCAATCTTTAATCTTTGATCATTAATCTTTAGATCGTCGCTAATAATCGAATCATAAAGTTTCCTCGTCTCCGCCATCGGCGGCACGCCCATTTCTTTGTCGAGCAATTTGCGTAATGAGTCGTAACGGCGGATCGCGCCCGCGCGATCACCAGCGAGATATTGCAGGCGAATACAATCGCGTTGTAAATCTTCTTGCAGTGGATCAAAAGATAAGGCGCGCGAGAGAGCGTCAATGGCTTCTCTGTAATTTTTTTCTGCTTCGTGTTGCTTGGCTAACGCCGTGAAGCCGCGCACGGCAAGGCGGCGATAGTGTTCGCGTTGAACGGCAACCCAATCGTCGAAGGCGGGCGAGTCGGGGAGGGAAAAACTTTCGAGAAAGTCGCCGTTGTAAAGGTGGAGATTGGAGATTAGAGATTGGAGATTGAGTTTGGCTGATGGCTGATGGCTGATGGCTAATTGCCCAAAAACGCGGACATCAATTTGCGAATCAGTTGCAAGTGAAAGTTTGTCGTCATCCACGATCAGCGAATCGCCAAGGGCTTTGCGAAGACCGTGAAGGGTGGTGCGGAGAGTTTGTTGAGCCGAGGCGCGATCTAGATCGATCCAAAAAATTGAGAGCAGATGATCGCGGGTGATAGGTTTATCGTGCGCGGCGAGATAGTAAATAAGGGCGCGACTCTTGCGACGGGTGAGGGTAATCTCTTTGCCGTTGAGTTTTATTTGCGGAGCGCCGAGGAGAGAGATGGAAAGCACGGGGGAAGTATAGCGGATGGGGGATGGCATATTGCGAATAGCGGATAGCGTAATGCGTGACGAGTGATGCGTGATACGTGATGCGTGATGCGTGACGAGTGATGCGTGATACGTGATGCGTGATGCGTGACCCGAAGGGGTGATGCGTATTGCGTATTCCGTTGAGGAGTGTTGGAGTTTCAGCACATCTAATCCACTAACGAACTTTGTTCCGAACTTCAACTATTAGCGCGTGTGCGACTCCCGTGTTGCCATGCAGAATCATGTTTGGGATCAGAACAATGCCAAAATGCGGATTAGAAAACCACCCCCCACAACATTCCAAAATTGTAACTGCTCAGATACTCCGTCATTGCGAGCGCACTTCGCGAAGCAATCTCGGTCGCAGGCAGTTCTCCGAGTTCTTTAAGAACTCGGAGATCTACTCGTCAGGCGCAACCCACCACGCCCTTCAGTGTCTCAGTGTTTCCACTCCTCCAACTGCTTCCTCACCTCGCCCGCATTCGGTGCTTCAATTTCATCTTTGATCTTGAGCGAAATTTCTGCATATTCAATCGCTTTGTTACGCTCACCCAATTTGTCAAATGCAAGACTCATATTCCACAAGTCCGCACCTTCTCCGCGTCTATCGCCAATCTCGCGATGAATAATCAATATTTGCTCATAATACTCAATCGCCTTGCGCGTCTCGCCCAAGTCGGCGTAGGCGTTGCCGAGATTGCCCAACACATTCCCTTCCCCGCGTCTATCGCCAATCTCGCGGAACAGAGACAACGCTTGCTCGTGATACTCAATTGCTTCTCGTGCTTCACCTAAGAACCTATCTCTAAACCTACAGATGCGGGATAATTCGATGCGGAGGAAACCGCTCGATGAGTGAAAATCCAGTGACGCATTACGCTGATGTGAACAGTTGGGAATTGTCCGATAGTATGTGGTTGAAGATTGAGCCGTTGTTGCCGAAAGCCAAGTCGCGTTATCGAGGGCGCGGGAAAAACCGAAAGCATGTGGGGGGACGGCCACCTGCGGAACGACGGATGTTGATGAGCGGGATCTTGTATGTGTTGCGGACAGGCTGTCAGTGGAATGCATTGCCGAAAGAGTATGGATCGGGGAAGACGACGCACCGTTACTTCCAAAAGTGGGTTCGCACGGGGGTCTTTAAACGGATGTGGCAAGCGGGCTTGATTGACTATGATGAATTGAAAGGCATCGCCTGGAAATGGCAAGCGGCCGACGGCACGATGACCAAAGCGCCTCTGGGCGGGCTGAAAACTGGGGCGAATCCGACCGATCGTGCCAAAACCGGGACGAAGCGAAGTTTGTTGGTGGACGAGCACGGCATTCCGTTGGCATTGGTGGTGAGTGGTGCCAATACGCCGGACGGCAAATTGCTCGAGCCAACATTGGAGGCAATCGTTATCGAACGACCTAACCCGACCGACTTGCCGCAACATCTGTGCTTGGATAAAGCCTACAGTGGCGCGCCGAGCACAACTGTCGCTGAAACGCTGGGTTATATGGTTCATGTACCAGACAAAGCGAACGCTAAAAAAAACGCAAGCGTCAAGCGGGTCGTCGCAAAGCGCGTCGTTGGGTGGTTGAGGTGACACATTCATGGATCAATCGTTTTCGCCGTCTACTCATTCGTTGGGAACATAAGGCTAGCAATTATCTGTCCCTGTTGTATTTCGCTTGTGCCATTATTTGTTGGCGCAAATGTGAAGTTTAGAGATGAGTTCTAAATGATTCGAATTCTGATTGCCGATGATCACGCCGTCGTGCGGCGCGGATTGAAAGACATCCTCGGTGACACGTTGGATATGGTCATCGTCGCTGAAGCCGCCTCGGGTGCGGAAGCCTTACGCGCCGTTGTGGCGAATGAGTGCGACGTGATCCTGTTAGACATCGCCTTGCCCGACCTCAACGGCTTAGAAGTTCTCAAACAGATTCGCCAAACGCAACCGAATGTGCGCGTGCTGATCTTGAGCGCGCATCCCGAAGCGCAATATGCCGAACGCGCTTTGAGATCGGGCGCGGCGGGATATTTGACGAAAGACCGCGCCCCCGAAGAATTGATCGAGGCGATTCGCAAAGCGCACGGCGGCGGCAAATATGTTAGTGAGACATTTGCCGAGTCGCTCGCCGCTTTGTTGAGCGATGAGGCAGGACATCTGCCGCACGAATCGCTTTCGGATCGTGAGTATGAAGTGCTGCGCTTGCTCGCCAAAGGAAAGACGGTGATGGAGATCGCCGCGCAGCTGAGGTTGAGCGATAAAACGATCAGCACTTACCGCGCGCGCATTTTGGAAAAATTGAATCTCAAAAACACCGCCGAGATCGTGCGCTACGCCCTGCAGCAGGGGTTGGTGGAGTGACCCCACCCCCAGCCCTCCCCATTTGCGCCATCAACAAACTGTCAAAATAAAAATCATTCGGCGCAAATGGGGAGGGTGTCGCGTAGCGACGGGTGGGGTTCTTGTAGGGATTCCCCTACACCCCGCTTCCCTTTCCCCTACACAATTCCGCGCCTTTCCCTGATAGCCTCTCAACTCAATTAGAGCGTAGAGTCAATCTACATGGACTCTCAACCTCTCAAAGTATTCATCGCCGACGACTCGGCGGTGATGCGCGAACGGTTAGTGACCCTCATTGGCGAGATCGAGAACGCCAAGATCGTGGGGCAAGCCGCGGACGCCCAACAAACAATTAAAGAAGTGCGGCGAACAAAACCCGATGTATTGATTTTAGATGTTCGAATGCCCGGCAGCGGCTTGACGGCGTTGGAGGCAATTAAAAAATTTCCCAAGCCGCCCTTTGTCATTGTCTTGACCGCCTTTCCCTACCCGCAAGTGCGCCAACGATGTTTGGATATGGGCGCAGATTTATTTTTAGATAAAACATCGGCCGAGATTGACCAACTGGCAGAGGTGATTAAACGGAAATGCAAGAACGATGAGGTGAAAAAATGAAAACAAAACTTTACGCTCACAAAGTGTTTATAAACCTATTGCTGATCTCTCTCCTTTCAGCCTGCACAACGCTGACGCCGACTCGCGCCCTGACGCCGATCACCGTACAACTCCTCTGGACGCACAATGCCGAATTCGCCGGATTCTACGCCGCCGATCAAAAGGGATATTATGCCGCCGAAGGGTTGTCCGTCACCTTCCGTGAAGGTGGACCGAATGTGGACTATCTGACACCAGTGGCGAGCGGCACAGCCCAGTTTGGCGATGCCGGCGCTGATGAATTAATTCTCGCGCGGGCTAATGGCAAACCATTACGTGCAATTGCCACGCTCTACCGTCGCAGCCCGCTCGTCTTCATCGCGCTGGCGAGTTCGGGCGTCAACCGTCCGCAGGATTTTGTGGGGAAGGCGATTCGTATCACGCCTCAGACCGCGGCTGTCTTCCATGCGATGATGGCACGCATCGGTATCCGTTCCGACCAATATACTGAAGTGAATCTCCTATCCGAAGTCGCGGCGTTTGCTTCCGGGCAACCTCCAGTGTGGAGCTCCTATCTCACTAACTTTTCGGTCACCGTCCAACAAGCTGGATACAAGCTCAACACCATCTATCCCGACGATTACGGCATCCACTTTTATGCCGATACCATTTTCACCACCGACGACGTGATCACCAAAGACCCGCAGCTGGTGAAGCGTTTCTTGCGCGCCACCCTGCAAGGTTGGACGTATGCCGTTGAGAATCCATCGCAAGTGGGCGCGTTGGTGCAAAAATATAATGCGACGGCTGATGCCTCACTTGAAAATGCCAAAATGACCGCCGCCCTACCGCTGATCAACACCGGCGAAGATTTCATTGGCTGGATGAAGCCGGAGATTTGGGGCGGGATGGAAAAAACACTGCGTGAGCAGAAAGTGTTAACGCAGACAGTGGATGTGTCGCAAGTGTATACACTGCAATTTATTAAAGAGATTTACGGCAAGTAACTCGTGATACGTGATGCGTGATGCGTGATTCACGTATCACGCATCACGTATCACGTTGGCACTGAACATCAAATGAAACTACGTTTAACAATCACCACCAAACTCACCCTAGTCTTCGTCCTCTTCGCCGTTGTGCTGGTGGCAGTGGTGGGCGCGGCATCGTATCAGAACGGGCGCGCCGCGCTCGAACAGGCGGCGGTTTCTGATTTACTGTCCACCGCCTTGGAAAAGCAAACCGCCCTCAACCGCTGGGTGGAGGAAGGCAAATCCGATATCGCCACGCTGGCAACGAACCCGGCTCTGGCAAAACATTTGCAGGCGCATCGCCTACAACCAGAGACCGCAGAAATGCGCGCCGAACACGACGAGATACTTGCCTATCTAGGTCAATGGGCAGGACAGGACAAACACTTTTTATCTTTTATGGTGATCGATCCGGACACAGCCCAAGTCATCACCTCCACCGATGCCAATGAGGAAGGCAGGTTCAAAGAAGACCGTCCCTATTTTATCGGCGGCAAGACGGGCGTGTACGTACAGAACATTTACTACTCGGTGACGCTGCGGGTGCCAGCTATGACCGTCTCGGTACCGGTTCGCGCCGCCGATGGCACACTGTTGGGTGTTCTCGCCGGACGAATGAATCTGAAGGAAATGAACACGATTATTAATCTGCATAGCGGGCTGCATCAGTCCGACGATGCCTTTCTGGTGAACACCTCCAACCTATTCGTCACGCAACCGCGCTTGGTACCCGACCCGGCGGTGCTTCAACGCGGCATCCACACTCCAGCAGTCAACAGCTGCCTCTCCACCCGCGCCGACGGCGTGATCGCCGCCGATGATTATCGCGGCGTTCCGTCACTCATCGTCTATCGTTGGCTGTCCGAGCGCGAACTGTGCCTGATCGTCAAAATGGATCAAGCCGAAGCTTATGCCCCGGCGCGCGCCTTTGGGGCGACGATCATTTTCATCGGCGTGTTGGCGATGCTCGTCGCCGTTGCCCTCGCCCTCGCCTTGGCGCGTAGCATCGCCCAGCCGGTGCGGCAGCTGGCGCGCGGCGCCGAAGAGATCGGCAAAGGGAATCTGGATTATCGGATCAAGCGTCAGGCGATCGCTCAGGATGAAATCGGTCAGTTGGCAAATGCTTTCAATGAGATGGCGGGCAATTTGCAAACGTCGCTAGGAGAAACGGCACGCGGACATCGTTTGCTGTTTGCGCTGAGTGACGCGGCGCAAGCCGTGCAGCGCGCCCGCACACCGCAGGAGATTTATCGCATCGTAGGCGACGAAGTGGATCGACTGGGCTACCACGCCTCAGTTTTTACTTTAACCGAAGACCGCCGCCAGATGGTCAGTACTTACTTGACTTGGAATTCCGGCGTGCTGGAAGCGGCAGAGAAATTGACCGGTCTCTCGGCAAAAAACTTCCGCTACCCTCTTGCGCCGGGAGGCTTCTTTCACCGTCTCATCAGTGAAGGCAAACCCGTCTTCTGTGATCCCGCCACCGAGTCTATCGCCGAGGCGGTGCCGCCGCTCCTGCGCCATTTGGCGAGTCCATTGGCAGCAGCGCTTGGGATTCGACAGGCAATCTATGTGCCGCTGCATGTCAGTGGCGAGATCGTGGGCACGTTGACGATCACGGGCGAGGGTCTCAGCGAATCGGATGTGCCGCCAATGACCATCTTCGCCAACCAGACTGCCATCGCGCTGGAGAACGCGCGGCTGTACGCCGAAACGCGCGCCTGGGCAACCGAACTCGAGCGGCGGGTCGAAGAACGCACCTTGGCGCTGCAAGAGAAGGAACATCTTTTATCTGAATCGCAGCGCATCGCTCACATTGGCAGTTGGGAAGCAAATTTAACAACCGGCAAAGTGACATGGTCTGATGAAATGTTCCGCATCTATGATGTCTCACCACAGTCATTTGTGCCAGTAGCCGACTCGCTGATCATGCTTCTGCATCCAGAAGATAGAGAGGCAATGAGCCGCTGGATCGGCGCGGCAATATCCGGGGAAAAGCAGAATGCGTTGGACGTGCGCGTCATCACCCGCGATGGCGGCATCCGCTTTGTTCGCGGCGAGGGCGAGATCATTTTTGACCAGAGCGGCAGACCGGTTCGAGCAGTCGGTACGGCGCAGGACATCACCGAACGCAAACACGCCGAAGAGACGTTGGCGAAGTACGCCGAAGAACTGGCGCGTTCCAATGCTGATTTGGAACAGTTTGCTTACGTGGCTTCGCACGACCTGCAGGAGCCGCTGCGTATGGTGACCAGCTATATGCAATTGCTGACCAAGCGTTACACGGGCAAGCTCGATGCTGACGCCGATGAGTTCATCCGCTTCGCTTACGACGGCGCGACCCGCATGCAAGTGTTGCTGCACGATCTCTTAGCCTATAGCCGAGTCGGCACGCGCGGCAAAGAACTGACGGCGACAGATGCCGCCGAAGTGATCGGGCAGGTGATGATCGATCTGCAAGTCGCCGTTGAGGAAAGCGGCGCGCTCATCACGTGCGATGAATTGCCCGTGGTAATGGCAGACCCGACACAGCTTCATCAACTTTTTCAAAACCTGATCGGCAACGCCATTAAATTTTGTGGGCGGGAAATACCACGCGTACATATCTCGGCTAGTGAGACCTTCGAGGTCGCAAAGAGCGCGAAGACCTCGAAGGTCTACAAGTTTTCCATTCGCGACAACGGCATTGGCATTGATCCGCAATTTGCCGAGCGCATCTTCGTCATTTTTCAACGCTTGCACACGCGCGATGACTATCCCGGCACCGGCATTGGCTTGGCGATATGCAAGAAGATCATCGAGCGGCATGGCGGGCGCATCTGGGTCGACTCACAACTTGGCAAGGGTTCGACGTTTTACTTCACGCTGCCCGAGGTAAAGGAACAAAGAATTTAGATGACGTAGTTTTCTTCTTTGCCCACGAAGAGCACGAAGTTGCACGAAGAATTTTTAGTGTTCCTTCGTGAACTTCGTGGGAGAAAAAACTTGTAGCGAGTAAGGAACTTATGATGAACACACACATTGGACAACCTATTGAAATTCTATTAGTCGAAGACAACCCGGGCGACGTGCGCCTGACGGTGGAAGCGCTGAAGGACAGCCGGATCATCAATCACATGAGCATTGTGAAGGACGGCATGGAAGCCATTGCTTACTTGCGCCGCGAAGGGGCTTATGCCGAGGCGGTTCGACCTGATTTGATCCTGCTCGATCTCAACCTGCCGAAGAAGAACGGACACGAAGTGCTGCAAGAGATCAAGGGTGATGCGGCGTTGAGTAATATTCCGGTGGTCATACTTACCACCTCAAAAGCCGAACAGGATATTCTCACCAGTTACACCTTGCACGCCAATTGTTACATCACCAAACCGGTTGACCTCGAGCAGTTTATTACGGTCATTAAATCCATTGAGGATTTTTGGCTGACGATTGTCAAACTGCCGCGAGGCAATTAGGAGAAAACGTGAACACTCGTACTTTCATTAACTCGCTGATCACTCTGCTCTTAGTGGAAGACAATCCCGGCGACGCCGCCTTGCTTCAACGGACTCTGCCTAAAGGCCAGACAACCGTCACCCACGTGGCTCGATTGCAGCAGGCGATCCAGTTGCTGGGCGAGAAACGTTTTGACGTCATCTTGCTCGATCTCTCCTTGCCCGATAGCGCCGGGTTGGAAACGCTTAACCACCTGAACCCCAACACCACCGATACGCCCGTAGTCGTCCTGACCGGCAGTGACGATGATGCTCTGGCGTTGCAAGCCGTACAGCACGGCGCGCAGGATTACATCGTCAAGGGGCAGATGAGCGGCGCGATCATCATGCGTTTACTGCGCTATGCCATCGAACGCAAACGAGCCGAGTTGGAATTGAAGGCAAGCGAGAAAAGATTCCGCGCGCTGATCGAAAATAGCGCCGACTTGATCATCGTCATTGACGCTGAAGGAGTCATCCGCTTCGTCAGCCCCTCCGCGGAACGCCTCCTGGGGTATTCGCCGGTAGAAGCCATTGGCAGGAATTTTCTCGAATGGGTACACCCCGACGATATGCCGATTGCGCTCGAGTCCCTCGCCAGCCGTAGGGAAATTCCCGGCACGGCGCAAGCCCGCGTCGAATTACGCAGTCTGCACAAAAATGGACTATGGCGCACGGTGGAAGTCCTCGGCACAAACTTACTGGCAGAGCCAGCCGTCAACGGCATTGTATTGAACGTCCGCGACATCACCGAGCGCAAACAGGCGGAAGAAAAGTTGGTGAAACTGCAAAAGGCGGTAGACAATTCTGGCGAAGTGATTTTCATGACCGATCCTGACGGACTGATCACCTTCGTCAACCCGGAGTTCACCCACCTCTACGGCTACACCGCCGCCGAAGTTATCGGCAAGACCACCCCGCGTATTTTGAAGAGCGAGAGGGTGAAGCCAGAAGACTACGACCTCCTCTGGCAGACCATCTTGGGCAAGCAAGTAGTCCGGGGCGAAATGGTCAACAAAACGAAAGAGGGTCGCCTGCTGACCATTGAAACTTCGATCAACCCCGTGCTTGATGACAAGGGGAACATCGCCGGCTTTCTGGCGATCCAGAGTGACATCACCGAGCGCAGACAAGCCGCGGAAAAACTTGCCGCCTCCGAGGCTGAATTGCGCGCCTTGTTCGCCGCCATGCACGATGTGGTCTTGACCATTGACGCCGACGGCGTCTATCGCAAGATCGCCCCCACCAATCCTGATCTGCTATTCAAGCCTCCACAGGAGTTGCTCGGCAAGTCGCTGACGGATGTCTTCCCGCCGCGTGAAGCGGATCAATTTCTGTCCGTGACGCGTGAGGTAGTGGCGACTCAACAGTCGAAGCAAATCGAATATCAACTTCGGATCGGTGAGACGTTGCATTGGTTCTCTACTAGTGGCGTGTTCGATAAGTAATTTAACATAGTCACGCTGATTTTTTCTCAGCCCAATTATGGAGGTCGCGACGAGTCCATGACCAGTTAATGGGTTGAGCCCATAAGCGATTGTATTC
>Ga0082335_1006848_pt1 | contig 14279 bp, 13 predicted proteins | sample Subgrocontami58m_FD_72375 | JGI IMG/M metagenome (GOLD analysis project Ga0082335, IMG submission 72375) | Subsurface groundwater microbial communities from S. Glens Falls, New York, USA - GMW37 contaminated, 5.8 m (SPADES assembly) (version 2) ...
GGCGAAATCGTCGCCGCGCTCGGGCGCGCCGCAGGCGCCGGGGCCGCCGCGCGCGTGCGCTACGCGCCCGATCCGGAACTGCAGGCGCAGTTCGGCGCCTGGCCGCGCGAATTCCGCCCCGCGCGGTCGCTTGCGCTCGGGTTCCGCGCCGACGACTCGATCGACGCCATCGTCGCCGGCCACCTGGAATCGACCCTTTCGACGCCACACTGAGCGCAAGCCATGCCCAAGCCGCGCCGCAAGCCCGCACCCGCGCTACGCTCGCGCATCACGGTCGAAGGACTCGACCGCACGGCGCACCGCGCCTTTCTGCGCGGCATGGGCCTCGACGACGAAGCCATGGCGCGCCCGTTCGTCGGGGTGATGAGCACCTACGCCGAGAACACGCCCTGCTCGCTGCCGCTGCGCGCTCAGGCCGATGCCGCGAAGCTCGGCGTCGCGGCATCGGGCGGCACGCCGCGCGAATTCACCACCATTTCGGTCGCCGACAGCATGTCGATGGCGCACCGGGGCATGCGCTTCTCGCTCGCCTCGCGCGAGATCATCGCCGACTCGATCGAGGCGGTGATGCGCGGGCACGCCTACGACGCGCTGGTCGGCTTCGCGGGCTGCGACAAGACGCTGCCCGGGATCATGATGGGCATGGTCCGCTGCAACACGCCCTCGGTGTTCATGTACGGCGGCGCGATGCTGCCGGGCGAGCGCGGCGGCCGGCCCGTGACGGTGCTCACGGCCTACGAGGGCATCGGCGCCGTGCTCGCGGGCAGCATGGACGAGCGCGAGCTCGCCGCGATCGAGGCCGGGTGCGTGCCCACGATCGGCGCCTGTCCCGGGCAGTTCACCGCGAACACGATGGCGATGGTCTCCGAGGCCCTCGGCCTCGCGCTGCCCGGCTCGGCGATGCTGCCCGCGGTGTATTCGACGCGGCTCGGGCTCGCGCGCCGCGCGGGCGAAGCGGTGATGCGCATCCTCCGGAACGGCGGGCCGCTGCCGCGCGACCTCGTCACGCGAAAGAGCCTCGAGAACGCCTGCGCCGCGGTGGCCGCGACCGGCGGCTCAACCAACGCCGCGCTGCACCTGCCCGCCATTGCACACGAGGCGGGCATCCGCTTCGGCTTCGACGACGTCGCGCGCGTGTTCGCGCGCACGCCGCTGATCGCCGACCTGCAGCCCGGCGGCCGCTATCTCGCGCGCGACCTGCACCACGCCGGCGGCGTGCCCGCGGTGCTGCGCGCGCTGCTCGACGGCGGCTGCCTGCACGGCGATTGCCTCGCGCTCTCGGGACGCACGCTCCGGCAGGAGTTGAAGCGCGCGCCCGCGCCCGACGGCGAGGTGCTGCGGCCCTGCTCGCAGGCGCTGCATCCGAGCGGCGGGCTGGTCGTGCTGAAGGGAAACCTCTGCCCGGACGGTGCGCTGATCAAGATCGCCGGGCTCGAATCGCTCGTGTTCGAAGGGCCGGCGCGCGTTTTCGAATGCGAGGAGGACGCGGCGCTCGCCGTCAAGTCGCGCCGGTACAAGGCGGGCGAAGTGCTGGTCATCCGCAACGAGGGGCCAAAGGGCGGGCCGGGAATGCGCGAGATGCTCGGCATCACGGCGCTCCTCTACGGGCAGGGCATGGGCGAGCGCGTCGCGCTGCTCACCGACGGGCGCTTCTCCGGAGCGACGCGCGGCATGATGATCGGCTACGCTTCGCCCGAGGCCGCCGCGGGCGGCCCGATCGCGCTGGTGAAGAACGGCGATGCGATCCGCATCGCCGCGCGCGCGCGCAGCATCGAGCTCGAGGTCGCAGCGTCCGAGCTCAGGCGCCGGCGCGCCGCGTGGAAACCGCGCCGCGGCGAGCGCCTCGCCGGGGCGCTGGAGAAATACGCCCGGCTCGTCGGTCCCGCGAACCTCGGCGCGGTCACCCATTCGGGCCGCGTCGACTGGCCGATCGAGGAGCGCCTGGAGCTCCGCAAGTGACGCTCACGGAGCTTCGCTATATCGTCGCCGTGGCGCGCGAGCGGCACTTCGGCCGCGCGGCCGAGGCCTGCTTCGTCTCTCAGCCGACGCTCTCGGTGGCGATCAGGAAGCTCGAGGAGGAGCTCGGAGTGGCCCTGTTCGAGCGCGGCGCGGGCGAGGTCGCGCCGACGCCGGTGGGCGCGCGCATCGTCGAGCAGGCGCAGCGCGTGCTCGAGCAGGCCCAGGGCATCAGGGAAATCGCCAGGGCCGGCAAGGACCCGCTCACCGGGCCGCTCAAGCTCGGGATCATCTACACCATCGCGCCCTATCTGCTGCCGCAACTGGTGAGGTTCCTGCACAAGCGCGCGCCGCAGATGCCGCTCGTGATCCAGGAGAACTTCACCCATGTGCTGCGCGAGTGGCTGAAGCAGGGCGATATCGACGCCGCGATCCTCGCGCTGCCGTTCGAGGAGCCGGGGTTCGCGATCCAGCCGCTCTACGACGAGCCCTTCGTGGTGGCGGTCCCGCGCGAACACAAGTGGGCCTCGCGCAGGTCTATCGCGGCCGACGAATTGAAGCGGGAGACCATGGTGCTGCTCGGCTCGGGGCATTGCTTCCGCGACCATGTGCTCGAGGCCTGCCCGGAGCTGAGCCGGTTTCCTGGCGGGGCGGACGGCGTGCAGAAGAGCTTCGAAGGATCGTCGCTCGAGACCATCCGCCAGATGGTCGCCTCCGGCATCGGCGTCACCGTGCTGCCCTCGTCCTCGGTGCCGGCGAAGACGCCCCGCGACAGCCTGCTCGCCTACGTCCCCTTCTCGCGCCCGGTGCCCGACCGGCGCGTGGTGCTCGTCCACCGCAAGAGCTTTCCGCGCCTGCAGGCGATCGAGGTCGTGACGAAGGCCGTGCTCGCCTGCGAGCTGAACGGCGTCAGGCTGCTCGCCCCTTAGCGGGCCGCCTCCGGTGGCTTAGCCAAAAGCTATCGATGCAATAGAAACAATCCAATGGATTAATCGCACCGGCGGGCCCAGAATGCGTTCCATGCGTCGCGTGACGCAAATCCAACGCAAGGAGAACGCAATGAGCAAGCCCGAATCCGTGACCGTCAAGAACATCGAGGCCGCCTTCGCCGGCGAGTCGATGGCCCACATCAAGTACCGCTACTTCGCCAAGCTCGCCCGCGCCGCGGGCGACGAGGACACCGCGCGGGTGTTCGAGGAGACCGCCGACCAGGAAGTCGAGCACGCCTTCGGCCACCTCGACCTGCTCTATCCGAAGGCCGAGCTGACCCCGGCGAAGGCGCTGGAGCTCGCGATCGCCGGCGAGACCTACGAGTACACCGAGATGTACCCGTCGTTCCGCCACCTCGCCGAGCAGGAAGGCAACAGAGCCGCGGTGGCCGAGCTGGACGAGCAGATCGTCGAGTCGAAGGAGCACGCCGAGCGCTTCCGCGCGACGCTCGCCAAGGCGGCCAAGCGCTTCGCCGCGCTGGCGAAGGTCGAGGAGCGGCACGCCAACCAGTACCGGGCGCAGCTTTCACGCGTGACCGCGTAATGAATCAGACCGAAAAGGAGATGGACATGAAAGTCTGGCAATGCATCGTATGCGGCTTCGTCTACGACGAGGCCAAGGGCCTGCCCGAGGAGGGCATCGCGGCCGGCACCCGCTGGGAGGACATCCCGGCGGACTGGTCCTGCCCCGACTGCGGCGTGGCCAAGGCCGACTTCGAGATGGTCGAGCTCGCCGCGGCATGAGGGGCGCAAGGCCGATGGAACCGATCGTCATTGTCGGCACGGGCCTCGCCGGCTACGGCCTGGCCCGCGAGCTGCGCAAGCTCGACCGGGAGCTGCCCCTCGCCATCGTCACCGCGGACGACGGCAGCTCGTACTCGAAGCCCAACCTGTCCAACGCCCTCGCCGCCGGCAGGACGCCGCAACAGCTGGTGGGCGCGAGCGCCGAGACGATGGCGCGGCAGCTGGGCGCGGCGATCCGCACGCACGCGCGCGTCGACGCGATCGACGTGCCCGGCCGCAGGCTCCTCTTCGCCGACGGCGAGCTGCGCTATTCGCGTCTCGTCCTCGCGCTCGGCGCCGAACCGATCCGCCTGCCGCTCGAGGGCAACGCGGCGCACGAGGTGCTGTCGGTCAACGACCTCGCCGATTACGCGCGGCTGCGCGAGAGGCTCGAGGGCGCGCTGCGCATCGCGATCCTGGGCGCCGGCCTCATCGGGTGCGAGTTCGCCAACGACTTCGCGGTGTCCGGCCACCCGGTGGATGTGATCGACCTCGCCCATCAGCCGCTCGGGCGGCTGCTGCCGGCCGAGGCGGGGCGGGCGATGCGCGATGCGCTGTCGCGCGCCGGCGTGCGCTGGCACCTGGGCCGCACGGTGGCAGCCGTCGAGCACGCGCCCCCGGGGCTCGAAATCCGCCTCGCCGACGGCGCGCGCATCGGCGCCGACGTGGTCCTCTCTGCCGTCGGTCTGCGTCCGCGCACGCGGCTCGCGCAAACGGCCGGAATCGCCGTCAACCGCGGCATCGTCGTCGACCGCGCGCTCGAGACGAGCGCGCCGGGCGTCTACGCGCTGGGCGACTGCGCCGAAGTCGAAGGCCATGTGCTACCTTTCGTCATGCCGATCATGCACGCCGCACGCGCGCTCGCCGCTACGCTCGCGGGCCGGCCGCAGCGGGTGAGCTATCCGGCGATGCCGGTGGTCGTGAAGACGCCCGCCCTGCCGACCGTGGTGTGCCCGCCCGCGCCGGGCCGCAGCGGCGGCTGGACGGTGGCAGGCGGCGCGCACAGCCTCGCGGCGAGGTTCCTCGACGCGGACGGCGCGATGCTCGGCTTCGCGCTGACGGGCGAGGAATGCAGCAAGCGACAGGCTTGGACGCGCGAGCTGCCGCCGCTGCTCGCTTGAAAAGGGAAATTTCAGGGAAGCCGCCATCAAGCCACCACGCAGCATCAGCGGTCCGGTCGGGCCGGCCTAGGTCAGCGCTCCGCACAGGACCATGCCCGAGCAGATTCTGGCAGACGCCGAGCGCGCGCTCGCGCAGGGCGAGCGCGCGGCCGGCGCTCGCCTGCTCGCGCGCGTGCTCGAGGCCGATCAGCAGCCCGAGGGCCGGGCCCGCGTGCTGCACATCGCCGAACGCCATCTGATCGAGCGGCGCGATTCCGCGCCCGCGCGCGGCTTCGCCGCGCTGCGCGCAGAACCCCTCGTCTCGGTCGTCGTCGCCACGCGCAACCGGCCCGCGCCGCTCTCCGACGCACTCGCGTCGATCGTCGCGCAAACCTATCCCCGCTGGGAGATCGTCCTGGTCAACGACGGCGGCGAGCCGGTGGAGGACATCGCGAGCGCCGCATTGGGCGAACGGATCGCGGACGGGCGGCTGCGCGCGTTCTTCCACGCGGAGAGCGAGGGCCCCGCGTATGCGCGCAACACGGGCATCGCCGAAGCGCGCGGCGAGGTGATCGCGTTCCTCGACGACGACGACCGGCTCGCGCCGCAACACCTGCGGGGACTCGTCGCCGCGCTCGCCGACACGCGGGCGGGGGTCGCCTATTCCGGCTGCGATATCGTCGTGGAACGGCTCGATGGCGGGGCGCGGATCGAGCTCTCGCGCCATCGCCAGCCGATGCCCGATGCGTTCAATGCCTCGCTGCTGCTCGTGCGCAACTACATCCCGCTCAACTGCTGCGCCTTCCGCGCCGAGCTGTTCCGCGCGCACGGCGGATTCGACGAACTGCTTTCCTGCCTGGAGGACTGGGAGCTATTATTGCGGCTTTGCAAGGATGCGGGCTTCGTTCACGTGGACGCGGCCACGGCAGAGTACAGAGTGCGGGCGCCCGAGGTGCGCGACAGCGTCTCCAAGGCGCGCCCGGGCGACACGGCGTCGGCATTCGCGCGCATTTACGGGAGGCATGCCAGCACCGATCCGCTGGTCGCCGTGGCGCGCGAGGCCTACCGTTGGCTGGTCCTCTCCGGCAACTACGCGAAACTCGGCTGAGCTGCGGCTCCGTTCTCTTCTCTACGGCGGCGGAAGATCTCCATGAAACTCGGAACAGTCAGGGACGGCACGCGCGACGGCACGCTCGTGGTCGTGTCCAGGGACCTCAGGCACGCCGTGCCCGCCGACCACATCGCGCTCAGGCTGCAGGACGCCCTCGACGACTGGGACTATGCCGGCCCGCAACTGGCGGGGCTCTACGACGAACTGAACCGCGCGCCGTCCTCGCGCGCCTTCGAGACGGATTTCGCGAAGTTCGCGGCGCCGCTGCCGCGCGCGTATCAATGGTCCGACGCAGCGGCCTACGTGGTGCATCTCGAACGCGCCCACCGGGCGCGCGGCGCCGAGCTGCCGAAGGAATTCTGGACCGAGCCGCTGATGCGCCACAGGAGCGCGGATGCGCTGCTCGGGCCCCGCGAGGACATCGCCGTGGAGACCGAGGACTGGGGCATCGACCTCGGCGCAGGGATCGCAGCGATCACGGGCGACGTGCCGATGGGAACCAAGCCGGACAGGGCGGGCGAGCACATCCGCCTGCTGATGCTCGCGAACGACGTGTCGCTGCGGAACCTGATCCCGCAGGAGATCGAGAAGGGCTACGGATTCTTCCAGAGCAAGCCGGCCTGCACGTTCTCGCCGCTCGCCGTCACGCCCGATGAGCTGGGCGCGGCATGGCACGGCGGCAAGCTGCACCTGCCGGTCCTCGTGCACGTCAACGGCGCGCCGCTCGGCAGGCCCGGCGCCGGGGTGGACATGACCTTCGGCTTCTACAGGCTGATCGCGCACGCGGCGCGCACGCGGCCGCTCTCGGCAGGCACGATCATCGGGTCGGGCACGGTGTCGAACCGGGACAAGGGCGCGGGCTGCGCATGCCTCGAGGAAAAGCGCATGCTCGAGATCATCGAGAAGGGCAACGCTGCGACGCCGTTGCTCAAGTTCGGCGACCGCGTGAGCATCGACGTGCTCGACGAAGCGGGACAGTCGGTCTTCGGCGCCATCGACCAGCACATCGTGCAGTACGTTCCGCCGAGGTGACAAGACTTCCTCTGCGCCACCCGGGCATCGCCGCGATCATCGCGCTGGGGTTCTCGCTGCTCCCGCTGGCCACCGACACGACGGTGGCGGCACTGCCGGAGGTGCGCGCGCACTTCGACGTGAGCACTTCGCTCGCGCAACTCACGCTGTCGGTGTTCATGGCCGCGTTCGCGGTATCGCAGCTCGTCTACGGCCCGCTCTCGGACCGCTTCGGCCGCCGCCCGGTCCTGCTCGGCGGGCTCGCGGTCTTCCTGCTCGCATCGCTCGGCTGCACGCTCGCGGGTTCGATCGAGGGCCTGATCGTCGCGCGCTTCTTCCAGGCCGTCGGCTGCTGCGCGCCCACGGTCATCGGGCGCGCCATCGTGCGCGACGTGCACGGTGCCGAGGGCACGGCCCGGATGATGGCCTACATCAGCGCCGGCATGTCGCTGCTGATCTGCCTGTGGCCGATCATCGGCGGGCAGCTGGTGCAGCAGCTCGGATGGCGCGCGGTCTTCGCGCTGCACGCGCTCGTGGGAGGCGGCGTGCTCGCCGCGTCGGCGCTGCTCGTCACCGAATCGAACCCGCACCTGAACCCCGCCGCGACGGAAGTCCTGCGCACGCTGCGAAACTACCGGACGCTGCTCGCCGACCGGCGCTTCGTGGGCTACGCGGCGTGCAACGCCTTCGGCTTCGGCGCTATCGTGTCGTTCCTTTCGGCCGCGCCCTTCGTTCTCATCGGCCGTCTCGGCATCGCGGCGTGGGAATTCGGCCTGCTGCTGGGCCTGGCGATCGTCGGCTACGTCCTGGGCAGCCTGACGACGGCGCGCCTGGTCACCCGCATCGGCATCGACCGCATGCTGCGCGCCGGCACGGCGGTCGGCGCTGCCGCGGGCGCGGGCATGTTCGCGCTCGCCTTCGCCGGTGTGCACACGGTCGCCGCGGTCATGGTGCCCTACTTCGTGTTCCTCCTCGCGACCGGACTCAATCAGCCGAGCGCCATGGCGGGTGCGATCGGGCCCTTCCCGCGGATGGCGGGCACTTCGTCGGCGCTGCTGGGATTCGTGCAGCTCGCGAGCGGGGCGCTGGTCGGCTACTTCGTCGGCAGGATGGACCACGGCACCCCGGTGCCGATGGCCGCGGCAATCGCGCTGTGCACGCTGGGCGTGCTCGCGAGCTACTATCTGATCGTGCGGCGCGGAGCGCGGAAATGAAGGCGAATTCGAACCCGGCGGCGGCCGATCCGGCGCTGGCGAAGGCGCGCTCGTGCCTCGAGGACAACCGGCCCGCCGACGCGCTCGCGCCGCTCGACGCGCTGCTCGCGCGCCAACCGCTGAACGCGGAGGCCTGGTACCTGCGCGGCACCGCGAAACTGGAGGCACAGCATCCTTCGGAAGCGCTTGCGGACCTCGAGCGCGCAATCGCTCTTGACCCCGCGGACCCGCGCCGGCATTTCAACCTGTCGCTGGCGCATTGGGCGCTCAACGACGTGACGGGCTGCCTGGCGGCGCTGCACAAGGCCATCGAGGTCGATCCGCAGTTCCAGCGCGCACACGAATTCCTTGCGCGCATGGGCCTGCACGGGCCGCATTACTTCGACGTGCTCGTGCGCATTCACGAGCTCCTCAGGCCGCGCACCTACCTCGAGATCGGCGTGGACCGCGGCGCGTCGTTCTCACGGGCCCGTCCCGAGACCATAGCGCTGGGAATCGACCCCGATCCGCACATCGAGGTCCCGCTGGGACCGCGGCAGCGCGTGTTTCGCGAGACCAGCGACGCATTCTTCGCCGGCCACGACGTCCTCGCGGAGCTGGGCGGACTGAGGCTCGAGCTTGCGTTCATCGATGGCATGCACTGGTTCGAGTTCGCGCTGCGCGACTTCATGAACGTCGAGCGACTGTGCACGCGCGACGCCACGATTCTCGTGCACGATGTGTTCCCTCCCGACCGCCAGTCCGCAGAACGCGAGCGAAAGGCCGCGTTCTGGACCGGCGACGTCTGGCGGCTCGTGCTGCTGCTCAGGAAATACCGCCCGGAGCTGTCGGTCCACACGGTCGCCGCTCCGCCGAGCGGGCTCGCGGTCATCCGCAATCTCGACCCGGAATCGCGGCTCATCCGCGACAACCTCGACGACGTCGTGCGCGAGTACTCCGCGCTGGATTACTCGACCATCGAATTCCACAGGGCCGAGATGCTCAATCTGCACGCCAACGACTGGAACGCGATACGCGCGCTGTTCGACCGCTGAGGCGCGGCTGCCGCCGCCCCGGCGCGGCGTGGCTCAATCGAGGACCTGGCGGACGCGATCCAGGTACCGGGAGAATTCTTCGATCAGCTCCCGCAGCCGCGCGCTGTCGGCGGAGGTCGCAGCAGCCTCGACCGCCGCGCCGATCCTCGTGATGTCGTCGAAACCGTAGCTGCCGCCGGATCCCTTGAGCTTGTGCCCGGTCGCGCGAAGGCCGTCGAAGTTCCCGGCCTCCAGCGAGCCGCGCATTCCGGCTGCGTCGATGCGGCACAGCTCCAGGTATTTCGGCACCAGGTGGCGAACGACGGGATCGACGTGAATGACGATCGGCGCGTCCTCGCGCGGCCCGGGCGCGCGCCGCGTCTGCGGACCGAGCGCAGTCGGGCCTGCGCTCCGGGGAATTCCGAACCGCCACCACGCCGCTCCCAGGATCTGGGCAAACAGCCCGGCGAGAATCGCCATGGGCCAGTGACTCACCTGCCCCGCGACGAACAGCCCGATGCCTGCGGCGGCCGGCAGGACCAGGGCGCCGAGCGCCCCGATGAAATGGTCGCGTCCGCGCGCCCGGCCCGCGCGCGCGGCGTTGCACGCGGGAAGCGCGAGCGCGAGCGCGAACAGCAGCGCGTCCACCAGCAGCGACTCGGGTCGGCTGACCCGCTGCTGGTTGAGCATCTCCATCGCCAGCGCCGCATGATGCAGCCCGGTGCGCGGCCCGAACGGCGTGTGGACCTGCTCGGCCGGCGCGGCGCGCGAGCGGCCGATGAACACGATGCGCCCCCGCACTTCCCTGGCGAGCGGCGCGTATTCGGGTACGCGTGCGGCTGCGAGCGCCAGGCGGTAGAACGAGATGACCGGCAAGTCTCCGGCATTCGAAGGGTACCTGAACACGACTTCGGCGGCGTCGTTCACGCGCCAGCGCCAGTAGCCGGCGGCGAGCCGGCCGTCGGCGAAGGACACCCGCGGCCAGGCGCTGGAGGCGAGCAGCGCGGCGAGCGAAAGGTCCGGCAGCGCCTCCCCATGGAATTCGTGCAGCAGCGCGACGCGTCCTCCGATTCCCGGCATCGCGCCGGCGACACCCGCGCGCGCGCCTCCGGGCGGCGTGAATTCCGCGCGGGGCAGCGCGAGCCCGGTCGAGGGCAGGGGGAACGCCGCGAGCACCGCGCGCGAGCTCAGTGCCGCAGCAAACGCCTGGTCGCCCGTGCCCCTCTCGTGAAAGGGAATGTCGAACACGACCGCATGCGCTCCGGACCGCCACAGCCAGTTCGTCACCAGCGCGTAGATGTCGCGCATGTAGGGCCACTCGCCCAACTGGTGCTGCAGGCGCCGCGTCGACTCCGCGTCGATGTCGAACACGACGGCCCGCTGGAACGAAAGCGGCCGGGCCGTCAGGCGCTGCTCGAGATCATCCGACCACGTCGCGACCTGCCTGTACGATTCGGTGCGGCCGGCGAGGACGGCAAGCGCGATGCCGAACGCAGCGACCAGCGCGGTGCTCAGGGCGGCCCGCAGAAAAACTGCGGCTTTCGGATGCTCGATGGCGACCCTCACATCGATCGTTGACGACGGACCCGAATACTATCACCCGTCCGGAGGGATCCCGCGCCCATTCCCCCCGATTGGCAGGGAAAACCGCCCCTGTTTTCCCCACGGCAAGGCTTGCTCCGACGCCACAATCTCCTCTGGCAGATCACCTGGATTCGGGCCATCGGAATGGCGCACATCGTCTGCATCATCGGAAACAAGGGCGGCACCGGCAAGACAACGCTCACGCACATGCTCTCCCACGGCCTGGGGCTCCTGTCACGGCACGCAGTCGCAGTCATGACGGACCTGGATCGCGAGCCGCTTGCGAAGGCCAACCGCCGCTATCTGCCTTTCGATGCCCGCAGCGAGGACAACCTCGTGAAAGTGGTCGCCAAGCTCAGGGCGGTCGACTCATGGATCGGCGTCATCGACGGCGGCGCGAATCGTCCCGCGATGGACGCGCGGCTCTACGACCTTGCGGCGCTCACGCTGCTGCCGTTCCGCGAATCGCACGAGGACATCCGCACCGTCCTACGCGACCTCGACCGATTCCCGGAAGCCTATGCCCTGCCCTCGCAGTGGCCCACCAATCCCTGGCAGCTCGACGCCGCGCGCCGCTCGGTCGATCAGATGCTGGGCGCCCACCGCTCGCGCCTGCTCGAGCCGGTGTGCGCCATCAGCGCGAGCAAGCTGCTGCTGCATCGCGAGCTGCCGGATCAGTTGCCCAGCAATCTGAACGGCGCCTGCCGGAGATTCGCCGACCAGGTGCTGGAACTGCTCGGAGAGTCCGCCGCGCCGGAGGCGATCGGGATGGAGGCCCCAGCCGTATCGCCGGGTCTGGACTCCGGAATCCCGCTTTCGGCGTAGCGAACGGGCGCGGGGGCCGCGGCGGATATGCTAACATTTGCCGATTGGATGCCCATCGCGGATTGCGGACGAATTCCATTGCACTCGATCAACCACCGGGCGGAATGAATCTCCCCAAAAGAATCCCACAGGACGTGCGCGCACGAGCATTTTGGCATTTGGAGACCGGAATTGGCCAAGCTACTGGTCATCGATGACGACGTTGCGCTGCTCGAGCTGCTGCGGGTTCACCTCAAGAATGCCGGCCACGCGGTGCGCACCGCTGCCGACGCCGCCGAGGGCATACGCGCGCTACTTTCCGATCCGCCCGAGCTGATCCTGTCGGACATTTCGATGCCGTATCTGGACGGCTTCGAGCTGTTGCGCGCGCTGCGATCGGAGCCCAAGACGCACAGCATCCCCGTCATCTTCCTGACCGGCCGCAACGACGAGGACAGCCCGGTCAAGGCACGCGCGCTGGGTGTGGACGATTACCTGTCCAAGCCCATTCACGTCGAGGAACTTCTTTCTTCGATCGACGCGGTGCTGAAGAAGGCGCACAAGGCCGCCGGCGCCCGCCCGCTCAACTAGGAATTGCGGCTGGCGCCGGCAGCGCGCCCGCGCCGGCGTGCTTCACTTGGGCGAGTCCCTGAGCTGGCGCCTCAGGATCTTCCCCACGTTGGTCTTCGGCAGCTCGCTGCGGAATTCGATGTGTTTCGGGCGCTTGTACCCAGTCAGGTTCTCCGCGCAGTGCCTGCGCAGGTCCTCCTCGGTAAGGCTCGCATCGCGCTTGACCACGAACAGCTTCACCGCCTCGCCGGAATTCGCATCCGGCACGCCGACCGCGGCACACTCGAGCACGCCCGGATGCATGGCGACGACGTTTTCGATCTCGTTCGGATAGACATTGAATCCCGACACCAGGATCATGTCCTTCTTCCGGTCGACGATGCGCACGAACCCCTTGTCGTCCATGATGCCGATGTCGCCGGTGCAGAAGAAACCGTCCGGCGTCATCACCTTCGCGGTTTCCTCCGGTTTGCGCCAGTAGCCCGCCATGACCTGCGGGCCGCGGATGCAGATCTCGCCGGGCTGCCCGAGCGGAACCTCCTTGCCGTCGTCGCCGCGTATCGAGATTTCGGTAGAAGAGATCGGCAAGCCGATCGAGCCGTTGTATTCCCCGATGCTCATGGGATTGATGGTCGCGGCGGGCGAGGTCTCCGACAGTCCGTAGGCCTCGACCAGCGTGCAGCCGGTCACCTGCTTCCAGCGATCGGCCACGGCCTTCTGCACCGCCATGCCTCCCCCCAGCGAGACGCGAAGTCCGGAGAAATCGAGCTTCGCGAAGTCCGGGTGGTTCAGCAGCGCGTTGAACAGCGTGTTCACTCCGGTGATCATCGTAAACTTGTGCCTGGAGAGCTCCTTGACGAATCCGGGGATGTCGCGCGGATTGGTGATGAGGACGTTGCAACCCCCCAGCTTCAGCATCACCAGGCAGTTCGCCGTCAGCGAGAAGATGTGGTACAGGGGCAGCGCGGTGATCATGACCTGGCGCTGATCCTCGCCCATGAAGGGCGTGAGCCAGGCGGCGGATTGCTCGACGTTGGCGAGGATGTTCCGGTGCAGCAGCACGGCGCCCTTGGCCACCCCCGTCGTCCCACCGGTGTACTGCAGGAATGCGATGTCGTCGTGGCCGACGTCGACCGGCGTGAGCGCGGCCTTCGCGCCCTCGGAGAGCACGTCGTTGAAGCGCCGCGCGTTGGGCAGCTCGAACGCGGGCACCATCTTCTTCACGTTGCGCACGACGAAATTCACGAGCATGCCCTTGACCCCGAGCAGATCGCCCAGCGCGGCGACCACCACGTGCTTCACGGCCGTCCTGCCGAGCACCGCCTGCAGGACATGGGCGAAGTTCTCCAGGATCACGATCGCCTCGACGCCGGAGTCCTTGAGCTGGTCCTCCAGCTCGCGCGCCGTGTAGAGGGGATTCACGTTGACCACGGTATAGCCGCCGCGCAGGATGCCGAACAGGCTCACGGGATACTGAAGGCAGTTGGGCATCATCAGAGCGACGCGCGCGCCCTTTGAGAGGCCCAGCGATTGCAGCCAGGCGCCGAAGGACCGGGACATCCGCTCCAGATCGGCGAAGCGGATGGTCTTGCCCATGCTGTGATACGAGGGGCGATCGCGGTACTTGGCCACTCTCGCATCGAACAATTCGCCGACGGACTTGAACTGCCGGTAATCGATTTCGGCGGGAACGCCGCGGGGGTAGCTCTTCAGCCAGATCCTCTCCATGCCTTTTTTCCTCTCCGAACGTCGCCGGGCTCGTGCCTGGCGTGTCCCGGGAACGTCGCTCCTATCGACGGCTTGAGCGGCGCGGCCCGGCCTTTGGCCGGATTATGCGGCCGCCGAATGCGTAAGGCAAAGGCGCAGACGCACCCCGCCGCATTGCGGCGAAGGTGCAGGCCTGCGGGAGGAGGGAAGATCGGGGGCGAGCGCCCCCTATCCGGCCGTATTACCTAAGCGAGCACGCGCGATCGGCCGCGGCGTTCTTGCACTGCGGCTCGAATGCCAGCGCAAGAGGGCCTGGTTGCCAGACCTCGACGAACGCAGCGGTGGCCCGCTCGGTGTAGGGCGCGCTGAACGCGGCGAGCCCCGTGGCAGCCAGCGTGACCATTACCCATGCCATCAGCGTGAATACGGCTTGATAC
>Ga0082335_1006850_pt1 | contig 14275 bp, 14 predicted proteins | sample Subgrocontami58m_FD_72375 | JGI IMG/M metagenome (GOLD analysis project Ga0082335, IMG submission 72375) | Subsurface groundwater microbial communities from S. Glens Falls, New York, USA - GMW37 contaminated, 5.8 m (SPADES assembly) (version 2) ...
CCCGTCCCCCGCGCCCGCCCCCGCGCCCTTGGCCGCGGCGCGCCTGCCCGGGCCGCGCCTGCCGCCGAGCCCGCCCGCCGGACCGCGGGCGGCGCTCGCCGGCGGCCTCCTCGCCCTCGCGCTCCTCGCGGGGGGCGTCGCCACCGCGCCGGCGGAGCCCGACCTCGCCGACTTCCCGGCCGGGGCGCTCGCCGCGCTGCCGGAGGGCCCCGGCCTGCTCGCCCAGTACGACTGGGGCGGCTTCCTCATCTGGTACGCCCCGCGGACGCCGGTCTTCGTGGACGGGCGCCTGGTGCCGTACCTTGGCGCCACCCTCGGCGAGTACCGGACGGTCCTCGCCGCCGCGCCGGGGTGGCGCGAGGTGGTCGCGCGCCGGGGCGTCCGCTGGCTCCTGGTGCGGCCGGCGGATCCGGTGGCCGTCCGGGCCCTCGACCTGGGCTGGACCGTCCGCTCCCGGGCCGAGGGCTACCTCCTCGTTGACGTGCCCTGAGCCCCCTACCAAAGTCCTACTCCATACTTGGCTCATCAAGGATCAAGCGTCACCCCGCCCCACGGCGGCCCCCGCCCTGGATCTCGCCGCGCGCTTCGACGCGCTCGAGACGGAGCGTGCGCGCCTGTCGCGTGAGGTCCACGACGGCCCGGCGCAGGTGCTTGCGAATGCGATCTTCGAGATCGAGTACCTCGAGCGGATCGCCGAGCGCGCGCCGGCGGAAGTGAGGACCACGCTCCGCGCGGAGCTCGCCGGGCTCCGGCAGACCTTCCGCACGTCGCTCGATTCCGTGCGCGCCTTCATCTACGACCTTCGTCCGCCCGAGCTCTCCACGCTCGGCCTCGCCGAGGCTCTGCGGAACTACGCCGGCGAGTACGGCGTTCGGCATGGCCTCACCGTCGCCTGCCACTTCGACACCGCGGGGACCGGCCTCGCGCCGACGCAGGAGCTCGCCGTGTACCGCATCGCACAGGAGGCGCTCCAGAACGTGCACAAGCACGCGCGGGCCGCAAGCGTCGGTCTCGTCTGGCAGCGCACCGCCGCCGGCTGGGCGCTCCACTGCACCGACGACGGCATCGGCTTCGACGTCGCAAAGGCGGCGCGGCAGCCGCACTGCGTGGGTCTCGCCTCGATGCGCGAGCGTGCCGAGCTTGCGGGCGGCGCGCTCGAGGTCCGCTCGGCGCCCGGCACGGGCACTGTCGTGACGATCACGATCCCTGCGGCCGGGGGAGCCGCGAATGGCTGAGGCCCGCAAGGAGCGCCGCGGCGAGGTCAGGGTCGTGCTCGCGTCGAGCCGCCTCACGCTCATCGGCCTCAGGCAGGTGCTCGAGCACGAGCCGTACCTCGAGATCGTCGCGGCGGTCAATGACGGCGAGGAGGCGGTCGCGCGCGTCGTCGAGATGGAGCCCGACGTGGCCGTCATCGATGCCGATCTCCGACCGATCACGGGGACCGAGGCCGCCGCGCGCATCCGGCGCGAGCTCCCGCACGTGGGCGTCGTCATCCTCGCCGCCGACGACAAGGAGGAGACGCTCTTCCAGGCCATCCGCGCGGGCGCAGCCGCCTACCTCAACAAGGACTGCGAGGCGGCCGAGCTCATCGACGCGATCCGGCGCGTGCGCGCCGGCGAGTTCATCATCAACGAGAAGGTGTTCACGCGCCCGGCGGTCGCCTCCAAGGTCCTCGCCGAATTCCGCGAGCTCTCGGTGTACGGCTCGGGCGCGGCGAAGGTGTTCTCGCCGCTCTCGCCGCGCGAAGTGCAGATCCTCGACAGCATCGCTCAGGGCCGCACGAACAAGGAGGTCGCCTACGCGCTCGCGATCTCCGAGCAGACCGTGAAGAACCACATGTCGAGCATCTTGCGGAAGCTCTCGGTGAACGACCGCACCCAGGCCGTCGTGTACGCCTTGCGGCAGGGCTGGATCAAGGGGCCGGAGGCCTGATGGCCGACCCAATCACCTCCGTGGCGCTCCTCGGCGAGCTCGGGGCCGAGCAGGGGCGGCTCGCCGCCGAGATCCGCGAGATCGACGCGCTCATCGAGTCGACCCGTGGCGAGGTCGCGCGCCTCCAGGCGCGCGAGGAGCAGGCGACTGCCGGCGTCGCGGCCGTGCGCGGCCGCAGCGGTGCCACCGCCGACGAGGCGCTTGCGGCGTCGGACGAGCTCGTCGCCGTGCTGCGCCGGCAGGGGGCGATGGTCGCCGAGCTCGACGCGCTCCAGGCGAAGCGCAAGCTCCTCGACCGCCTCGACGCGCACCTCGCCGGCGCACTCCGCCACCTCGGGCAGCTCGCGGAGACGGCCGTGCCGGCCGGGGGCCCGCCGATCGACGAGACCCGGCTGCTCCGCGCGGTCGTGGCCACCCAGGAGGAGGAGCGGCGCCGGATCGCCCGCGCCGTCCACGACGGTCCGGCGCAGGCGATGGCGAACGTCGTCCTCCAGTCGGAGATCGCCGAACGCGTCTTCGCGATGGACGCCGACCGCGCGCGGCAGGAGCTCGCGGCGCTCCGCGCGATGGTCAACCGTACGCTCCAGGAGCTCCGCGGCTTCATCTTCGAGCTCCGGCCGATGATCCTCGACGATCTCGGCCTCGTGCCGACGCTCCGCCGCTACATCCAGACCATCGTCGACAAGTACGGGGTGCAGGTGGACTTCTCGAGCGTCGGGCGCGACCGGCGCCTGCCGAGCGACGACGAGGTCTCGGTCTTCCGGCTCGTCCAGGACGCGCTCGTCGAGCGGGTACAGAAGGCCGAGGCCAAGGACCTCGCGGTCGCGATGGACTGGCGCGACGAACAGGTCGAGATCCGGGTGCAGAGCGATGGCAAGGTGATCGCCGGCTCCGGCGACCTCGTCTCCGGTCTCTCGCGTGGCGAGCGCGTCGGACTCCTGCATGGCGAGGCGACCCAGGAGACGCGCCCCGACGGCCGGACCGTGCTGATCGCCCGGGTGCCGATCGTGGCCGCGTCGCGGATGATCACCTGAGCGACCTTGAGGTCACGATCTGTGACCTCAATGGCAAGGATCGACGAGTGCACCTCAAGTTACGCTAGAGAGGATTCGCGGGTGCGTCCGTCGTCAGCGACAATCACCAGATGGACGATCCGAGCGTTCCTCTACTCGTCGAAGAGAGCTCGTTACGACTCGGGCCCCTCGGCCTGCGTCAATTCCGCGTCTTCTTCGTGGGAACCATTCTCGCCAACTTGGCGCAGTGGATGCAGCAGTTCGCGATGGGCTGGCTCGTCGTGCAGCTCGCCGTTGGCGAAGGCACCCCGGAGCGGGCATCGCTCTATCTCGGACTCATCGGTCTCGCTCGCCTCGTTCCGACAATCATCGTCGGGTTCGTGGCCGGCGTGGCCGCCGACCGATACAACCGAGCGGGGCTTCTTGTCGCGATGCAGATGAGCTTGGCGGTCGTGGTCGGTGCCACGGGCTACCTCACGCTCATCGGCCGAATCGACATCGTTCTCGCCATGATCTCCACCGCCTTGCTCGGAGTTGCGTTCCCCTTCGATGCGCCGGCCCGGCTTTCGCTCGTGCAGACCATCGTCGGCCCGGGCCAAGCGTTCAGCGCGATCGGCATGATCCGTGTGGCGCGGCAGGCGGCCAGCATCATCGGGCCGCTGATCGGAGGCATTGTCATTCTGTGGTTCGGGGTGGGCGGCGTGATGCTGGTCAACAGCGCCCTCTTTCTCGCTGCGGGGTTTGGCCTGGGCAGATTGGCTTCGGTACCGGGGGTGCCGGTTGAAGAGGGATTCAGCGCCGTCAAGTCGTTTCGCGAGGGACTCGGCTATGTGGCCGGAGCGCCCAGGCTCCGAGGGCTCATGGCTGTAAACGTGGTCATCAACGCATTCGCCTGGTCGTTCACTCAGCTCCTGCCAGCGGTCGCGCAAGAGACGCTGCATGTCGGTGCACTGGAGCTGTCCTGGCTCGTGTCGGCGGCGGGTGTCGGAGCTGTGCTTGGAGCGCTCGTTGTCTTGGCGCTCGGCCAAGGGCGGCGCTTCGGCTACACGATGTTCGTCGCGGTCTTCGCCTTGGGGGTCTTCCTGGTGCTGTTCGGGCTGCAGCGGCTGGTCATGCCGGCACTCGTCCTCGCCGCGCTCATCGGCGCCATGGGGATGGTCTTCCTCGCGGGGAGCGGAAACGTGATCCAGATGAGCGCCCCCAACGAGCTGCGCGGTCGCGTGGTCGGACTGCACTCGATGCTGGGGAACTCGGCCGTCCAGCTCGGCATCCTCATCCTCGGAACGGTCGGTTCGTTCATCGGCATCTCCAACGCCCTCAGCCTCGCGGGGATCGCTGTCTTGACGACTGCCTGTGTCATGCTGCGCGTCCCGGCGATCCGCGAAGCGAGTCGAGCGGTCGTCGCAGCCTCCTCCTAGTCGCTAGTCGCCGAGCCGGGCCGAGCGGGCCGACGCGCGTTCTCTCGGCTTGGCGCCGACGACCTGATCCCGAGTCTTCCCCCGCACGTTTCCAGGAGTTCGGCGATCTCGCGCCCACTGCGAGCTCCTTCGAAAGGTTGCCCGCGAACTCGTCCCGGTACGCGATGCTCGGCACCGCTTACCGGGTTCGCGCCAGGGGCTCCCACCGTGCCAGCGCGTCCGCGAAGACCCGGCGGCACTCCTCAGCTTCGCCTTCGTCGCCTTGGGCCTCGCTCCCTCCGCCGACCGGCGTGAGCCTCCGGTGACGGTGAGCGAGGGCGCACGGCGAGAGGGACGAGCGCGATTCCGACAGAACGCGATCAGTGGGTAGCGGTGGCAGCGCGCGCCGTCGCGACGAGGGGGGGCGACCCTGCCTCGCCGACGAGACGCAGCCGGATCTCAACGGTCGTGCCGGAGGGCTCGCGTGGGGACAGCGTGATCGTGCCGCCGTGCTGGCCCGCGATCCAACTCGCGATGGCCAGCCCGAGACCGCTCCCGCCCGGCTCGAGCCGCCGAGCATCGTCGCCTCGATAGAAGCGTTCGAACGCGCGGCCGGCGACTTCCGCGCTCATGCCGATGCCGTCGTCCTCTACGGTGATGATGGCCTCCGTGGCGTCGCGCCGGAGGGACGTGTACACGCGGCCCGGGGCGGGGGTGTACCGCAGCGCGTTGTCGAGCACGATGAGCAGGAGCTGCTTCAAGCGGTCGGCGCTGCCACGGACTGCCACCGCGTCGATCGCGTTCACGCTGAGGCGTCCGGCCGCCCGCGGTCGCAGCTCCGCGAAGAGCTCCATGAGCAGTGCGTCGAGCTCGACCGAGCGCGCCGGGAGCGCCTCCGTGCCCTCGTCGGCGCGCGCGAGGACCAGGAGGTCCTCGACCAGGCGCGAGAGCCTCGCCGCCTCTTCGTGCGCGTGCCGCACCGCCTCCACCCGCTCCGGCATGCGCAGATCGGGCGCCAGCGCGAGCTCGGTGCATCCCTGGATCGTCGTGAGCGGTGTGCGGAGCTCGTGCGACACGTCCGAGACGAAGCGCCGCTGCTGAACGTGGGCTTCCTGCAGCGCATCGAGCATGAAGTTGAACCGGTGCACGAGCCGGCCGAGCTCGTCGGCCTGCTTGATTGCCGGCACGCGGCGATCGAAGCTGCGCGTGGTCGCGATAGAGAGAGCCGTTTCGGAGACGAGATCGACCGGACGCAGCGCGCGGCCGGCCACGGCCAGGCCCAGCGCGATAGCGAGGGCGATCCCGCTCAACGAGATAGCCACGAGCTGGTTGCGCAACCGCTCCATGAGCGCGTCGATCCCGTTGAGCGACGCGGCCGCGACGAGACGCATCCGGTTCCCGACCGGCGAGACGAGTACACGCAGATGCTCGTCGGCGAGCTGGAGGCTCGAGTAGCCTGCGGGAAGGTCGCGGGCAACCGACGCGAAGTCCGCGCCGCGATCTCGCCCGGTCGTGGCCATGACGGCTCCGTCGGTCGCGAGGAGCAGCGCGCTGAAGCGGCTGAGATGCGTGTCGCTCGCCAGCTGCGGCGAGACCGCGAAAGGGACCCCGGCGTGGTCCCGGACGTCGTCCTCGAGATCGTCCGACGCGCGCGTGAGCTGTGACTCGACCTCCTTGACGTGGGAATCGGAGTGGACGACATAGACGAAGCCGAGCGCGACCGCCAGCACGAGTCCGAGGGTCGCCCCATAGAGCAGCGTGAGCCGAATGCGAAGGCTCACGCCGCGTCCTTCAGGACGTAGCCCGAGCCGCGTAGGGTGTGGATGAGACGGCACTCGCCGTCGTGCTCGAGCTTCTGCCGCAGGTAGCTCACGTAGACGTCGAGCACGTTGTAGTTGCCGTCGAAGTCGTAGCCCCAGACCCGGTCGATAAGCTCCTCCCGCGCGACGATCTGCTCCGGCCGCCGGAGCAGCTCACGGAGCAAGCGATACTCGGTCGAGGTCAGGCGGATCTCGCGTGCCCCGCGACGCGCGAGATGTGCCGACGGGTCGAGCTCGAGATCCGCGTAGCGGAGGCTCTCAGCGGCGACGGGCTCGCGCCGCCGGAGGAGCGCGCGGACGCGCGCGGTGAGCAGGTCCAGGCTGAATGGCTTCACGAGGTAGTCGTCGGCGCCGGCCTCCAGACCGACGATCTGGTCGAGCAGCCCGTCCTTCGCCGTCAGCATGAGCACGCGTGGCTCCGCCGTGCCCTTGCGGATCCGCCGGCAGACCTCCAGGCCGTCCATCCCCGGCATGAGGATGTCGAGCACGATGAGCTCGGGGTTCCACGACGCCACCGTGCGGAGGGCCGACTCGCCGTCCGGGACACTCAGCGTCTCGTGGCCGTCTCGCTCGAGGGCGCGGCTCACGAGGTAGGTCACATTCGGGTCGTCATCGACGACGAGGACTCGCGACCTCGGGCCTGACGTGGGGTGCGGCATGGGTCCCATTCTGCTTAGCGACGCCCTACCTGCACGAGTAGCCGATAGCCCCCATGCAATGGGGCCGTTCGGTCCTTCCTCTAGGCGTACTCGAAGGTCAACCTGCCGGGCAACCCTTAGAGGATGCTGAGAGCCTTGTGATCGCTTCACAGGCGCGTGCAATGTCGTGTGTAGGGCAGAGCCTGACGGACAGTGTAAGGCGATGCAGAAGGGCGAAGATGGCGAAGCAGCTCGGGCGTAGGTCGCTCCTGCGATTCCTCGGTGCCGGCGTGGCCGCGACAGGAGCGGCGGGCGTTCTCGCCGGCAAGGGCGCGGCTCCGGCGGCGGCCGCGACGCCGCACGCGACGACGCGAGGCGGGCGGCTGCGGCGCTGGGCAATGGTCATCGATCTTCGTCGCTGCGACGGCTGCCAGTCGGTCGGAAAGCCGCCGCAGTGCACCCGCGCGTGCATCGAGGGCCACTACGCGCCCGAGCCGATGGAGTGGATCCAGATCTACGAGCAGCCGATCAGCGGTGGCGCGACGCAGTTCGTCCCGATGCCCTGCCAGCACTGCCAGAACGCGCCCTGCGTGAACGTCTGCCCGGTCGGTGCGACCTTCCACACGCCGGAGGGCACCGTGCTCATCGACCAGCAGCGCTGCATCGGCTGCCGCATCTGCATGGAGGCCTGCCCCTACGACCGGCGCTTCTTCAACTGGGGCAGCGCGCCGATACCGCCCGAGACGCTCTTCATGCAGTACGACGTGGAGCACCAGTCGCCGGCGATCAAGGGCACGGTGATGAAGTGCGATCTCTGCCCGGACATGGCTCGGACCGGGAAGCTCCCGTACTGCTCGGAAGCGTGTCCGAACAAGGCCATCTACTACGGCGACCTCGAGGAGGACCTGGCGACGAACGGCGCCGAGGTCGTGACCCTCTCGCGCTTCCTCGCGACGCAGGCGGGCTACCGCCAGAAGGAGGATCTCGGCACGGAGCCGCGCGTCTACTACATCCCGGGCCACGGCGAGGCGGTCGGCCGCGACCCGTACCGCAAGGGGCGGCTCAAGACCGTGTGGCCGTGGCAGCAGCTCAGGCAGGGAGCGAAGACATGGACGCGCTGAACGTGCCGCCGGCCTGGCGCGAGCGCCTCGAGCAGCGCGGGCTCGCCCCGCTCGCGGGGACGGGTCGAGGCTACTTCCTTTGGGTCGCCTTCCTCCTCGCGGTCATCGGCTGGGCGGTCTACGCCTACAGCCGGCAGCTGGACGAGGGCCTCATCGTCACCGGCCTGCGCGACCGGATCTCCTGGGGCGTCTACATCGCGAGCTTCGTCTTCTTCATCGGCATCAGCCACGCCGGCACGCTCCTCTCGGCGATCCTCCGCGTGACGAAGGCGCGCTGGCAGCTGTCGGTCACCCGCATGGCCGAGTTCATCACGGTGGTCGCGCTCATGGTCGGCGCGCTCTTCCCGCTCATCGACATGGGCCGTCCGGACCGCCTGCTCAACATGGTCACCTACGGCCGCTGGCAGTCCCCGCTCCTTTGGGACATCTTCGCGATCTCCACGTACCTCACGGGGAGCACGATCTACCTCTACCTCCCGCTCGTTCCCGACTTCGCGCTCGCCCGTGACCGCCTCGGGCCGACGGCGGCTCGCTGGCGGCGCACGCTCTTCACAGTCGCCGCGCTCGGCTGGACGGGCACGCCCGATCAACGCAAAGCACTCGAGCGCGCGATCTCGGTGATGATGGTCGTGATCATCCCGGTCGCGATCTCGGTCCACACGGTCGTGTCGTGGATCTTCGCGATGACCCTGCGCGTGGCGTTCGACTCGACGATCTTCGGCGCCTACTTTGTCGCCGGCGCGATCTTCTCGGGTATCGCCGCGATCATCCTGCTGATGGCAGTGTTACGGAAGCTCTGCCACCTCGAGGAGTTCATCACCAAGACCCAGTTCGTGAACCTCGGCTACCTCATGGGGGCGTTCACGCTGATCATGGGCTACGCGAACCTCTCCGAGTACATCACCCACGGCTACAAGATGGAGGGCGCGTTCCCCTTCCACTTCGAGCAGCTCATGACCGGCGCGTTCGCGGCTCCCTTCTGGTTCTACATCGTCGGCGGCCTGGTCATCCCGGGGCTCATCATCCTCAACCCGCGCACGCGCACGATCTCGGGGATCGTGACCGCGGCGGTGCTCGTGCTCATCACGATGTGGCTCGAGCGGTACCTCATCGTCGTCGCGGGGCTGCGCGTCCCGCTCCTGGCTTACGAGCCGTCCAGCTACACGCCGTCCTGGGTCGAGCTCTCCATCCTTGCCGGAGCGTTCGCGCTCTTCGCGCTGCTCATCACGCTCTTCGCGAAGCTCTTCCCGGTCATCTCGATCTGGGAAGTCGCCGACCACCGCGGCCCCGAGCCCGAGCCCGGAGCGCCCGCCGAGGCGGAGCACCCGCGGCGGGGCGCGCTCGCAGAAGGGAGCGTCGCGTGAAACGCGTGATCGTGGTGGGCCTCATGGCCCTGGCGATGCTCGCGGCCGGCGCGGGGACCGCCCAGGCGGGTTCGGCGCCGACGCGACTCACGTTCACCGCGCCGAGTCAGGCGGCGCTCAGCGACCTCGTCACGGTCCGGGCGCGGCTCGTCGATGCGCAGGGCGCGCCGCTCGCACGGGCGCGGATCGCCTTCATCGCACCGCTGACCTTCCTGAACGGCGCCGGCGACGTCGTGCTCACCGAGAGCGTGACCGACAAGGACGGCAGCGCGGTCGGGACCTTCCAGGCACGCGTCGCCGGCGCGCTGGCCCTGCGAGCCGTCTTCCGTGGCGACGACCTCTACGCCCCCTCGGAGGCGCGTGCGGAGCTCACGGTCGCCGGCGACGAGCATCCGCTCTACGCCGAGCACGTCGGCGTGCACCTGCCCGGCCTGAACCAGCCGCCGGGCATCGGGCAGATCGCGCTCAGCGAGCCGCAGGAGACGGTCATCTCGCGGGCGCTCGCGCTCTGGCCCGCGATGAGCGGCTGGCCGATCGCGGCCGCGCTCATCGTCATCTGGTCGATCTACGCCGGCGTGGTGCGCCTGCTCTTCCGGATCGCCGCGCCGCCGGCGGTCCGATCCGCGGCCGCCGGGTCCCGGCCCGCGGGAGCTTCGCGATGACCGGCCCGTCGAGCGCTGGAGACGCCGGTCGCCGACCCGGTCGCGATCGGCGACCGCAAGAGCCGCAGGCACGCGCCAGCCGGCTGATCCCCCGGTTCTTCGCGCTCCTCGTCGTGTTCCTCGGCGGCACGCTCCTGGCGATCGGCGCGCGGAGTCCCTACACGCACGGAAACCTCATGCCGGACGTCGACCCGCGGTACACGCGCACCGAGCAGATCAGCGTCGGACCATCTCAGCCTTACGAGGGCGGTCAGGTCGGCGCGTCGGTCGCGAGCGCCGACGCAGTCACGCGGGGCGCCGCGTACTTCGTGACCAAAGGCTGTGCCGGCTGCCACGGGCTGCGCGGCACCGGAGGCGTCGTCGGCCCGGACATGGCCGGACAGGACGCCTCGTACCTGCGCGAGTTCACGCGCGAGGGTCGCACCGCCATGCCCGTCTACGCGGAGGGCGCGCTCACCGACGAGCAGCTCGGCGACATCGTGACCTACCTGCGCGCGTCGAGTACCCAGTGATCACCGACCCGGGACCGAGCACACGCGAAATCGAAAGGGAGAGTCGAACCATGCGAACGTCCTCACCCCGCGGGCCACTCCTGCGCGCGTGCGCCTACGTGATCGCGTCCGTCGTGCTGCTCGCCGCCTGCGGCGCGCCGGAGTCCGGCTCGACGAGCGTCGCCACGGCGGCCGCCAAGAGCGCCGCGGCGGCGACCACCGCCGCGACCGCCGCGCCGGCGGCCACAGCCGCGCCGACCGCAGCCGCTGCCGCGCCGCAGGCGGGCAACGTCTTGCTCGCGAAGGTGCCGAACGCCCCGCCGCGCGCGACGCCGTCGCCCCGGCCCGCGGGCGTCACGGCGCCGCCGCCGCCCACCCCGCCGCCGGCCAAGGTCGTAGCGGTCTACTCACAGTGGGACACCGTCACGGCCGGACCGGGCGAGAGCAAGTACAACGTCGACGGGAGCGTCGGCTGCACGAAGGCCTCGAACTTCGCCCGCGGCATGCACATCGTCTGGCGCATGGAGTTCGTCGAGACGGCGACCGGCAAGATCCTCCAGGCGGCCGACATGCGCACCGCCACGCTCAAGCTGCCGAACGGCGACGAGGCCAAGCTCAACTTCGGCCGCCACGGGGCTCTCGAGACGTCGCCGTGGTTCTGGACTGCCGCGTGGGACGTTCCGCCGACCTACCCGCTGGGCATCCTCGACTGGGCGGTCAACGTCGTCACGACCTCGGGCAAGGAGGCCACGATCAAGGACACCATGGCCATCTCGTCCGGCGCCCTCGACAACCACGTCACGATCGTTCCCTAACGCACGAGCCAGGAAGGCGCATGGCGCGGAGGTGATCTCATGAGAACGCATCAAGCAGCGACTGGGACCAAGGAGTCCGATGGTTCCCGTGGGCGCCTCCGCGTCGCGCGTCCCTGGCTGGCCGCCGCCGTGACACTCGTGCTCGTCGTGTCCTGTGGGGGCGAGGCCCCTCGCGGGCAGCAGGTGCTGCCGGCACCGCCCGCCGCGGCCGCCAGCGCCGCGCCCGCGGCGCCCGCTGCGGCTCCCAGCGCGGCGGCGGCGCCGTCAACGGCCCCGTCAACCGCGCCCGCCGCCCAGCTCAAGCCGCTCTTGGCCAAGCCGGAGAAGGGCCCGGTCGGCACGTCCTTCACCCTGAGCGGCGACGGCTTGCCCAAGTCGAAGGCCCTCGAGATCTTCTGGGTGACCGTGGACGGCAGCTGGGACCTCGGCGCCATGCCCGAGACGGTGGAGTTCTACGCGCGGAAGTTCACGCCGAAGCGCATCTCGCTCGGACGCGCCACCACGACAGCCGAGGGAACTCTCGCGGCGCCGCTCGCCGTGCCCGAGGACTACGGGGAGGTCCACGACATCGTCGTTCAGGCCGACGGCCAGGACCTGGCCAAGGGCGGCTTCGAGATCGAGCGCACCTACTCGGTGCGCCCGCTGCAGGGCCCCATCGGTACACCGATCACCATCGAGGTCAAGGGGCTCGGCTGGACGAACTACGAGAACACCGCGGCCATCCTGTGGAACAACCAGTACGCCGGCTTCATCTCGGCCGTCACCGGCCGCGGCACGGCCGTCGCGCGCATCCGCGCCGCCGGCGCGCCTGGCAAGCAGACGCTCGAGATCTTCGGCGCGAGCTCGGGCACGCCGTACCTGAACGTCGAGCAATCCCCCGTGAAGTACCCGAAGACGAAGTTCGTCTACACCTTCACGGTCACCGAGGATGCCGGAGCGCCGGCGTCCATGGTGGACTGGCCCGACGGACCCGCCGCCCCCGCCCCCCGCGCGGTCACCACCGCGAGCGCGAAGCCGCTCGAGGGCGCCGTTTCGGCGAAGTTCTCGCCGGCGTCCGGCCCGATCCTCTCCAAGACCACCCTCGATGTGAGCGGACTCGCGCCGAGCGCCAGCCTCGACCTCTACTGGATGTCGGTGAAGGGCAACCGCGTGAGCCCAAGCGGCTGGAACATCGTCGAGAAGTCGCTCGGCAAGCTCACCGCGAGCGCGGCCGGCACGCTGCGCAGCACGATCGAGATCCCCGACGATCTCGGCGGATTCCATGTCGTGAAGGTGGTCCAGAACGAGAAGACGCTGGCCGAGGCGCCCTACTACGTCGAGCGGAGCATCGCGAAGGTCACGCCGACCCGCGTGAAGGCCGGCGAGGTCTTCCAGGTGCAGGTCAAGGGCATCGGCTGGACGGAGCTCGACAACGGCGTCGCCGCCACCTACGACAACAACTACATCGGCTTCGCCTGCGGCTTCAACAGCCAGGGCGACGTGACGATGAACCTCGTCGCGACCGGCGCGCCGGGGACGCACCTCATCGACTTCTATCCGATGATCTACCTCGGCCACGGCAAGGGTCCCTGGAACTACTACATCCCGCAGCTGACCTTCGCGCGCGACAATCCCGGACTCGCGCTCGGCTATCGCATCCCGGTCCTGCGAATGGCGATCGAGGTCGTGCCCTAACCCAAGAGCGCGAAGGAGGGGACACCGGTGAGCGCGATCAGCCTGCCCTGGCCGGCGCAGTTCGCGATCCGCCAGGTCATCATCGGGGCGGTCCTCGCGGCCGTGGTTCTCGCGTTCCTCGGCCTGAGCCGCGGCGGGGAGGCGCCCGCGATGCCGACGACGGTCGCCGTGACCGAGTGGTCGATCGGGCTCGACCGGAGCAGCGTGCCGGCCGGCGCGGTGACCTTCACCGTGAGGAACGCCGGCCGCCTGACGCACCAGCTCGCGATCGTGAAGAGCGATCGTGCGGCGGACGCCCTCGCGCTCGCCCACGGTCCCGCCGGCGTGCCGCCGCTCGACGGTCCGTCGCCGATCGAGGGCATCGTGGAGGTTGCGGGGGGCGTCTCGCGCGAGGCGACCTTCGACCTGCGCGCCGGTCGGTACGTGCTGATCTGCCTCTTGCACGGCAACGAGCAGAACGGCATGCGCGTCGCGCTCGAAGCGGCGTGGCCGTGAGATCGCGGTGGACCGGCGTGCGATGAACGTCGAGATCGCGCAATCGCTCGACCTGCGGGGAATGAGCGGACAGGAGATGACCGCGCGGGCGGGCAAGGCCATGCGGAAGCTCGGCCCCGGCGCGCTCGTCGAGGTGCTCGGCGACGATCCGGCCTCGGCGGCGGCGTTCGCGTCGTGGTCGAGCGCGACGGGCAGCGATCTGCTCGAGTCGAGCCGGCTCGGTACGCTCTTCCGCTTCGTGGTCCGCAGACGGGTGGCGGGACGACCCGAGCGCTAGGAGCGCCTCCGCCGCCTACCCCCCGCCGACGTTTATGAGCGCGATCCCCTGGTAGTAGTGGGTGAGGATCTGCTCGTAGGTCGCGCCGGCGAGCGCCATGCCCTGGGCGCCCCACTGCGACATGCCGACCCCGTGGCCGAAGCCGCGGCCGGTGAAGACGAAGCGGTCCGGCAAGCGGTAGAGGTACGCGACGAGGACGAGCTCGATTGGCTCCATGTCCGACCCGGGGATCGGCTCGGAGAGCGCGCCGACGAGCGTGGCGCCGAGCGCATCCATGTCGCGGAGGCGCGCCGCGTCCCAGCGTGCGACCTGCTCGACCTCGACGTTCGAGCGCCGCACGACCGTGAAGAGGCCGCTCTTCAGGCCGAAGTAGTAGCGGCTCGCGTCCTTGCCGATCTCGCGCGAGCCCGCGCTCCCGGTCAGGCGCGCGCGCATGACCCGTCCGGCGGCCGTCGTCTGGAGGAGCTCGATCGTCCGCGGCTCGCCCACGTCGATGCCGCGCGCGGCGAGGTACGCGCCGAGCTGCTTCGGCGTGAGCTCGCGCGTCCAGTCGAGGCCGCTGCGGCCCCAGTCGGA
>Ga0082335_1006852_pt1 | contig 14272 bp, 14 predicted proteins | sample Subgrocontami58m_FD_72375 | JGI IMG/M metagenome (GOLD analysis project Ga0082335, IMG submission 72375) | Subsurface groundwater microbial communities from S. Glens Falls, New York, USA - GMW37 contaminated, 5.8 m (SPADES assembly) (version 2) ...
GGAATCAGGAGCAGAAACAAACACAGCTACGTTTCAAGAACAAATATTAACCACTACCCAACCAGTAAATATTTTACAAAACACATTCACTCCATATCCAGAAGTTACCATTCAAGGTTTTAGCAATAATTTATCTCCTTATAATGGCAAACCTGCCAGAAGCGCTAATGTAAATATTAACAATCCCTTTCCTAATGCCCACAATGGAAACCCCCCTATATCTCCCTTTGTCCCCCTTTCCCAAAGGGAGAGTAGATGGGGCTTCGGAGAACAAACAGGGATCAATGTACTCCCTGATAAACAGCTCATTGAAACATACAATCCAAGTTCCCTATTCTCTGGGGAAAAACCGTTTATACCAGATATGGATATTGGAAACACCCTTCCAAAAACCGATACTCTCAAATTAAATCCATTAAATACTATTGAATCTCTGCGAGTATTTAATGAATCTTTCGATAATAATATACAGCAATTAGAACTATATAGCTCGGACAGTTATGAAATCAATATAAAGGAGTTGCCAGAAACATATAAACAATTGGCTCAAAACATCACTCCGGAAAATAAAAATGGTATGTCAATCCCTGCAATTAACAATTTATCAAATGCGAAAGAACAACTTACCGAAAATGGCCTATCAAAAATAAATGGTACGGCATCCTCAAAGCAGGACATCTCAAGTATATCGCAAACAGATGAGGATTGGAATTCATTCGACAGTCATACACAGAAACAAAATACCTCTGATACTGTGTCCTTTGACGCACATACACCTAAATTAAATAACGGAACTCCTTTTTCTTTAGATTCTCAAACGACAGTAAGTAATGCGCAATCAAACGTAACCGACTTTCATCAAAACACAAAGGCCTCTCTACATAGTGGCGCTTCGTTATCATCTCCAATAGAGGATGCCAAAACCGTAAATCACCTGTTCCCTAGCAATGACATGTCAAACGTAGGGCATACACATGAAAATATCATGGAACAAATATTCCAAAAAATCCGCATAACAACCCATGGTGATAGATCAGAAATAAAACTATCCCTTAATCCGCCTGACCTCGGCAATGTAAAAATCCATTTTACCGAAGAGGGCGATGAAATTGAGGCAAAAATATTCGTTGAAAATGCAGAAGTCAAGGCAGCCATAGAAAATAATGTACATCGTCTTAAAGAATCGGTGGCCGCAAACGGCATAGAAATTCACAAATTAGAGGTATATATACAAAACAACGCTGCACCTAAACAAGAATCTATAGAAAACTTTAATACAAACAATCCTCATCACCAAAATCATACTTTTAGCCAAAATGGTTTCCACGAAGATCGTGCAGGAAATGAAGAAAATATGAATGACCGGCAAATAGAAATCCGCAGAAATACATCTAATTTAATGGTTGACTATATTATATAAGGAGATAAAACATGAGCACATCAAGCACTTCGAGTCTTAGTTCAGAAATCAGCATGGAGAATTTCTTAACACTCTTTGTAACACAACTGCAAAATCAAAACCCCCTGGACCCAACAGATAATACCGAATTTATGTCTCAATTGGCACAATTTAGCACGCTGGAACAAGAGCAACAGCAAACAGAATATCTTTCTAAGGCGAATAGTATCAACTCGGCTTCCTTGCAACTTGATCAAATCGCATTGGCCTCTACCTTTATAGGAAAGACCATAAAATACAGCTCTGGTAGCAGCGATAGCAGCGACAGTAGCAGTGACAGTAGCAGTGAAACTCTCTCTGGTGTTGTCGAGGGCGTGAAACTTGAAGAAGACGGCACAGTATCTTTCATCATTGACGGAGAATCTGTTTCCATATCGAATTTCATAGAAGTTGAGAACACAACCACAACCACAACGACAAGTTCAACCACATCATCAAACATTTTGTCTAAATTATTTGGCAAGAAATAAGAGAAATATCTTAAGTAATTTTTTGAAAGGAGCAGTATCATGGGGCTAGGAGGTGCATTATATTCAGGCGTGTCAGGTATTCGCGCACATCAAAACATGCTGGATGTTATCGGTAACAATCTGGCAAACATCAATACCTACGGCTATAAATCATCCAGGTTACTATTCTCTGACTTGTTAAGCCAAACAATGTCAAGTGGGAATAATGGTAATCCGATGCAGGTAGGAAAGGGTGTAAAGGTTGGAAGCGCTTCATCGAATTTCAGTCAGGGAACGTTAGAAGCCACCAATAACGCACTTGACTTTGCAATCCAGGGTGAGGGATTTTTTGTAGTAAATGGGGGTACCAAAGACTTTTTTACGAGGGTGGGTTCCTTTGATACCGATGCAGACAATTACCTTATTGATTCTAATACAGGTTACAAGGTTATAGACACAAACGGCAAGACCATCACCGTCCCATATAATTCAACGGTTTCTGGTAAGGCAACATCTAAGGCTTCCCTTACAGGAAACCTGGATGCATCAGCTTCAAGCACAACAGCAGAAGTAGTAATGACGTCAAGTGCCCTTACTTCAAGTAGTACTGCAGCAACCGCAACAACAACATTAAACAGCCTGGATACCAATACAACAGATTACGTCGCCGGAGATACCGTTCTTATTACAGGAACTAAGGCGGATGGAACCAGTGTCTCTGCAACATATACTTATGCCGCAAGTGATACGGTTCAGAAACTTTTAGACGCAATAAATACCGCTTTTAGCAGTACTGATACTACGAATGGAGCAACCGCCTCCATAGACAGCACAGGAAAGATTGTCGTTAAATCAAATACAGGCGGCAAGGACAATTTATCCGTCACTCTAACGGACGGTGGTTCCAACACCGGTAAAACAACGTGGACAAACCACAGTTTCGCCGGTGCAACGTATACCTCCTCCTTAGACATTTATGATTCCCAAGGAAGCAAACACACCGTTACCATGAGATTTACGAAACAAGGCGACAACAAATGGGATATGAATACTTCCATGGATAGCAGTAACGGCACAATCAGCACGAGTAAGGTAAGTAGCATTTCATTTAACAGTGACGGTACGTTTGCCTCTAGCGGAAGCACAACACTTGCGTTCAAATTTAATGGCCTAAGCAGCACACAATCGGTAATTTTTAATCTCGGCACATCAGGTAAAAGCGATGGTCTTTCACAAAATGGTGGTGATTCAACAGCCGCCGCAACAAGCCAGGACGGTTACGAATATGGCTCGTTTGATTCCGTATCCATAGATTCTAATGGTACCATCAACGCACTATACACCAATGGTCTCACAAAAACCGTTGCAACGTTAAAAATAGCCTTATTTAACAATCTCAATGGACTGGCAAAGGAAGGAGATAACTTATATTCACAAACCTCAGCCTCTGGTGAACCTGTTTATGTAACCGCCGGTTCAGGCAGCGCTGGCTCTATCTCCAGCGGTTATCTTGAGGGTTCCAACGTGGACATGGCCACAGAATTAACCGCACTGATTACAGCACAGAGAGGTTTCCAGCTCAACACAAAAGTTATTACCACTGCTGATGAGATACTTTCAGATACTGTCAATCTGAAGAGATAACGATAAGCTGGTAGTGTAACCAAATTACCAACATGGTAAGGGCGGTATAAAGACCACAAACTATGAATTGAAGTTGGGAAGATGTAAAAGCAATTCGATTATCTTCCCAACTTCTCTTCTTCCCAACTTCTGGTCTCTGAACCAGGGAACTTCGTAATCCTTTTTTCCTTTCCAATACTCTATGGTTTGCTTTTCCATAGTTTCATAATTTTAACGCTGTGTAAGTTTTTTAAACATTCCCTTTTTAGAACTAGGAAATTTTATTCAATCCGCCAGGAAATATATTCTCAATTATTTATAAAAATCCTTACAGCATTTTATTTAAACCTTTATGCAACGCCTTTAAGAAGATCAGAATACATTGTTATAAGGCAGTTTACAAAAGACGAATATATTATAATGATTTGTTTAAGCAATTGGTATCCAGATTGCTTATAAAGGTGGACAAAGGTTTTAGAATTTTCATCAAACATGGAGGATATTCATGATTGCAGGACTATTTACTGGAGCTTCAAGCATGGTAAGTCAAGGTGATTACCAGGCGGTTATAGCCCGCAACCTCGCTAATATTAACACCGTTGGATACAAAAAAAATGTAGCTGTTTTTCAGTCCTATCTCTCCGGTACGAATGCCGAAGGACAGAATAATACCGCAAAGGGCACAGGAAGCAGTTTAGGTACCCTTGCTACAGACTTTTCAGAAGGCATGCTGCAATACACAGGTAATGACTTGGATATCTCAATAAAAGGTGAAGGATTCTTTACTGTCAAAGCTAACGACGGTAGTGTTCTCTATACCAGAAAAGGAGATTTTATGTTGTCCCGCGACATGAAGATTATCACTCCGGAAGGGTGGTCTCTCTTAAGCGCCGGAGGTGAGATTCAACTCCCGCAAAAGGCAAAAAGCGTCACCATAAAAGGAAATGGAAGTATTGTTGCCGATGGCAAGGAAATCGGAAATATACGCATTGTTAAAGTTTCTAAATTAAACACCCTTGAGTCTGTTGGGGGGAGTGCTTACCGGTTATCAGATAATACACAGCAGCCTGAAGATTCAACTGACTTTGAAATCGCTAGCCGTTATCTGGAAAAGTCTAATGTGAATGCAGTAGACGAAATGGTCAATATGATCGCTAATATGAGGGGTTTTCAAGTCGGCCACAAGGTTACTGACTCTATTAACGAAACATTAAAAAAACTCGTACAACTTGCAACATAAACATAATTAAAAGGAGGTCGTTATGATAAGGGCACTCTATACTGCCGCTACGGGAATGAAGGCTCAACAACTTTATTTGGACAATGTCTCAAACAATTTAGCAAATATAAACACTACAGGATACAAAAGAAGCCAGGTCAACTTTCAAGATCTTCTCTATGAAAAAAGATACATAGCAGGTGCCGACTCTTCTCAAGGTTTCGAGATTCCTTCGGGTATTCAATTGGGCGGTGGTGTAAGACCGATTTCGACTACCAAGGTATTCTCGCAAGGAAACCAGCAAACAACCAACCGGAATTTAGATTTCGCTATCGAAGGTCAAGGCTTTTTCCAAATCAACCGTCCGGATGGCACTATCGCATATACACGCGACGGTGCATTTGAATTAAATAGTAAAGGCGAGGTAGTAACCGCTGAAGGTTTACCATTAACACCAAGCATTACTATTCAAAATGCCAAAGAAATTTCCGTTGGAAATGATGGAACGGTATCGGTAAAAGGAGAAGATAACAGCATCCAAAACGTAGGACAAATTATGCTGGCGAATTTCCCTAATCCAGCGGGCCTAGACAGTCTTGGTAGAAATATGTATGCAGAAACCATCGCATCAGGCTCCCCCATTGTCTCAACTCCAGGTCAGCAAGGAACAGGCGAGATTTATCAAGGAGCTCTTGAGAATTCCAATGTTGAAACGGTTACGGAGCTTGTTAACCTCATTACAGCACAGCGCGCATATGAAATAAATTCCCGGGCTATAAAGGCCAGCGACGAAATGCTGTCCACCATTAACAACCTCTCATAGCTTGACATATTTCCTTAAATACTTATGGGAAAAGAAAGATTGATTATGAAACTAAATATCTTAATATTTTTACCAGTTATAATTTTTTCCATCATACACACCGCTGTAGGAGAAAAGATTCGCATTGAAATCAAAGATAAAGTAACACTTCCTGAAAAGCAAATGGTACTGGGTGATATTGCATGTGTTTCGTGCAATAATCCATCTCTTTTGGAAAGGATAAATAATATCTCCATAGGAAACACGCCCTGGCCTGGCAACGTCAGAAGAATTGAAAGAGATAATCTGAATGCCCGCTTTATGGATGAAGGTATCGATTTTAAAGAGATCACTTACGGTAGTACTACTTCATCACTGATATCAGTAGAATCAATAACGATTCCAGGAGAAGAAATCATCCGTAAAGCAAAGGACTATCTTTTGTCAAAACTATCAAGACCTGAAAGTGAAATAATTATCGAATCAGACAGGCCGCCTATGGATAAGTTATTACCCGCCAATGGAGGTGATATGCAATGGGAGATTTCACAAATTGATGCCAATAAAGAACGGGGTAATGTGCAACTCATTGTTCGCATTTCCATCAATGAGAAACAATATCTGAAAATACCCGTATTCTTGACCATACGAACATACGAGGATATCATTACTTCCAATAAAAGAATAAACAGGTACGACATCCTGGCAATGGATGACCTGGTGATCAAACGGATGGAAACCACAAAGCTGACAGGAGTAACATTTGACACGAGAGAAGACCTTCTGGGAAAACGTGCCATACGGCCAATCCTACCGAACGCACCGATTACTGCCGAGATGATAGATAATCCGCCGCTCATAAAAAAAGGCGATTTTATCAGGGTATCTGTTCAATCGGGCAATCTTCATATTGTAACAAAAGGAGTAGCAAAAGAAGATGGCTATGTGGGAAAGGTTATTAAGATCAAAAATATTGACTCGAATAAGGAACTGTACGGCAAGGTCGAAGATTCAACTACCGTGAAGATTATATTTTAAGGGAAAAACATGAGATATATAATCACAACATATTTTTTTGTAAGTGCGATATTTTTAATCTTGAATAATCCTCTTCAAGCAGATTCAATCTGGAAAAAGCGAATTACGCTGAATACAAATCTTTTCAGTGATAACAGGGCAAGGGGCATTGGAGATATCGTTACGGTAAATATTAGCGAATCAACGGAAATTACTGGAACAGAAAATTCCAGCGCTGAGAGCAGTAATGGTCACGACATTAGTTTGGATACTTCGAATTTCCTATCGAAGGTAAAAGACATCAGCGGCTATTTACCTAATATTTCAGCTAATACAAGCCACAATTTTGACGGTCAAGGTGAGTATGGAAGCAACCGAAATGTTAATTTAGAACTCACCGCCGTCGTTACAGAAATACTTGCCAATGGCAATCTGATCATTGAGGGAAATCGTGACGTTAATATTAACGGTGAAAAATATAACATTAAATTATCCGGTATCGTACGACCAATCGATATCAATATCGACAATGAGATACAATCGACTGCCATTGCAAATGCCAATATTACACTTGAAGGCAAAGGATTTTTGACACGGGCAGGCAAACGAGGTTGGTGGAATCGGGTCAGGGAAGTCGTGTGGCCATTTTAAATTAGGCAAAAAGGGAAATACTTTATGAAAATCAATCTCCATCGTATGAATACAATCTTCAAATATTTGGCACTATCTTTCTTTTCCGTACTCGTTCTCCTCCTCGTGACACCTAATAAATCGGCACAAGCGGTCGTTCGTGTCAAAGATGTCGCTTACATCCAGGGTGTTCGTGACAACCAGCTTTATGGATATGGCCTTGTTACAGGGCTTCAAGGAACTGGCGACAGCCAGATATTCAAAATAACAAGACAGATGGCCGTAAATATTTTCCAAAAGATGGGGGTATTAATTTCTGATTCTGATTTTTTCTCAAAAAATGTTGCCGCCGTAATGATCACGGCAAACATCCCAGCCTTTGCAAGGCCCGGAGATAAACTTGATATAATTATTTCTTCTATTGGTGACTCAAAAAGTCTGGAAGGAGGTGTCTTGCTTCAGACTGCCTTGCAAGGCGCCGATAATGAAGTATATGCAGTAGCACAAGGGCCGTTATCCATAGGTGGATATAATGTGGAGGGACAATCTCAATCTACGCGCAAAAATATATCCACAACTGCATACATTTCAAATGGCGCCATTGTTGAAAAAGAAATACAGGCTTCCATTTTGTATGGAAAATCTTTAAGTGTCGTCTTGCGAGATCCAGATTTTACCACGGCAAACCGCCTGGTTGACGCGATTAACAATCTCTACCCAAACTCTTCGAAAGCTGTTGACTCTGCGGTTGTTAATATTATACCTCCTTCAGATTTCCAATCTGAAGACACTATCATCCGATTTGTGGCTAACATCGAAGAACTCTATATAAAACCTGATAGCGTTGCCAGGGTCATTATTAACGAACGTACGGGAACGATCGTTGCCGGTGAAAATGTCAGGATAGCCACTGTTGCCATCGCTCACGGGAATCTCAGTATTACCATAAGTGAAAAACCGGAGGTCTCACAACCGAATGCACTATCATCCGGTGAAACGAAAAAAGTACAACGGACAGATATCCAGATATCCGAGGAAGAAAAAAAACTCATTGTGCTGCAGGAAGGTGTGACGATATCTGACGTTGCGCGCGCTCTTAACGTATTAGGGGTCACCCCCCGTGATCTGATTTCAATATTTCAGGCTATCAAAAGGGCAGGCGCCCTTCATGCGGAACTTGTAATCATGTAAAAATACTTAGATATTATTCTTTTATAACGGAGTATGGTATGGAATATTATTCTTCAATAAATCCTCTATTGCTTTCTCAACCTTCTTGTGTTGAAACAATCAAAAATCTAAATCAGCAAAAAGACATACATAAAGACGATGCCACTCTGAAAAAATCTTCTCAGGATTTTGAATCAATCTTGATCAATTATGTCATCAAGGCTATGTGGGAAACCGTACCGAAAACTGATTTATCTGGCGAAGACAATATGGGAATGGACACCTATACCGAAATAATGCACACAGCCCTTGCGCAAGATATTGCAGCAAAGGGAGGTCTTGGAATTGCGCCTGTCATTTACAAACAATTAATGCAGAATAAGGGACAGTCATGAATACATTGTTACATGAACTCATTGACACATTTGAGCGATTATCTGTCGTCTATGATAACCTGCTTGATACTGCAAAAACAAAGCAACAATATCTGATATCTGGGAATATAGAAGGACTTGAAACGCTTCTCTATCAGGAAAAAAACCAAGCCGAGATCGCACAACTCCTTGAAAATAAAAGGCAATCTATCTTAGACAGCTATTGTAAAGAATACCTCATTATAGATAACAAGATTACCTTAGAATCTTTGATGCATGGAATGGACACGTCCTCCCCTACGAAGCTTAGCAACTTGCTTGATAAACTAAAACAATCAACCATGCAATTGCGAGATTTAAATGAAGCCAATGCAACCCTAACGCATTATTCACTCGATATTACAGAAGATATCGTAAAGATATTTTGCTCCTCTTCTTTTGAAAATCCTATATACCAACATTCTGGGAAAATGCAGGGTAACGAGATTCCCATGGTTTTAATCGATACCGAAATCTAAGGAGAATAGAACGTATGCCTTCTGATCTACAAATTGGCTTAAGCGGCATATTAACCGCCCAACGCGCTATGTTGATTACGTCCCATAATATTTCAAACGCTAATACAAAGGGGTATACACGGCAATCGTCTGTATTGGCCGCACGCAACCCCGTGTCAACGAGTGCTGGCACACTTGGTCAAGGCGTAGAACTGGTAAAGATTATAAGACATAAGGACGATTACCTCAACAGCCGCCTTAGAGATATTTCATCATCTATTGGCAGTGCATCTACAAAAAGTCAATATCTCAGAGAACTGGAAACGGTGTTTAATGAGACTTCGGAATCCAGTCTGAATAATGCATTATCGTCTTTTTTCAAAGGTATCAACGATCTCTCCCTAAATCCGGAAAACATGAGTGTCCGTTCGACTTTTCTGGAAAATGCAAACACCTTGACCGATACCTTTCGAAGAATAGTGAATGAACTGGACCAAATGAATATATTTATTAAGCAAAGTATTGAAAATAAACTGTCGGATATCAATACCATAACCACAAATATTGCAAACATAAATAGACAAATCGCCGCACTCGAAACGAAAGGTATTGGATCCAATGATTTATTAGATAAACGAGAGGCATTATTGCAGGATCTCAGCAAACTTACCCACATAACAGTAAACAAACAAAATAATGGAATGGTGGATGTCATGACGCCGGGAGGAGCGCTGGTCTCCGGTACAAATGTAAAAAAACTTACCTTTGATGTTGATACATCAGGAACTCTCAGCATCACGGATTCCGAAAAAGTGACAAAGTATACTTTCAAGACTGGAGAAATAAAAGCATTGCAAGACTTTTATAATACGACGATTGTTAACTATGACAAAAAACTCGATAACCTTGCGTCGGGCATTATAAAAAACGTTAATCGTATCCATAGTGAAGGGGTAGGACTGTCAGGTGGATTCGCCAATATAAAATCGATCAACTCTGTGTCAAGTGCCACGGCAGCTCTGAATGCTGCCGGATTAACAATTACTCCCTCCAGCGGTGACATGTATATTACGGTAACAAATACCAGTACAGGCGAAGTAACAAAGAACAAAATTTCTGTAAATGTCGCAACCAATTCCCTCACCGACGTCAAAAACGCCATAAACAGCACTACCAGCGGTACCACTGGCAATATTACTGCATCAATCGCAGACAACAAACTTCAGATTGGCACGGCAACAGGATATAAATTCAATTTCTCCTATGCCCTGGACCCAAATCCAGGGACGTTGGGAACATCAACGGCTTCGGTATCTGGCGTATATTCAGGGCAGTCAAATGACACATACACATTCAAGGCTTTAGGATCGGGCACGATTGGAACAACATCGGGACTTCAGGTAGAAGTAAAGGATAGCAGTGGAGCCGTTGTGGCGACACTCGATGTAGGAAGCACTTATACCGCGGGAAATACCTTAAATGTTCCGAACGGTGTCTCTCTCGCCCTCTCCGGCGGCACGATTACAACAGGAGATACCTTCTCGCTCAATGTTATAAGTGATTCAGATACAACAAACCTCCTGGCGGCTCTGGGCATTAATACCTTTTTTAGTGGTACTGATGCCTCGAACATTGCCGTTAGTACAGACGTAAGCAACGATGTTTCTCTGATTGCAGCCTCATCAGGAGAGGTAGGAAATAATACAAACGCATTACGTTTGGCTGCATTACTGGACGACCCCAGCGCCATTAGCAATACTTCATTCGCTGATTATTTGCATCAGATTGCATCCGCATTGGGTGAAGAAGCGAATAATGCTTATAAATCTGAGGAAAGTTTTACTGCTATCGAAACAAGCCTACAAAATCGGAAAGATGAGGTATCCGGCGTCTCCGTGGATGAAGAACTAGTCAATCTGATAAGATTTCAGCAGGCATATCAAGCATCTGCAAAATATATCTCAATTGTTAACGGACTTATGGATAAGCTATTAAGCACATTTGGTTGATTTTTGTTACTGTGTAGTTTTTTTATGTTTATAAACATGTTCCTATCGGTTAAATGCACTACCTTGCTAATGAGAGGAGATTAAACAATGCCCTTTAGAATATCCCAGGAAAGCTTAACCCGCACCACGCTTTCTAATATCAACTTGAACTATAAGAAAATGCAGGATACACAAGAAAAGCTATCCAGTGGAAAACAAATTAACCGCCCTTCAGACGACCCCTCCGGTACCAGAAAAGTCCTTGGATTAAGAACGGAAGAGCTTCAGCTACAGCAATTTTTAGATAATACCGCAACAGCTAAAGAACAGATAAATATCACCTCTGGCACACTTGAAAGCATAGAGGAACTCTTTGCGAAGATCAAAGAACTGACCGTTCAAGCCAATAATGACACACTTGGACGATCCGAGAGAGAGACGATAGCAAATGAATTAGACGAATTGACGGAGTCTGTTCTGCAATACGCAAACACAGAAAATAATGGACGATATATATTTTCAGGCACGAAGACTCTCACCGCAGCTTTTACAGCCACACGGGATAGCAGTGGTAATATTTTATCCGTATCCTACAACGGTAATAATGAAGAAATTAAATATCAGATAGGTGCCAACTCATTTATACAAGTAAACTTGCCAGGAGGAAAATTATTCCAGGATAATAAAACATTCTCTACCTTAATATCGTTGAGAGATGCGCTCAAGGCAACTACCTTTGATTCCTCCGCTTTTTCAAACCTGAGAACTACCTTGGAAACTGCAACAGATGCTTTATCAACGGAAATTACCAAAAACGGTGCAAAAGCAAATAGGTTAGACTTAACTACCTACAGCCTGGAAAGTTCACAAACGACATTAAAAGAACTAATTTCAAATACCGAAGACGCTGATGTAGCATCTCTGATTATGGACTTGAAACACCAGGAAAGCGTTCTTCAATCATCCCTGAAAACAGGCGCAATGGTCATTCAACAGACCCTTCTCGATTTTTTAAGATAAAAACCCCTGTTTAAAAATTAATCAACCTGTGTAAAGATATTACACTCCCCTATCCATAAAAAATACGGCCATCCAAGAATTTTTTTCTGCATGGAAATATTTTCCCTTTAATAAATCACATCATTGATTAAAACGAACAGGAACAATACCATTCTTAACTTCCTTACTTTAAACAGAATAGAAGATTATTCACCTTTTTTCTAATTTTATACCCATTACATGGCATAATGTTTGCTAATTTTCACTAATAATTTTATCTCTTTAAACCTTATACACGACAGGAGCATAACATGCTAAAAATGGAAGAAAGACCACTGAAAGAAAGTAGTATGGTAAATTTATCAACAAACAGATTTGGCAACTTGATCATTGAAAAGGAAAATATAATAACTTTTGAACAAGGATTACTCGGTTTTGAAGAACTGACACAATTTGCCATTATAGCCGTTGAAGAATGTCTTCCCTTCGAATGGCTGATTTCTTTGGAAGATCCGGTTGTCGCATTTCCCATCCTGGACCCGACACTCCTTTTCTCAGATTACAAACCCTCTCTAACAAAAGAAGATATTGTCTTGCTTGACATCAAAAACGAAATGGACGTTGAAATGTTTTGCATTGTTACGCTGGGGGAAACACCAAAAAATGTAACACTGAATCTCAAAGGACCGATACTCATTAACATGAAAAATAAAATGGGAAAACAGATCGTGTTAACAGAGGACTATTACAGCTTAAACCAATTGCTCATTCAGAATTAATTTATCAATTTTCAGAAAGGCGAACTACCGTGCTTATACTGACAAGGAGGTTAGGAGAAAGCATCACCATAGGAAACGAAATAAAAGTTATCCTCTTAGAATGCCAGGGCAAACAGGTTAAGTTGGGCATCATAGCGCCAAAAGATATCAAGGTTCATCGGGAAGAAATTTTTGAAAAGATTCAAGAGGAAAACCAGAAGGCTTCCACAGTATCGAAACATGATCTAATAGAAATTGCCCAAATATGGCGAAAGGGTGTAAAAAAGTCTACATCAGAAGAATTGGTTTCTTCAAAACATCTTTAACAAAGGAATAAAGTCATGATAAACGTGATGAAAAATAATTCTTTTAAAACTGTTCCCATCAACAACAATGACATTTGCAATGATTCCGATACTACCGTCACTCTTGCAAATACCTTGATTGAGAAAGGTAGCTGGGACGAGGCCTATCCACAATTAAAGGCCGCTGTTGAAATGAACCCCCATTATGCGCAGGGATATAATCACCTGGGAATTTATTACATCAGAAACAAAAAATATATGGAGGCAATCAATAACTTTAAAAAGGCATTACAGATCGACTTTGACTTAACCGAAGCCCACTATAATCTTGCCTCCTTGTATATGGAACGCAAAGAATATAGTATGGCGCTCTCTCATTTCAAAGAAGTTGTACTGGCCAAACCAGACGATTACGAAACTTACTATTTCATGGGATTGTGCCACGTCCACCTCGGTTTAGAAAAAGAAGCAGAAGCCTTCTTCGCAGAATCTTTCAGTTTAAAACCAGACTATATCCCCCCTGCCATAAACCTTTGTAAGTTACTTATCAAAAAAGATGATTACACAAAGGCAAAAAACATCCTCTTGCGCGTACTCAAAACCAACCCATCTCTTCCCGAAGTGCATTTTTTACTCGGAATCATCTATAAAATGCAAAAAATGTATCCCAAGGCTATGAAACACCTCAGAGAGACATTACTCATAGACAAAAATAATACCGAGGCGTATAACTTACTCGGTGAATGTTGCATTGAATTGGGCATGGATAAGCAGGCAGAACCATTATTTGCAATGGCGGTAAAACTTGACATATCCTATATCAGTGCAATCTACAATTTAGGAAAACTTTATTACGACCAAAAGAAATACCACGACGCTATTTGTTTCATGGAAAAATCTATCGAAACCCATGAGACAAGCCATAGTATCAACTCCATATTGTCAGAAACAACGGACACAGATGAAATAATTCCGCTCTACA
>Ga0082335_1006853_pt1 | contig 14270 bp, 13 predicted proteins | sample Subgrocontami58m_FD_72375 | JGI IMG/M metagenome (GOLD analysis project Ga0082335, IMG submission 72375) | Subsurface groundwater microbial communities from S. Glens Falls, New York, USA - GMW37 contaminated, 5.8 m (SPADES assembly) (version 2) ...
CCTGCGCCGAGCGCGTCGCGCCCGAGGACGACGATGCCGCGGACACCGCGCGAGGCGAGGTGGTACGCGATCGACGCGCCGATGACGCCGCCGCCGATGATGACGACCTCGGCGCTCGTGCTCACCCTGTGGGATGGTACGGCGCGAGGTCCCGCGCGCGCTGTGCCGACGGTGGGACTCGAACCCACACTCGCTTACGCGAACCGCCTCCTGACGACGGCGCCTCAGCCAATTGGGCTACGTCGGCCTCGAGGTCCAAGTGTAGAGCAGCATGGGTCCGGGTCCTGTCGTGAGCGTAGCGGCGACGATCGCCGGGCGAACGCGTCCCAGATCGCCCACTTCCGCTCGAGACGGGGCGCCCGCGGGTCCTCGTACAGACGCGCGAGCAGCCGCACGGACGCGTGTTTCCCGAACCCAAGCGTGTAGAGGGCGTGCCGACCGGCGCCGGGCGGTCTGCGCACGAGGCTGCCTTTGACACCGAGCACGCGGACCAGTGCGTCGCCGAGCCACTCGAGGTGGGCGCGGCTGGCCGAGCAGAACCGGACGCGGAGGCGTTCGTAGAGGTAGCTCGGGTACGCGCGGCGCGTCGGGGCGTGCACGAAGTTCGCGATCGTGCCGTCGCCATCCAGCAGGCCGCGCACGAGGTGCGCCAAGAGCTCGTCGGGAACGAGGATCGCGCCGAGGGTCAAGCTCTTCCGGGGCGCCAGCCCGATCGACTCGAGCCAGCGGTACAGCGCGACATCGCCGACCTGCACCCTGAACAGCTCATTGCCCGCCGCGGTGCGGGCGGTCCCGTACCGAAGGGGCCGCCCGAGGCACCGGAGGAACGTGTCGGCGAGCTGCCGGTCGTTCGTAGTGAACGCGATGTGACGCCGATCGCCGACGAGACAGCCGTCGGTCGCGATGAGGCCGACGACGTACGCCATCGTCGGCGACCAGGCGAGCGCGAGCGTCCGCGCGCCAGTTCGGGTCGCCGCCTCCGTGCTGGTACGAGGTCGGTAGATCATCCCTCGGTGGCGCTCCGCGCTCCGCGCGACGCGCGCATCGGTAGCCGCGGTGAGGCCCTTCGACCAGTCCTTCCCCATCGTCCCTAGGGTGCGCACATCGCGCACGCCGTGTCCATCTCCTCCCCGGGGCGAGTGCGCGACCCGTCACCGTCGAGGAGCAGTCCGCACGTACCAGTCCTCGATGTTCCAGAGGCGCTTCGTCGATAGGTTCAGGACCTATTGTCCGAAGGGGCGTGAGGGTTCACGTTCCTCCGTCCGCACAGAGTTGCGCTCTACGTAGGCGACCCACTTCCGGTACTTGCGTTCCAATCGTGGCGCCGAGCGGTCCGCGTACAGCGTCGAGAGCAGCACTATCGAGTCGCGCTTCCCGAACTTCAGCTTGAAGAACGGATGGCGACCCTCACGCTCCTCACGCGCCATATAGCCGCGCAGACCCATCACACGCTCGAGCTGGGACCGCACCCACTCGATGTGAGCCACGCTGGCGGAGTTGAAGTAGACCCAAAGACGCTCGTAGCGGTAGTTGGGCGCGGTGCGCTTCGTCGGCGCGTGGATCAAGGTGTAGATCGATCCATCGCCATCGATTAGCCCACGCACGAGATGGAGCAGGAGCTCATCGGGCACCTCGATGCCTCCCAGCGTGAGGCTCTTTCGGGGTGCCAGGCCGACCGATCCCAGCCAGTCGTAGAGCCGGACGTCGCTGAAGTCCGCCTGGTAGCACGGATTACCGATGCGGGTGCGCTGCGTCCGGTATCGGATGGGACGGCCCAGGCACCTCAGGAACGACTCGACGAGCTCCCGATCGTTCGACGTGAACGCGATGTGCCGACGGTCGCGGGCGAGGCACCCGTCGGCGGCGAGCAACCCCACCGCATACGCCATCTGCGGCGACCACACCGGCGCGGGACCGTAGGAGCGTACTCTCCGATCCAGCTCCCGGGGCACGTGACGCACGTAGCGTTTCCCGAGACGCCCGTCCGCGTTCCGCGCGACCTGCGGATCGAAGGCCGCCGTGAGCCCTTTCGACCAGCTCTTCGCCATCCAGCTATCGTGCGCCGCGGACGCGCGTCGTGACAATCGCCCGTTCGTGCAAGACGTGTCGCCCGTTCGCGCGTCTCGCGTCACCCGTTCGCGCGAGCGCGTCATCCGAACGGATGACATCGCGTCACCGTCGAGGGGCAGTCCGCCCACACCAGTCCTCGATCTTCCAGAGGCGCTTCGTCGATAGGGTCAGGACCTATTGTCCGAAGGGGCGTGAGAGGGGGTCCGCTTGGAGCAGGATGAAGCCCCACGGGGTGCGGCGAACGAAGCCGACGAGACGACGGAGGACGACCGCCCGGGTCACCGCTCTCCCGCCGCACCTCCGGCGTCGAGCGCGCGCTCGAGCGCAGGCGTCGATCGGCGGAGCCACGCAGCGATCGCGAAGGCCACGATGAGCATGAGGATGCCGTACGTGAGGATCGCGGCGACGGTCGACGGATGCGTAAACAGCATCGCTGCCAAGAGCATCGCGAGGGCCAGATTGCGGTTCATGGCAGTGAGCCCCATCGACACGCGCTCGGTCCCGGTGCGCAGAAGCGGAGCCCAGCCGACGAGGAAGCTCGCGAGGATGGCGACAAGGCTGACGACGAACGGCCGCACTCCGTTCGCGAGGAAGAGCTGTCCCTGGGTGAGGAGATAGGCAGCGATGATCCCGAGCATCAGCCACCTCGCAATGCGAGCGATCCATGGCTGGACCCTGCGCGTGGGCGACTCCGCGTAGCGCCGAAGCAGCAATCCGGCGACCAGCGGGACCACTTGGAACGCCACGATGAGCCCCATCGTGGGCAATGCGGTGACGCTGAGCGCTACGCCGACGTCGCCTCCCGACCACCAGCCAAGTAGGATCGGCGTCAATGCCACGCTGCTGAAGGTCAGTCCAAGCAGGAGCCCGACCGACAGACCGACATCCCCGCGTGCGTAGTCGACGAGGAGCGGTCCCACCCCGCTGCCAGGCGCGAGCGCGCACAGGAGCAGTCCGACGGCAACAGGGCCATCAATCGCGAAGACCTGCACGAGGAGCAGCACGAGCGCCGGGATTGCGACGAAGTTCACCACGAGCCCTATCGCGAGGACTCGGACACGTCGGAGCGCCCCGACGACCTCCACGGAGGTGAGGCCCATCCCCATAGCGAGCAACGTCAGGAACATCATGAGTCCGATGAGGACCCTGAGAGCCTGGTCAATCACCCCATCGCTCCTGAATCCCGACTACTCCGGCGAGCGCGCGCGGCACCTACCGGTCCGTGCAGAGCGCCGGGCACGACTTCGTGGACCTCGGTCGCGCGCGACGCGTGGGGGCTGGGGAGCGGGCGAACGATCATGGGCGCGATCCCCGCAACCACCTTGAGCCTGCCTGTCGTCATGAACATCCCATCCAGGGCGATGGCGCACGTGCGCGCCGCCCTCCAGCTAGTCCAGCTCCAACATCGATCGGAGCTCCGGCCGGTTCAACACCTCGCTCAGACGAGCTGCGAAGTCCGGTGAGTTCTGAAACGGGTGATCGCGGAAGACCTCGGCGTAGGCCGCATCCAATCCCGCAATCTCGTCGCTCGCGCGTGCCGCAACATCGCGCACGTGCGTCACGCGTTCCCGCGCAAACCGCAGATGGTTCGGGTCGATGTGTCCGGCCGTGACGAATCCCCGCGTCTTCTTGGCACAGCGGCACGGGTTGGCGGTGTTTACAAGCCCGCACTTGTCCTGCATGAAGTTGCGCAGGTCTCGGCGGGCTCGAGCGAGTCTCTGCCGGAAGTTGTCCCGACTCAGCTCCAGGAGCTCCGCGCCGACAGCGTCGCTGACGCCGAGAATGCTGCCGAGAATGAAGACCAAGCGCTGTCCTCGGTCCAGGCACAGCAGCATGCCCGACGTGCACCCGATTCGCGCCTCCGCGATCAGAAGCTGCACGTCGACGGGAACCGCTCGCGGGTCGGGCAGATCCGCGTCTGGAGTGTCGTCGAGGTTCCGTCCGTACTGTGCGAACGTGAGCTCCCTCGACTCGGCGCGGCTGCGTTTCATATTCAGCAGGTGGTTGATCGCGACCCGATAGAGCCACGTGCGAAGGCTGCTGCGTCCGTCGAACGTCGAGAGTCTCGTGAGCAGCTTTATCAAGACCTCCTGTGTGGCATCCTCGGCGTCCGCCGGCTGATGCACCATTCGAAGCGCTAGGTTGTAGATCCATCGCTGGTGGCGTGCGACCAGCTCCTCAACGGCATCTCGGCTGCCTCCGTTGACCAAGTGCACGAGCTCCTGGTCGCGCCCGTCACCTGCAGCGACGTCCGTAAACGGATTGGGCGCGGTCAGCATCTCCTTCTCCATGAGTGATTAGACACGCGCCGGACCCGTCTGTGACAGAAGACCCGTTTCCCCATCCGTTAGCCCAGACTCGCAAGTTTGGGCGGTGACCGGCGCACCTCGGGACCGATGATGACGCAAGCACCGGGGAGGGACGTGCCTCCGAGCGTGGCGGGGACCTCCGCGAGCTTCGCACCCGCTGCGAGCCCCGCAGAGCTGCCTCAGTTCAGACGATCGTCATGCCTTGCAGAGGCTTCGGCTCCCCGACTTTCCGGTAGAACCAGATCTCGTATCCGTACGGATCCGTCACCTTGAAGGTCTTGTCATCCCACCACTTCTGGTACGTGCGTTCCGATCGTGGCGCCGAGTGGTCCGTGTCACCCGATCACACGTCTGGCGTCGCCCCGCTCGCAACCACGTCGTCCGAACGGGTGACCTCGCGTCACCGCCGAGGGGCGATCCTCACGTACCAGTCCTCGATGTTCCAGAGGCGCTTCGTGGGGTCGTCGATCGCGGCGATCTTGATGCCCTGCACCGAGCGGTTCAGCGCGTAGAGGTAGTCACTGAAGTAGAGGAACACGACGGGCACCTCGGTCGCGATCTGCTGGAAGACCGGCGCGTAGAGCTCGCGCCGCTTGGCCTGGTCGAACGTCCGGCGCGCGGCCTCCAGGCTGCGGTCGATCGGCAGCGTCGAGTAGCCCGAGAAGTTGTGGCCGGGGTCGCGGGCCCGGCTCGAGTGGAAGAACTCGTACGGATCGGGGTCGCCGCTCCTCGAGATGCCGATGAGGAGCGCGTCGAAGGTGCGCTGGCGGGCGACCGTATCGACGGCCTCCGCGAGGGGCATCGCCCTGAGCTCGACGCGCATCCCGATGGCGCGGAGATCCTCCACGACCTGGACGCCGGCCGCGTAGCGCCCCGGCTCGTCCGAGGTGGTGAGCGTGAACGTGAGCGAGACGCCGCCCTTGTCGCGCACGCCGTCACCGTCGTGGTCCTTCCAGTCGGCGGCGTCGAGGAGCGCCTTGGCATCGACGAGGCTGCGCGGGTAGCGCGCGACGTCCTTCACGTACGCCCAGGACGTCTGGGGCACGACCTCGTCGGCGAGGGTGCCCCGACCGTCGACCGCGAGCTGGAGGATGCGAGCGCGGTCGATCGCGGTCGCGATGGCCTGGCGCACGGCGCGATCGCGGAACACGGCTTTGTCCGGCCGCAGGTTGAGGAAGAGCGCGGTGAAGTCGTTCGTGGGGAGGCTGTAGAGGCTGACGTTCTTCAGCGTGCGGGCGCGCTGCGCGTCGATCGGCGTCAGGCCGCCGACACCATCGACCTCGCCACGGGCGAGCGCGGCGAGCGCCTCGGACGGGTCGCGGAAGAAGCGGAGGACGACCTGGTCGAGGTACGCGCGCGTGCGCTCCGGCTTCACGCGGTAGAAGTCGTCCATCCGGCTCAGGACGATCTGCCGTCCGTCGGCCTCCGTCACGCGGAACGGGCCCGTACCGATCGGCCGGGCGTTGAACGGCTGGCGCGCGAGCTCCGCGTACGGCACCGCACCGAGCAGGTGCGCGGGGAGGAGCGGCACGGTCGTGCTGTCGGCGAACGGTCCGTAGACGTCGGGAAGCGTGAAGCGCACGGTCTTCCAGCCGAGCCGCTCGAGCTTCACGCCGCGGAAGGCGTCCGCGTACGGTCCGACGTAGGCCCGGTCCTGGAGGAGGCCGACGGTGTACAGGACGTCGTCCGACGTCACGTCGGCGCCGTCGTGCCAGAACGCGTCGGGCCGGATGTCGAAGGTCCAGACCTTGCCCGCGTCGTCGGTGCGGAAGGCCGAGGCGAGGTCGGCGACGATCGTGCCGCCGCGGTCGTAGCGGGTGAGCCCGCTGAAGACGAGCTGCGCAACGTCCTGATCGACGCTCGTCGCGGCGATGACGGGGTTGAGGTACTGCGGCACCCCCGCCACGCCTTCGACGTAGCTGCCGCCGTAGGCGGGGAGCGCGGACCTGTCGCTCCCCTCGCCGACGATGGCCGCGAGGCTCGTCGCCGCGAGGAGCGCGACGAGCGCGACGACGACGAGCTTGTCGCGCCGGGTCAACTCGCCGGGTTGCGAGCGCCTACGAGGGAGATGAGGACGTACACCGTGATGAGCACCAGGGTGAGCCGGAAGAGCGTCCGCTCGATCCCGCGGCGGCTGCGGTACGCCGTGGATTCGCCGCCGAACGTGGAGGAGAGGCCGGTCCCGCGCGCCTGGAGCAGGATCGACGTCGCGACCGACAGCGCGATGAGGATCTGGGCGACCTGGAGGAGATCCATAGAGGTCCCACTCTAGCGGAAGGCCCCGGAGCGAGGGCGAGCCTCGCCGGTTCAGCGTGGCCGGTAGAGCCACACCCCGCTCGCGGTCCCCTCGAGCCGGTACCGCGCGAGCACGGCCGCGACCAGCGGCGACGACCAGCGCGCGCGCTCGTAGGCGGGTGCCGCGCCGAGCTGCTCGAGGTCCACCGCGGCCGCGACGAGCTCGTAGCGCCCCTCCGTCACCGAGGCGATGAGCGCCGAGCCGTCCACCAGGCCGGCGTCGCTCAGCCGCGACCACAGGAAGAGGTCGTCCACGACCGGATCGCGGCCGCTCGCGACGAGCCACCCGGAGTCCTCCGCGAGGACCGGTCCGCGACCCGCGGCGGCGCGGACCGCCGCGCCGCGCGCCGGGTCGTCCCACGCGCCGGCCGCGGCACCGCCGCGGGGCACGATGCCGAAGGGATCGAGGACGGCGGCCGCCACCGCGAGCTGCGCCGCGAGCGCGAGCGGCACCGCGCCGCCGAGCCGTGGCGCGGCGGCGGCGAGCGCAAGCGCGGTCGCCGCGCAGAGGTCGAGGAGATAGTTGACCGTCCCGCCCTCGCGGCCGCCGAGCACCGCCACGGCCGCGGCGCCGGCGAGGTAGGCGGTGGTCGCGCCGCGCGGCCCGCCTGCGAGCGCGGCCGCCGCGAGCGGCGCGCCGAGGACGAGCCCGCCCGCGAGCGCGAGGAGCCCGGCGCGGCCCGCGTCCCACGGCAGCGCATTCCAGGTCACGACGTGCGTCCAGACCGCGGTCGGCCCGAGCGCGACGATCGCCAGCGCACCCGCCGCCGCGACCGGCGCCGCGCCGAGCGCGCCGCGCACGAGGAGTGCCCGATCGGCGGCCGCGAGCCAGGCCAGGAGCGCGATCGCCGGAAGGAGCGCCGTCGGCTTCGCGAGGACGGCGAGCGCCAGGAGCGCGCCGGCGGCCACGGCCCGGCGGGCGTCGAGCGCGACGACCGCGGCGACGGTGAGTCCGAGGGCGACGAGATCGGGCTTCACGGCGACGCCCCAGACCATCACCGGGAACGCCGCGACGAACGAGAGGGCGAGGCAGGCGGCGACGAGCGGCCCCGCGCGCCGGGCGCGCCACGCGACGAGCGCGGCGACGAGGAGCGTCGCGGCGGCGCTCCAGAGCCGGCCGCTCACGAACGGGTCGCCGATCGCGGCGAGCGCGAAGTAGAGCGGCGGGTAGTTGGCCGCCACGAACGACGGACCGCCGGCGGCGCGGTACGTCGCGCCTTCGCGGAGGAGCACGGCGGCGTGCGCGACCGCTCCCTCGCCGTAGAGCACCGAGCCACCCCGGAGGAGCGCGCCGGCCCACTGCGCGAGCGCGAGCACGGAGAGCGCGCCCGCGACGACGGCGAGGACGCCCCAGGCCGCGCGCGCCCGCGGGATCACCGCCCGACCGTGCGCCCGCGGGATCACCGCGCGACCGACCTCAGCGCCGCTCGACGACGAGGCTGCGGCCGGTCACCCGCGCGGGCGCCGTTCGGTGGCGAGCGTGCGACCGGTCATCCGCGCGGGCACCGGGATGTCGAGCAGCCCGAGCAGCGTGGGCGCGACGTCCGCGAGGCCGCCGTCGCGCAGCGACCATCGCTCGGCATCGCGCGCGGCGAGCACGACCGGCACGAGGTTCGTCGTGTGCTGGGTGTTCGCTCCCCCGTCCGGAAAGGCCATCTCCTCGCAGTTCCCGTGGTCCGCGGTCAGCAGGAGGCAGCCACCAGCCTCGATGATCGCGTCGACGATCCTGCCGACGGCGGCGTCGGTCGCGGTCATCGCGGAGAGCGCCGCCTCGAAGACGCCGGTGTGCCCGACCATGTCGGGATTCGCGAGATTGAAGACCACGAAGTCGTAGCGGCCCGAGCGCAGCGCGCCGACGAGCGAGTCGGCCACGCCGGCGGCGCTCATCGCCGGAGCGAGGTCGTACGTGCCGACCCGCTGCGAGGGGACGAGCACGCGGTCCTCGCCCGGAAAGGGCTCCTCGCGTCCGCCGTTGAAGAAGTACGTGACGTGCGCGTACTTCTCGGTCTCGGCGGTGTGGAGCTGCCTGAGCCCGCGCTCCGCGAGAACGGCGGCGAGCGGCGTGAGGTCCTGCGACGGGAACGCGACGAGCACCGGCACGCCCACGCGGTAATCGGTCATCGTCGCGTACGCGACGGCCGGGACGCGCCGGCGAGCGAAGCCGTCGAAGTCGGGCTTCCGGAAGGCCCAGGTGAGCTGGCGGGCGCGGTCGGGGCGAAAGTTGAAGAAGACCACAGCGTCGCCGTCGCGCACGGGCGCACCGCCGCCGACGCGGACCGGCTCGAGCAGCTCGTCGCGGCACTCCTCGCGGGCGTAGCAGGCGCGGATCGCCTCCTCCGCGGTCGCGACCGACGGCGCGTCGGCGTCCACGATCGCGCGCCACGAGCGCTCGGTCCGCTCCCAGCGGGTGTCGCGATCCATCGCGTAGTAGCGGCCGTGCACGGTCGCGATCCGCGCGCGGACGCGCGGGAGGAGCTCGAGCGCGCTCCGCGGCGGCATGTCGCGCCCGTCCAGGAACGCGTGGAGAACGACGTCCCGCACGCCCTCGCGCCGCGCGAGCTCGACGAGCGCGTCGAGGTGCACGAGGTCGGCGTGGACGCCGCCGGTAGAGAGGAGTCCCATGAGGTGCAGCGTGCCGCTCCGCGCGGCGGCGCAGGCCGCGCGGAGCGCCGCGTTGGCGTAGAACGAGCCATCCGCGATCGCGTCGTTGATGCGCACGAGCTCCTGGTACCGGATGTAGCCCGCGCCCATCGTGAGGTGTCCGACCTCGCTGTTGCCCATGACGCCGTCGGGCAGGCCGACCGCGCGCCCGCTCGCCTGGAGCCGCGCGTGCGGGTACCGCGCGAAAAGATCCCGCAGGCGTGGCGTGGCCGCTCGGGTCACCGCGTTCGCGGGGCCGTCGGGCGCGATCCCCCATCCGTCGAGCACGCCGAGCACGACCGGGCGGTAGCCGGTCACGCTCCGAACGCCGCGACGATCGCGCCGAACTCGGGCGCCTTGAGGGACGCCCCGCCGACGAGGGCGCCGTCGACACCGGCCGCGGCCGCGAACTCGCGCGCGTTGGCAGCGGTCACGCTCCCGCCGTAGAGGATCGGGACGGCCGCTCCGTCCACATCCTCCGCCGCCATCGCGGCGCGGATCGCCGCAGACGCCATGGCCGCGTGCGCGGCGGTCGCGGCCCGGCCGGTGCCGATCGCCCAGATCGGCTCGTACGCGACGACGAGGCGGGCGGCGAGCGCGGAGCCGGCGGCCCGGATCGCGCGCACGACCACGCCGATCTGCCCGCCGACGACCTCCGCCGTGCGGTCCGCGACGTACTCGCCCTCGCTCTCCCCCACGCAGACGACGGTCCACAGCCCGTGCTCGAGCGCGCGGACCGCCTTCCGCGCGACCCGGGCGTCGTCGTCGCCCTGATCGCGCCGGACCTCCGAGTGGCCCACGATCGTCCCGGGCGCGAGACGGGCGAGCATCACCGCGGCGAGCTGGCCGGTGAACGCACCCTTCTCCTCCCAGTGCACGTCCTGCGCGTAGACAGCCAGGGACGAGGCGCGGAGCGCCTCCGCCACCGGGAGCAGGAACACCGCCGGCACCGCGACGCCCATCGCCGCACCGCCTCGTGGCAGCGCGTCGACCGCACGCGCGAGGGTGACGGCTTCGTCGACCGAGGCCGGGTTCATCTTCCAGTTGCCGATCACGAGCTTCCGGCGCGTCATCTGTAGGCGACCTCCACGAGCTGTCGGAGCCGCGAGCGCACGACCCACTTCGTCGTCCCGAGCCGCGCCGCGAGCTCGACGAGCGAGGCCGTGGGCGCACGGAGGCGCGCCCGCGCGACCGCCGCGACGGGCTCGGGCAGAGCGGCCAGGCCGTCACGTTCGGCGACCAGGCGGATCGCCGCCACCTGCTCTCGCGCCGCGGCGACCGTTCGTGCAAGGTTCGCCGCGTCGGCGTTCACGAGGGCGTTCGTCCGGGCGCGAACCTCGCGGCCGACGCGCTTCGTCTCGAAGCGGAGGAGCGTCTCGCTCGCCCCAGCCGCGCGGAGGAACGTCGCGATCGCGTCGCCGTCGCGCAGCGCGAGCACGAGCCGCCCGCGGCGGACGCGCTCGTGGACGAGGAACCCCTCACGCGCGAGCACCGTGCGGGCACGGCCGACCTCGCCCCGCGGAGGCCGCAGCTCGAGCAGGTTGCCGGCTCGCCCGGAGGAGAGCGAGCCGCCGGCGAGGAAGAGCCCTCGGAGGTACGCGCGCCGGCAGCAGGCGCGGCGCAGGGCCGCGGGCGCCGATCCCAGCGCGACGTGCGCGAGCCGCCGTGCGGGCACGCCGAGGTGGCCCGCCCGCGGCAGGAGCGCACCGAGGACGCGCGCGTCGCAGGCCGGCAGGTCGTGGCGCGCGAGCTCGGCCTTGATCTCTTCGGAGAGCGGCGAGCGCTCCCGGGCACCGACGCCGCGCGTCACGTGCGCGGATCCGCGCGGTCGCGATCGCGGTGCTCCACCTCGAGCTCGCCCGGCCAGAACGCGGCGATCCGCGCCGCGACCTCGTCGGCGATCGCGACCGAGCGATGCCGGCCGCCGGTGCAGCCGAACGCGATGCCCAGGCGCGGCTTCCGTTCGGCGTCGTACCTGGGCAGGGCGAAGCGGAGGAGCGGCATGAGCAGCCCCAGGAACTCGCGGGTCGCGGCGTGCGTCAGCACGTGGTCGCGGACCAGCCGGTCGGTCCCCGAGAGCGGGCGCAAGGCCGGGAGGTAGAAGGGGTTCTCCATGAAGCGCACGTCGAAGACCAGGTCCGCCCCCGGCGGCACGCCGTACTTGTACCCGAAGGAGGAGACGTGCACGAACATCGCCGACGCGCCGCCGCCGTAGAGCGAGTGGAGCGTGTCGCGCAGGTCCTTGATCGTGAAGTGGGTGGTGTCCACCACCCGATCGGCGCGCTCGCGCAGCGTGACCAGAAGCCCGCGCTCGACCGCGATCGACGGCTGCACGCCGCCGGGCGCGTCGAGCGGATGGCGGTGACGCGTCTCGCTGTACCGGTTGAGCAGGACGTCGTCGGAGGCGTCGAAGAAGACGACGTGCGGGCGGTGCCCGGACGTACCGAGGCCCGCGATCGCGGCCTCGGCCTCCGCGAACATCACACCGCTCCCCGTGTCGATGACGAACGCGATGCGCTGGCGGCCGTCGCGCAGGCAGACTTCGAGAGCCGTCGCCATCAGCGCGGGCGGAAGCTTGCCGAGCGTGTAGTAGCCGAGATCCTCGAAGACCTTGAGCGCCTGCGACTTGCCGGAGCCCGAGAGCCCCGTGATCACGACGAAGTCGGGACGCGGCCCGAGGGCCGGACCGGCCGGGGTGCTCACCTCAGTCGGGCAGCAGCCTCGAGAGGATGAAGCTCACGACCGACACGACGAGCGCGCCGATGATGGCGGGGAGCCACCCGTCGACGCTGAAGCCGAGGGGCCCGATCTGCGAGACGAGCAGCAGCATCGCGCCGTTGATGACGAGAAGGAAGAGACCGAGCGTGGCACAGGTGACCGGGACCGAGAGGAGCACGAAGATCGGCTTGACGACCGCGTTCACGACCCCGAGCGCGAGGCCCGTGAGGACGAGTGAGAGGATCGGATCCTGGCCGATGCCGTACGCGATGCCCGGCACGAGGTTGGCCGCCACCGCGATCGCGATGGCGTTCACGACCGTGCGCCAGAGCAGCCTCACGCCGCAAGCCTAATCGACAAAGATCTCGACGCGATCGGGGCCGTCCGCGAGGTCCACGATGCGCCCGGTACGCTCGGCCTGGCGCATCACCTCGTCCAGGTCGATGCCGAGCCTCCCGAGGTGCCCGCGCACGAGGCCACCCAGCTTGACCGTGCCGACGCGGGCAAGCGCGAGCGGGATGGCGATGTTCACCTTCTGGGTGCCGCCCTCGGTCACCCGGACCCGGAGGGTGCGCCCGCGCGGGGCCGCCCCCGTCGCCGGCTCTGCGGCCGGGCCCACGCTCGCGCCGCCGGGCGCGGCCGGCTCGGTCGGCGGTCCCGCCGGGCTCGCTCCGGCCGGGCTCGGTCCGGCCGCTTCGGGCACGGTCGCAGCCGACCCGGCGATCCGGAGGTCGCCGCTCACGGTCTTGACCTGCACCCGCGCCTCGCCGCCGCCGACCAGCACGAGGCGGTCGCGGCGGCCCTCGTGCGCGATGCGTGCTTCACAGGCGCACTCCAGGTCGCCGCTCATCGTCCGGAAGTCCACCCGGAACGACGCGCCGACGAGCCCGAGCGCGACATCGCCGCTCACGGTACGGACCCGGTGCGTGGCCGCGGGGTCGAGCGCGCCGTCGAGCGCGACGTCGCCGCTGACGGTCTGGATGTCGGTGGCCTGGAGCCGCGAGCCCTCGAACCGGAGGTCGCCGCTCACGCTGTTGCACTCGCACGCGCCCGCGAGATCGACCGCGCGAACGTCGCCGCTCACCGTGCGCAGCCGGAGCGGACCGCGGAGCCCGCTCAGGAGCGTGTCGCCGGAGACGTTGTGGAGGTGAAGCGGACCGCGCACGCCGGTGACCTGCAGGTCCCCGCTCGTGCTCCTCGCGTCGAGCGCGGTCTCGCGCGGCACGGCGATCTCGAGGTCCACCGCGACCCGCCGACCGCGGAAGAGGTCGCGCCACGAACGCTCCTGCTCGTCGAGGTGCGGCTGGACGACGATCGTGTCGCCATCCTGCTCCATGCGGAGCTCGAGGCTCTCGAGCAAGCGCTTCGCCCGGTCGGCGCTCGCGGCACGGACGTACTTCCGCGCCCGTACGACCACGGCGCTCGCCTCCCCGACGACGATGCGCGTGTCGCCGAAGACGTTCGAAACGCGGAGCGAGGGCATGCCGCCCACGACGAACGTCCGCTCGAGCCGCTCCTCGTGCTCCTCGCCGCTCTCGTGGGGGCCGAAGCCGAGGTCGACGTTGAAGGTGGCGCCGCCGAGCTGGTGTCTCAGCTCGTGCCGGAGCTCGCGCGCCGTGCGGCGGGCCGCGGCCCGTGCCTCGCGCATCCGCAAGTGCTCGGGGCCCCAGTGCACGTGGTCGTCGTGCCGCTCCTCGTTCAGCAGACAGCCTCTCGCCCGGCGCGAACCGAGCGGCGGCCGGTCACCGGAACCATCTGATGGACGAGCGTCGTCCCCCGAAGCGGCGGTTGTCAATGGGAACGCGACGTTGTGTAGCGAGTGACTCACTTCCCGGAGATCGCGCGCGCCGGGTCAGCCCAACGCGAGTTTGACACGCTCCGCGAGTCCGGCTCCCACGCCGGCCACGGCGGCGATCTCCGCGGCGGTCGCGTCGCGGAGGCCGCGGACGGAGCCGAACGCGCGCAGGAGCGCCCGCTTCCGAGCCGGGCCGATCCCGGCGACGTCGTCCAGCACCGAGCGGGTCTGCCGGCGTTCGCGGAGCTTCTGGTGGTAGGTGACCGCGAAGCGGTGCGCTTCGTCGCGGATGCGCTGGAGCAGGAAGTACGCCTGGGACGTCCGCGGGAGGAGCAGCGGGTCGGGTCGGCCCGGCAGGTAGACCTCCTCGGGGGTGCGCTCCGGTCCGTCCGCCCCCGGCGAGAGATGCTCCTTCGCGAGCCCGATCATCGCGATGTCCGTGC
>Ga0082335_1006854_pt1 | contig 14270 bp, 13 predicted proteins | sample Subgrocontami58m_FD_72375 | JGI IMG/M metagenome (GOLD analysis project Ga0082335, IMG submission 72375) | Subsurface groundwater microbial communities from S. Glens Falls, New York, USA - GMW37 contaminated, 5.8 m (SPADES assembly) (version 2) ...
GTGTCACAAACGTATTCCTTTGCCTTCTTGGGCATGTGAGGGTGAAAGAGTACGATGCCATCTTCGGTGGACATCATCGGAAGATCGTTTTTCGGGGCCCTGGCCATGACATCCTCTGACAGTTACAATTTCGATATTCGCGCGGCAAAATCCATCTCTGATTTTCTGTTCCTGCGGCGGCTGCGCAATCAGGTGCGCGATCAGATGACCAATAGTACCGCCCCGATCGGATATTCGCAGCAGCTTCGCTTTTATCTTAGCAGACCGCAAAACATTGAAGTGTACATAGCATGGATGCGGGCCCAACGAGCAGGCTATTTGCTGCTACGCCAGGAGCCGACAAGCTGCTTCATCACCGAAGCGGTCGATACGCGCTTCCGCAGGGCCGGGGTGGCGACGAGGCTGGTCCACTTCGCACAGGAGCGTTTCGCGGATCTTACCGCGGAGGTTCTATTGACAAATACCGATTCAATCAAACTACATTGGGCCGCGGGATTTCAGCTCTCCGGGGAAGATGGACGGATCGCGGTCTATCGCTTCAAGCGCAGGGCATGATGCGTATTGCGGGCCTCACTGCACGGCAGCTGAACGGAGTCTCACGGCGCAGTTGGTTTGCGGCCGGCATGGTTTGCGGCCGGCATTGTCGTGAGCTTGGCGCAACTGTACAATGTAGGGCAATGGGCGGTAATCGGCCACGTGTTTTCTGGGTACCTACACTAGGAGGTCCGCAGTACATGGAGGAAGTTGTTACGGGAAGGAACGGCGTCAAATATCGCTTGATTAGTCGACACGATGCAATCAGTAGAGTGATAAGACTCGACGGAGAATTGGAGCCCGAACTTCATCAGGTAACAGCGCACATCATCAATGGCAAACAAGGAAGGGTTTTGGACGTTGGCGCCAATTTGGGCACCTACTGCCTTCCCCTTTCCAGGGATTTTGGAAATATCGAGTTTGTGGCATTTGAAGTTCAGCGCAGGATTTTTGAACAGTTGATTTCCAACATCTCACTCAATAATGCAAATAACGTTCTTGCAATTCACTCTGGTCTTTCCGACAAGGTGGAAACCATTGCCGCCACAATCCCACGGTATGAATTAGAAACGAATATTGGAGCATTTTCCTTAGATGAAGAAGTAAGAAACAGCAATACGTATCTGGTCAAAACGATTGGCGAGACTGAATCGTTTTCATTGGTGCCAATGGATACGTTCGCGTTCAAGGATATCTTGTTGATAAAGATTGATGTCGAAGGTATGGAGTTAAAGGTTTTGGTTGGGGCAAAAAACACTATTGAAGAAAATAATTTCCCGCCAATCTTGTTTGAAGCCTGGACTTGGATTCCCTGGTTCCAGGAACGCAGGCAACAATTATTTGAGTATTTACAAGGTATGGGATATAGAATTACGCAGCTTGGAGAGAACAATATTGCACAACACACATCCAAGGCAGCGTTACTTTTTAAGTATTGCCAACGATGAGTAAACGGATAAGTAAGTCAATTCAGAACACGAAACCTGTGGGCCGTCAGAAAATCTCCGAGACTGGATGTTGCAGCCTTTGAAAATGCCGCACAATGCCGATATGTTCAATGTCGGCGATTCAGGTTTCCCCCATTTGTGATGGCGCGCCGACCGGGTGACTGAATAGGCTGTTTGTGCCCAGCGAAGCGCTGCTTCTGAGCGAATTGGAGGTGAGGCTTGGATGGCCGTTTCTGGTTGCTGCCTATCGACATGGCATGTTGCTGCATTTCGCGCTACCGCTCAGATTCTGCCACAGGCCGCTCAAATCCGATCGAGATACGGGACGTACCACTGAGCCCATTGGGGTAAGCAAGCGGGCTCGGCGAGCGGCAGCCACATGGCAAGCGCCTGATCGCGCCAAGTCACGCCAGGCATCTTTGCCAGCCACAGTTGCGCCGCGCTGCCGCGCCGTTCGTTGATGTACACGGTGCGCGGAACCGAGCAGATGTCCTGCCATAGCGCTGCGTACCCCGAGGGCGCGCCGCCGAACTCATAGACGTAGGCGCGCTCGCCCACCACGCCATAGATCGCATAGGCCGCTCCGCAAGGACTGGCGCGGATTTCCAGCGCGTCGGCAGGGAGCGGCAGCGTTCCATAGCTGGTGTCATCTCGCGGCGTGTAGGCCTCGGCGCTGCGTAGGCGCAATGCCTCCACTGCTCCAGTGCCGGCTGGGGTACAGCCTGCCGCCAGTCTACGGCCGCTCGAGAAGGTTCCAAAAACACCGCAATCCGAGCTCGTCCACCCCAGCCGGCGGTAGAAGTCCGGCTGCGCAGTCCAGAGCACGGCGAAGGCGGTACCGTCGTCGCGCAGACGCTGCTCCGCCGCGCGCAGCAAGTGCGAGGCCAGGCCCTGGCCGCGCTCGGACGGGCGCGTGTACACCAGGCCTATCATCGCGCCGCGCCGGTTGCGCTCGGGTGCGATCCAGTCGAAGCGCTTGATCACGATACAGGCGGCGATTTCGTCGCCACGGCAGGCGAGCAGGATATTGGGGCAGTTCTCCGCATGCAGCGCCGTCGGCAGGCGCTTCGCGAGCGAGACGCCGCGCCCTTTGGAAAAGATGAATTCCTCGTCCAGCAGCCCGACCAGCGCCGGCAATTCCGCCTGCGTGCACGGCCGGATCAGCAGCGGCGTTACCATCCGGCGCGGACGCAGGCGACGATGCGCTCGCACTCCTCGGGCGACAGCCACCAGCCGCAGGGGATGGACAGGTTCTCGCGATCGAACAGATCCACGCCGGGCAGCGCGTCGTCGCGGCGCGCATCGGCAAAGCAGGAATAGCGGTCGTTGCGAACATGCAGGCGCTGGCAGCCGATGCCGTTCTGCTGCAGCTTGCGCAGCAGGTCCGCGCGCCGCTCGGCGCGCAGCGAGTAGGTCCAGTAGCCCGACACCGCATCCTCGCGCCGCCGGAGCAGGGTGAGGCCGGCAGTGCCGGCGAGCGCGCTGTCGTAATAGCGGCCGTTGGCGCGCTGGCGCCGAACGATGTCCTCGACCTCGGGAAACTGCGCGAGGCCCAGGGTCGCAGCGATATTGTTCATGCAGAAATTGAAGCCGGCGACCGCAATATCGCTTTTCGGGTTGAGATCGCCGGAAGCAAGGCGGAAGCTCGGCTGATGTATGCCGTAGCGGCGCAGCCGGCGCGCCTGTTCGTGATCTTCCGGGCTGGCGCAGAATAGCGCAGCCCCTTCGCCGGCGGTGATCTGGCGCACCGCCGAGAAAGAGTAGATGCAGAAATCGCCGCCGTGGTGGCCGAGCTTCTCGCCGCGATACTCGGCACCGAAGGCTTCGGAGGCGTCTTCGATCAGCTTTAGGCCGTGCGTGCGCGCCTCTGCCTGCAACGCATCGAGGTCCGCTACGTCGCCGGACCAGTGAAGGGCGAGGATGGCGCGCGTGCGCGGCGTCACCAGATCGGCGATGCGCTCCGGATCGAGCATGCCGGTGGCCGGGTCCACATCGCACCAGAGCGGACGGGCGAACAGGTTGGCGATGGGCATGCTGGTGGCGAGGCAGACCATGGGCGAGACGATGACCTCGTCTTCCGGGCGCACGCCGGCCATAAACAAGGCTAGGGTCAGCGCGCCCGATACCTCGCTCATCGCGCACACCCGCGGATTGCCGGTGTAGGCGGCGAGCTTCGTCTCGAACTCCTCGACCTTGGCGCCATGCGCGAGGTAGCCGCTCGCGAGCGTGGTCGCCAGCGCCGCGCCCGCGCTCGCGGGCATGTGCACCTTGAACAGCGGAATCAGTGTATGCACGTGGTGCTACCAGCCCTGCCGCAGCGCGTCGGCGATGCACTCGCGCTCGGCGTCGCTCACCCACCAGCCGCAAGGGATGTGCAGCATGGCGTCGTAGAACCGGTCCAGGCCGGGCAACTCGCAGCGGCTCGCGGCGAACACGCTGTGGCGGTCATTGCGTTTATGGGCGAGCGAATTGCCGATGCCGAGTTCGGTCAGCCGGCGCGCGAGCTCGTCGCGGCGCTCGGCGAGCACGGTATAGAACCAGTAGGAGGGCTCGGCCGCCGCATCCCAGGCGCACAGCTCGATCCCGGCAATGCCGCGCAGCGCGGCATCGAAGTACTTGCCGTTGGCGATATGGCGCGCGATCACCGGCCGGATGTGTTCGAGCTGCACCAGCCCGATGGTGGCATTGACATTGTTCATATGGTATTTGTAGCCCACCTCCGCCACGTCGACCTCGGTGCGCGGCGCGGCGCGGTCGATGCCGAACCAGCGCAGGCGCCGGCCGCGCACCAGGTCGGCCGGATTGCGGCAGGCAAGCATGCCGCCGTCCACCGTGGTGAGATGCTTGATCGCCTGCAGCGAGTACATCGTGTATTCCGACTGGCTGCCGATCGGCAGGCCGGCATAGCGCGCGCCCAGCGCATGCGCGGCATCCTCGATCACCGGCAGGCCGTGGCTTACGGCAAGGGCGCGGATCGCGGCCATCGAGGCCGGAACGCCGCCGTAGTGCACCACCATGATGGCACGTGTGCGCGGCGTGATTTTCGCGGCAATCGCTCCAGGCGCGAGGTTGCCGTTGCGCGGATCGACATCGGCCCATACCACGTGCGCGCCGGCATGCAGAATGGCGAGATTGGTCGGCTCCGCAGTCATCGCCGTGGAGATGACTTCATCGCCGGGCCCGACCCCGGCAAGCAGCAGCGCGACATGCAACGCTGCGGTTCCGGAATAAAAGGACAGCACCTGGGGCTGTCCGGCGAATGCGCCGAAACGCTGCTCGAATTCGGCTACCGGCGGCCCTTCGCCGATCTGGCCGCTGTAGAGCACCTCGCGCAGGCGCGGCATCAACGCGGCCTCCGGCGCCATGAAGACTTTGAACAGCGGAATGTCAGCTTGCGGCGGGCTCATCGCAACTGGTGGCGCGCGGCGAAGTTGCCGAACGAGTCGACGCCCCCGGCGATTAGGATGGTTTTGTCGGCGCAGGCAGCAGCAGGCATGATGATCGGTGAAATCCGGTGATGGCTGGATTCTAGCGGTATTTCTCCGTGCCGACCAACAAGGATGGTATTCAGGTGTCGGCTGCGCATAGAACAGTTCTCAAGTAGCCATATCTCAGGCAATATCTACCCCGGGAAGGCAGGGATATTGGTTTTTTCCATTCTGTACGATCGAGGCTGGTCATTGAAGATCGACGGCGAGGACGCACCAATGGATCCTATGCTTTCCATAAGCGAATGTGGGGACGAAGATGCTATCGATAATAATTCCGGTCCATAACGAGCAGGACAGCGTGTTTCCGCTGCACGAGCGCGTGAGCGCGGCAATGCGGAACATCGGGAGCGATTACGAGGTCATTGTCGTCAACGATGGCAGTACCGATCTGACCGAAGCCAGCCTCAAGATCGTGGCGGGCAGGGATCCGAGATTCAAGATAGTAAATTTCCGGCGCAACTTCGGCCAAACCGCCGCCATGATGGCCGGGATCGACTTCGCCTCCGGGAGCATCATCATCGGGCTCGACGGCGATTTGCAAAACGATCCCGCGGACATACCGCGTCTTCTGGACAAGCTCGCCGAGGGCTACGACGTCGTTTCCGGCTGGCGGATCAACAGAAAAGACGGCATGCTGACGCGCAAACTGCCATCGCTGATCGCCAACTGGTTGATCTCGAGAATGTCGGGGGTCCGTCTGCACGACTATGGCTGCACTCTCAAGGCCTACAAGAAAGACGTGGTCAAGGGCGTAAAACTGTACGGGGAAATGCACCGGTTCATCCCGATCTACGCAAGCTGGCAGGGGGGCAAAGTAACCGAAATCCCTGTCAACGACTTTCCCCGCAGTCATGGTCGCTCGAAATACGGGCTGGAACGGGTCGTCAAGGTAATTCTCGATCTGATGGTCGTGAAATTCCTCGCCAGCTATGCCGACAAGCCAATCTACGTGTTCGGCGGATTTGGTTTGGCCGGCATTGCGTTGTCGTTCGCTTCGGGCATGCTCGCGCTCTATCTGAAATTTTTTGAGCACACGTCGTTCATTTCCACTCCGCTTCCGTTGCTGGTGGTCCTGTCGTTCATTACCGGCGTGATGAGCATCCTGATGGGCCTGATTGCCGAAATCATCATGCGCACTTATTACGAATCCCAGGGCAAGCAGGTATACCTCGTCAGGGACACGATCAATTTGCCGGACAACAAATAGATGTGCGGAATTGCGGGGTTTGTCGGTCCGGGAAACGAGCAACATCTGAAGGCGATGAGCGACGCGATGATTCACCGGGGACCGGATGGATCGGGCACGTTTATCGACAGACCCAATGGCGTGTATCTGGCGCACCGGCGGCTGGCAGTGCTCGACATCGCCGGAGGCGAGCAGCCGATGTGGAACGAGGACGAGCAGGTCGGCGTCGTCTTCAACGGCGAGATATATAACCACATGGATCTGAGGAACGAGCTTCTGGCGAAGGGGCATGTGTTCAGATCCGATCATTCCGATACCGAAGTACTGGTGCACGGCTACGAGGAGTGGGGCGAAGATCTTCCCGCGCGGCTGAACGGGATGTTTGCGTTCGCGGTCTACGATCGTCCGCGCAAGAGGCTGTTCATCGGACGCGACCGGTTTGGAAAAAAGCCGCTTTACTATACGGCCCGCGAAGGATTTTTCGGGTTTGCTTCCGAACTGAGCGCCCTACTCAGGCACCCCCATGTGGCAAAGGAGATCGACGAAAAGTCCCTGCAAAAATATTTCGCGTACGGCTTTATTCCGGCCCCAAATTCCCTGTATCGCAACGTTGCCAAGCTGCCCGGTGGGCATTGGATGAGTTACGACATTGCGAACGGCGCGATTACGAGGCGGCAGTATTGGCAATTCGAAATCGAGCCGCCGGACCGGATTCCGGTCGATGCAGAGGAAACGTGGGGAGAGGAGTTGCGCTCCCTGTTGTCACAGGCGGTCAAGATAAGGCTAACCAGCGATGTTCCGCTCGGTATTTTCCTCAGCGGCGGGATCGATTCGAGCGCGGTACTCGCATTCGCCACACGCCATATTCGGCCGCGGCAACTAAAAACATTTTCCATCGGATTTCGCGAGGAATCCTTTGACGAATCGGCCCATGCCCAGCGCGTCGCAACCCTGTTTGGCAGCGATCACCATCACGATGTCTTGGATCTGGACAAGGCGACCGATCTGATTCCTGGAATTCTTTCGAAGCTGGACGAGCCCATGGGGGACAGTTCCATCCTGCCCACCTATCTGTTATGCCGATATGCGCGGGAGCGGGTGACCGTAGCCCTGGGAGGAGATGGCGGAGACGAATTGTTTGCCGGCTACGATCCGTTCAAGGCGCTGGGACCTGCGAAGTGGTACCGCAGGCTCGTTCCTTGCTGGCTGCACGGCAAACTTCGGTCGCTTGCCGAGTTAATGCCGGCATCGGCGCGCAACATGAGCCTCGAATTCAGGATCAAGCGCGGTTTGCGCGGTGTTTCTTATCCTGAAGAAGCTTGGAATCCGGTGTGGCTGGGAGCGCTTGAACCCGCGGAATTGGAGCAGTTGTTCCATCAGCCCGTGCGCTACGAAGACTTGTTCGAAGAAGCCATTTCCGCCTGGAACAACTCGCGCGCAGACAATCTGGCCGATAAAACGCTGGAGTTCTACACGCGGTTTTATCTGCAAGATGACATATTGACCAAGGTGGATCGCGCCTCGATGATGGTTTCGCTGGAGGTCCGCGCCCCATTTCTGGATAACGGCGTCGTGGAATTCGCGCGCAGAATTCCGCATCGGTACAAGTACCGCAACGGACAGACCAAGTATCTGCTGAAGAAGGCGTTGAAACGGGTGCTCCCGCAGGACATCATCTACCGGAAGAAGAAGGGTTTCGGTGTGCCGCTGGCCCGCTGGTTGAGGGATTGGCCGGAACCGCAAATTGCGCTCCGCCACCCCCAACCCGATGCGGCCTGGATCAGCCGACAATGGGAGGAACATCGCGCGGCGCATTCCGACCATCGCCTATTCCTGTGGAGCTGGATCGTGCTGCAACACCACATGGTAAATATGGCTGGATAGTCAGTCGGTTGCAAGACGCGTTTTGAAGCGGGCTTTTAGCCAAACCGCGTATACTCCGCCTAGCAATGGATGAGGTGTGAGAGTCGATGTCTTCTACTGACCTTGAACAACGCGAAGACCTCAAAGGATCCCCCGACCGTTTCGGATACTCGTGGGAGCGGTTCAACGAACTGACGCGGGAGCAGGAGCGCCAGTTCCAGCTATGGACCGTACATCTGTCTCCGGAGCGGGATTGGAAGGAAAAAGTGTTTTTGGATGGCGGTTGCGGAGCCGGCCGCAACAGCTATTGGGCAATGTCCTATGGCGCCGAGTCGTGCGTATCCATTGATCTGGACGAACGCAGTCTTGCCGCCGCCCGCAGGAGTCTGGCGAAATTTCCGTCCGCCGAAGTGCGCAAATGCAGCATATATGACATCCCTTACAAGGACAGGTTCGACATCGTCTTCAGCATTGGCGTTATCCATCATCTGAGCGATCCCGCATTGGCGGTTCGAAAACTGACCGAAGCCGCCAAACCGGGCGGGACAGTACTGGTGTGGGTCTACGGTTACGAGAATCTGGCGTTTTATGTAAACGTCCTCGGTCCGCTGCGCAAACTCATGTTCTCGTGGATGCCGCTGGGACTGGTGCGTTTCCTCGCCTATTTCCCGGCCGGTCTCCTATGGGCAATGTTGAGGATGGGATTCGCGCCGCTGGCATACCTGAAGCTGCTTAGAACATTTTCGTTCCGGCATGTTCACCATATCTGCTTTGATCAGATGCTGCCCAGGATTGCCTCTTATTGGCGTAAGAACGAAGCGATCGCCCTGCTGCAACAAGCCGGTCTGGAAGAGGTAAAGGCCGAGTGGGTGAACGAGGTCTCCTGGTCGGTGATCGGAACCAAGCCCGCATCCAGCGCGACAGTGCCGGGGTAATGCACGCCGATATGAAGAGCGCGGATTCCGCATCGCGATCGGCAGTAGTACCGGGCGAGTATGTGGCAATGCTGTGCTCGCCACGCACGCGGCAGGCATTGCGTCTCGTGGACCGGCGCCTGGAATCGTCTGACGGCAAAGAGCATTTCGAGATTTCGGCTTCCGGCATTCCGCGCTTCACCAACGAGTTCGTGTCTGATGCCGGGCGTACGCAGCAATCCCAGTACGACGGCATGGTTGCGAAATACGTGGAGAATCTGGGTTATCCGCACACCGAGGAGTACATGGCTTATCTGGACCGGCAACTGTTCGACGTGTTGCCGGCGGGATCGCTGGGCACCGTGGCCGAGCTGTGCTGCGGGCGCGGCGAGGCTGCCCGCCTTCTCGATAGGCGCATGTCCCGGTGCGTTGGTATCGACGTATCGGCAGGCATGTTGGAAATCGCCCGCAACGATCTCCCTGACGATCGCTTCTTCTTCGTGCAGGGCGACGCGACAATGCTGCCGCTGAGGGACCGGATCGTTGACAATGTTGTCATGCTCGGCGGCGTTCATCATGTACCGGACCGGGTAAGGTTGTTCCGTGAGGTAGGACGCATCCTGAAACCCGGCGGCAGCTTCTACTTTCGTGAACCGCTCGACGATTTTGCGCTGTGGCGCGCTATCCGCAAGGTTGTTTATCGCGTTTCCAGCGCCTTGGACCACAATACCGAGCGGCCGCTGCGCCTAGGCGAAACCGAATCAGCCCTTGCGCAGGCGGGACTGGCTTTGCGTGACTGGCAAACCCGAGGGTTTTTCGGTTTCTGTTTGTTCATGAACAGCGACGTGCTGGTGTTCAACAGGCTGTTTCGGTACTTGCCGGGAATCAGGCCTCTCACACGGGCCGCTTGCCGGATAGACCACTTGACGACAAGCCTGCCCGGACTGCGCCACGCGGGTTTGCAGGTAATCGGGGTGGCCAGACACGCCGACCAGGTGCCGGAAGACACGGATCCGGAGAGGTACGATCCGGGTATGCGCAGCGGCGCAATGCCGGATTTCGACATCGCGAAACGAAAAGATCGGGTGCCCATATGAGTATGAAAATATTGCTCGTTTTCCTCGCCATGATCAGCCTTACGGTGACCGCAAATTTGCTTCTGAAAACTGGGGCGGTGGCCGGCGGACCAGGGCAGCAGATTGCCCATCTGCTGAATTGGCGCGTGGCCCTCGGCCTGGCCAGCTTCGGATTGGCCGCATGCTTTTACATTGTGGTCCTCCAATGGCTTCCGCTAAACGTCGCACAATCATTTGCCGCAGCCCAGTTCATAGCAGTCATTCTTGCATCGACGTGGCTGCTGTCCGAGCCAATCGGATTCAGTCAATGGCTGGGGATCTCGCTCATTGCCATCGGAATCGCAGTTGTCGGTTGGTCGCAGCAATAGCATGGCGCGCAACGATTCCCACATCACGGCCACGCCCAATGCCAACACGATTGCATTGACAATGCTTACGTTGGTGACGGCGCTACCGTTGTTTGTACTTGGAGAGAAGCTTGCCGCCAACCAGGGATTCGGATTTGACGGCGTTTTCTTCGGTCCGATGACGGCGGATTTCTATGGCGCGTTACACGAGATATCTCAGTACCGGCTGCAAAGGTTGCTGCCATCCGCGATCCTTTACCATCTTTATTGGTCGTTCGGTGTCCCGTTTACCGCGCAAAGCATAGTCACCGGATATGTCCTTTTGAACGTCACAGCCCTCGCGGCTGGCAGTTTCGTATGGAGCCGCATCGCCGACCATCTTGGTATGAGTCAAACAGCAAAGTGGCTGGGAGGCATCGCGCTGATCGGAAATTTCGCTTCATTGAAGATGCTCTCCTACTATCCTGTACTAATGGACGGCAGTGCATTCCTGCTCGGGTTGATGGCCCTCCATAGTTGGCTTCGTGGCAGGGCGTTGCTCCTGCATGTCGTTACGATGATAACGGTATTTGCATGGCAAACGGCGTGGATCTACTGCGTGCCATTGCTGATCTTTGGCCGACGGGAGCGCGCCGCCGGCGGTGAGGGAAACCGCATTTTAGCTGCGGCGGCAGGCGGGCTGAGCGCGATCTTGTTCGTCGGCGTGCTGCTTATGCATCCCGCCATTCGCTCCTCGCCGGCGATACTGATCCAGCCTTACACCGCCATCAGTGTATTCATTGCCTGTACATGGCTCGCGTTTGGCGTCAGAGAACTGGTGCAGGCCTTCCCCTTGCGCGGCGTCGTTCACGATTTTCATCGCACTCTGATCAATTGCGGCGCGACGGTGTTTACAGTTGCGGTTATTGTGCTCATCCTCAATAAAGCGCCCAGCGCCCCAAATGAATATTCGATGAGCTTCGCGGAGCAGCTACCAGATTTGCTTTCCCGCGCCATCCAACAGCCCGGCATTTTTGCGCTGTGTCTCGTCATCTATTTTGGTCCAATCGCCTCTCTTGCGCTATGGCGGTGGCGATCCGTGTCTGAGTTCGCAGCTTCAATGGGACCAGGAATGCCAATATTCTTGGGAATGTCCTTGGTCATGGCATTGAACAGCGAGTCGCGACACCTTGTATTTATTTTTCCGTTCGTAGTGGCGCTGACGATCAAAGTCCTGGACGCGCGGCCTATTACGCCCGCGACTGTGCTCTTGTTTCTTGCCTTGTCGCTGGCTCTTTCTCGGGTTTGGCTTCCTATTGGCAATCCACCGGGGACGGCATACTGGATGAATTTTGGGCCATGGTGGACCTTTCCGGTTTATTTCATGAATCTGATACTTGCCATCGGCACATCGGTTATAGCCACTCTGATGTTTCGATCGAAGCTGCTGCGCCGATAAAGAATGATGGATCAGGAAAATAGCGATCAAAAACTGGAACGAGCGATCCGCTTGCATAACGAGGGTAGGTTGGACGCTGCCGAGGCCTTGTACCGCGAGGTGCTGCGCGATATGCCCCGCAACCAAGCGGCCCTGCATCTATGCGGCGTCATTGCGCACCAGCGCGGCCGCCACCGCGAGGCCGTGACCCTGATCGAAATGGCGCTCGTCGGCGGCGCCAGGACCGCCGCGATTCACACCAACTGCGGCGTTGCCTACCGCGCGCTCGGAGAACTCGACCAGGCGGCGCGGCATATCGCCTGGGCGATCGCGCTTGACCCGGAATTTGCCGACGCGCACCTCAATTACGCGTTGGTGCTGTGGGATCAGGGATTGGCGCAACAGGCGGCGGTTCACTTCGAGATTGTGCTGACGCTGCGCCAGGATTCGCCCAAGGCGAATTTCTATCTTGGCCGGATCCGCCTGGACGAGGATAAGCCCGCGCTCGCCGCGGAGAAGCTGCGCGCGGCGTTGCGCCTGCAGCCCGGGCATGCCGAGGCGCATTACCTCCTCGCGCGGGCGCTCATTGCCCTGGGGGACACCCGCGCCGCGCTGCAAAGCCTTAGCGCGGTGTTGAAATTGCAGCCGGAGTACGGTCCTGCCGCCTATCTTGCCGCCAAGGCGAGTTTCGAGCTCTGCCACGAAAACGCGGCTCTGGCGCACCTGGATGAGGCGCTGCGCAACCGGCCCTCGCCGGAAGGCGCAACAGGCCTGCGCGCCGCGCGGGCGCGGCTGGGTCAGATCGACCTGTGGTGCGCCGCCGGCGGCAACCGTTATACGCGGCTGGCGCGGCCGCAATGGCTGCGCATGCCGCAGCCCAAGGCGCTGCCCGAAGACGAGTCGCGGCATTTCGCCCTGCCCAAGCCGTTCGCGCTGGAAATCTTTCTTGCGCGGGTCGCCCGGGTGCGGGTGCTGCCGAAGGATCTGCTGCTGCTTTCGTCCGACGGCCACTTGTTCCTCGATGGCTTCGTGCGCTTTCCGCAGCAATACGCGCTGCGCGAGGGCGGCGCGATCCGGCATTGTGCCGATGACGGCCGCCTGCTGCTGGCCTTGCCCGAGCGCTGCCTGGCGGTGGACGAGCCCTGTGTGTGGCTGGGCGCCGGAAGCAACCATTTCCAGTGGGTGTTCGAATCGCTGGCGCGGCTGTGGGCAATCGAGCAGCAGCCGGAGCTGCGGGATCTGCCCCTGATAGTGCAGGCATCCCTCACCCGCTGGCAGGAGGAGCTGCTGCAATTGCTGGGCTGCGGCCCGAACGAGCGTATCGAAGTTCCGGCCGATGCCATGCTCGAATGCCGCGAGCTTCATGCCGCCTCCATGGTGACGACCGGTCATTTCATTTCACCCGTGGCGATCCAGCATCTGCGCCGGGAGCTGGCGCGCCGCGTCGCGCCCGCAATCGATGCGCCGCGGCGCATTTATCTGTCCCGTAAAGGCGCGGCGACGCGCAGGCTGGCCAACGAGGCCGAACTGCTGCCGCTGCTCGATCGGCACGGCTTCGTTGCGGTGGATGCGCAAGGCATGAGTGCCGCCGAGCAGTTGGCGCTGTTCCAGTCCGCGGAATTCATCCTCGGGGTGGAAAGCGCAGCGCTGGTCAATTTGCTCATAGCGCCCGCTCATGCCAGGGTCGGAGTCATCGTCGCGCGCGGCCTGTATCAGCCGCGGCACTATTACGTATCGGCGCCGATCGGGCACTATTTCACCTACCTTTGCGCGCAGCCGGATTATGCTTCGCATGCGCTGCTGGCCGAATGCGATGTCGTGCTTCCGCGCGAGGTGCTGGAAGCATTTCTGGCCGAGTGCTGAAGCGATCCGGCGAAAAGCGGAACTCTTTTTCCCGTGCGCGTTTCGCGCCCTGCGCTACTCGTAACGCAGCGCTTCGATCGGCGACAGTCTGGAGGCTTTGCGCGCCGGGTAGAAGCCGAAAAAAATACCGATTGCCGCGGCGAAGCCCACCGCAAGCACCACCGATTCGGGCGACAGGCTGGTGCGCCAGCCCGCGAATTCCCCGATGGCGAGCGAGCCGCCGAGGCCGAGCGCAATACCGAGCAGTCCGCCGATCAAAGACAGGGTCACCGCCTCGACCAGGAACTGCTTGAGGATGTCGCCGGCGCGCGCGCCGACCGCCATTCTGAGGCCGATCTCGCGCGTGCGCTCGGTCACCGACACCAGCATGATGTTCATGATGCCGATGCCGCCGACCAGCAGCGACACCGAGGCGACGGCCGCGAGCAGCAGCGTCAGCACCTTGCTCGAGGCCTCCTGCGCCTGCAGGATTTCGGTCAGGTTGCGGATGGTGAAGTCGTCATCGGCGCCCGGCTGCAGCTTGTGGCGCTGGCGCATCAGTTCGCGGATCCTGTCCTCGGCTTCCTTCATGTTCTGGCCGTCGCGCACCTTGACCGAGATCACGCCGACGCGCCGCAGCTTGCCCTGCGGGT
>Ga0082335_1006858_pt1 | contig 14267 bp, 9 predicted proteins | sample Subgrocontami58m_FD_72375 | JGI IMG/M metagenome (GOLD analysis project Ga0082335, IMG submission 72375) | Subsurface groundwater microbial communities from S. Glens Falls, New York, USA - GMW37 contaminated, 5.8 m (SPADES assembly) (version 2) ...
TGTTTAATACGTAGGGCAAGGCTTTAGCCTTGCAACTGTCCGAACACGCGCGAGGGATGGCAACCCTAAAGGGTCGCCCTACTGTTGCCCTTTGCGGGTTCAAGTTTGCAACTTGAACCTGAGGGTTTATGTATTTCCGGGCGTTGTGACTGTGCAACCGGTTATCGCACGCTCAAACCCCAAGGTTCAGATTGCAAATCTGAACCCGCAACGAGAGGTGGATTAAGGCGTTGGTTTTTACGCCGAATCCACCAATAATGCTTAAATAAGATGAAAATTCCTATACAATCAAGTTACAAACGTGAACCCGCGTGGGGCCGCTCAAATAAAGTGTGGTAGGATGGGTTAAGCGAAGCGAACCCATCACCACGATCTAAATAGGCGGTTATACTCTGGTGAAACCAACAATTGCCCACGCCGTTCAAACGTATCTGGGACTCTCTGAAACCTTCATCTATTCGTATCTCAAAAATATAAAAAGATACACACCGATTGTTGTAACCTCGCAACAGGCCAATGCAGGGCAATTCCCGTTTCATCCCCTGTACGACAGTTCTAAAATCGGGCGCTACTCATGGTGGTGGTGGAGAGACCGTTTGGGATACTACCTGTATCTCAACAAAAAAGAGTATTTCGAGCACGTCCTGTACTTCAAACATATCCTGAAAAGGGCAAACGTCCGCCTCATACATGCGCACTTTGGGCCGCAGGGCGTCGCGATGATGCCCGTAAAACGGTGGCTCGGATTGCCGATGGTCACCACCTTTTATGGATTTGATGTGACCCAACTGCCGCGCGAGGATATATGGAAGGATGCCTACCCAAAACTTTTCCGGGAAGGGGACTTGTTCCTGGCGGAAGGCGGCAACATGAGGCAAGCACTCATAGCGATTGGCTGCCCTGCAGAGAAAATCAGGATACAACACATTGGAATTGATACGGAGAAATTCCGGTACCAGGAGAGAACGTTTCCTGCAAATGGTAAGGTTGTTGTGCTGTTCTGCGGGAGATTTGTTGAGAAAAAAGGGCTTATTTATGCCCTGCAGGCAATAAAGCTTTTACTGCCGAAAAATCCACACATTGAACTCAGGGTCATTGGCGACGGCATTCTGAGAAACGACATTGAAAATTTTATAAACGAAAACCGCCTGAATCTGCACGTCCGTCTGCTGGGCTACCAGCCCCACGACGTTTTTGTGGAGGAATTAAAGCAGGCGCATATTTACCTCCAGCCGAGTGTAACGGCGCAGAACGGAGACAGCGAAGGCGGCGCGCCTACTACCCTGTTAGAGGCGCAGGCTGCCGGGGTTCCCGTTGTATCCACGTGTCATGCCGATATACCGGAGGTCGTAGTCAACGGCAAGGGCGGATTTCTTGTGCCTGAGCGGGATGTTTTGGCGCTTGCAGAACGACTGGAATATTTGATTTCGCACGCCGGAGAATGGCCGTCTATGGGGAGGGAAGGCAGGAAGCATATTGAGTCGTGCTATGATATAGAAAAAGAAGTTGCAAGTTTAGAAAATATATACAATAATTTGTTATCCTGATTGTAACATATTTTCAAATGGTGAGTGCTCATGGTATTTACATCCAAAATATTCAGACGATTTCTCCTCGTTTTTCTCGCCTTGTCGTTGTTACCGCTTATCACTGCAACCTGGATAATATTAAAACACTCCGTAGCGGAAGCGCACAAGCAAGCCTTAATTCAACTCCGTATCGTGGCTGACGGCGTCGAGTCGGAGATACTTGAATACCTGAATTATTTGAAAAGCAAGACGGCGGGATTCTGCTCGGATAAATTCATCATTAGCGCCGCAAAAAAACGTTGTCAAAATCCCTCTTTTGGGCTTGGGCGCATGAATCGCTACCTGTTGCGCGATAAATTACCCACCTTTTCCGACTGTATCGAAACCTTTATTCTCGACTTAAAGGGACGGGTTGTGGCCTCCTCTCATGCCGCAAATACCGGCAGGGATTTCTCCGGGATGGATTTCTTCATACAGGGGCAAAAGGCGGTCTATATAAGCGATGTTTTTCATGAGCCGGAAACACAGCAGATTGGCTGGGTTGTTTCCGCGCCGCTTACCTGTAAGACAGACAATACCCTGGTGGGTGTGCTGGTCAATCGTATCAATCCCAAAACCCTGAGCGATATTACCACCGGCCGTGCATCGCTTATGCTGGGCGCGCAGTACCAATCGGCGCGAATGGGCATGACGGGGGAAACGTACCTTGTCAACCGTGGCAAGCTGATGATTACCGAATCCCGCTTCCTTGATGACGTCATCCTGAAGCAGGCCGTAGACACGGAGATTGTACGCTTTACCCTGCATCAGGGCGAAACAACCCTGACCAATTACCCGGATTACCGCGGCGTGCCGGTCATCGGGGCGTCCATGTTCATAAGAGAATTGGGCTGGACTCTTGTTGCGGAGATGGATTTCGCGGAGGCTTTTGCCCATATTCGAAAACTGCGCGCCATCGTGCTGATTGGCGCAGGGGTATTGATACCGGTTATCTTTTTTATCACTTGGATGCTCACCGCAAGATTCACCAGACCCGTCATGAGGCTTATTAAGGCGGACAGCGCGGTTATACAGGGAGACCAGACGCTTGCCTTTATCCGGGAGGACGAGATACCCGACAACGAGCTGGGCGACGTGATGTGCAGCCGGAATGACATGCTTACGAATCTTAAGGAAATGAAGGCGCTCGTAAACAGCCAGGAAAGATACCGCCTGCTTGTCGAAAACATCCCGGATATTATATGGACAACGGACAGGAGCGGCAACACCACGTTCGTCAGTCCTCAGGTAGAGAAGATTTACGGATACACTCAAAATGAAATATACGAGGCTGGCAATCGTCTGTGGTTCGGAAGAATCCATCCCAGGGACGTGGATGGAATTAAGGAATCATTCGAGTCTTTATTTACGTCAAACAAGACGTTTGACATTGAGTACCGGCTTAGGAAAAAAGATGGTAGCTGGATATGGGTGCATGACAGGGCCATAAGAATCTACGAAAAAGAAGGCGTACAGTATGCCGAGGGGGTGCTGACCGACATAACCGGGAAAAAACGCATAGAACAACGGCGAAACGTGCTGTACGCCGTGTCGCGCGTGCTGGCGGAATCCCCCACGCTTGATAAGGCCACGCTAAAAATTCTTCAGGCTATTTGCGAAGCGCTGGAGTGGGATGTGGGGGCGTTCTGGATTGCCGATAGAAACAATCAGTCTTTGCGTTGCGTTGAGTTGTGGCATAGACCGTCGGCGCATGTTCCTGAATTCGAGTTGCTGAGCAGAAATGCCGTTTTCCCGGTGGGCGTCGGGCTGCCCGGCCGCGTTTACGCCGACTGCAAACCAACGTGGATTACCGACGTTGTCTGCGACCCAAACTTTCCCAGGTCTCCGATTGCTATCAAAGAAGGATTGCACGGCGCTTTTGGATTTCCCGTGCTGATTGACACCAAAATACACGCCGTCGTCGAATTTTTCAGCCGTGAGATACAGTCGCCTGACGAAGACCTGCTCAAAATGATGGCGTCTATTGGCAGTCAAATCGGTCAGTTCATCATACGAAAGCAGTCAGAGAATGCCCTTGTTCACAGGATTGAATTCGAAAAAACAGTTGCACGCATATCATCACGGTTTGTCATGCTCTCAGACTTTAGCAGGTCTGTTTCCAACACACTGGCGGACGCGGGCAAATTGAGCAGGGCCAGCAGGGCATACATCTTTCAGTTCAGCGAAAACGGCAGTATAATGAGCAACACCCATGAATGGTGCGACGAGGGGGTAACGCCTGAAATCCAGGGTCTCCAGCGAATCCCTTCGGCAACGTTTCCGTGGCTGATGGCAAACCTGCAGGCCGGCAAGGTAATTCATATTGACGACGTTTCCCGCATGCCTCCCGGTGCGGCTAACGAGAAGGCCGAATTCGAGAGGGAAAACATCAAGTCAGTATTGATTTTGCCGATGTATGTTGAAAACATACTGGCCGGATTTGCCGGATTTGACAATATCAGGACTACCGGCGCATGGGACGAACAAGACGTCACCATGCTGCGTATCATCGCGGAAATTATAGGAAATGCCCTTGCGCGCAAGCAATCAGAAGACCGTATCAGCTACATGGCGTATCACGACGCCCTTACGGAACTGCCAAACCGCGCCCTGTTTCAGGATCGCTTAAAGATAGCCATATCCCATGCAAAACGTAATAACCAAAGGGTGTCTGTTTTGATGCTTGACCTGGACAATTTCAAGGCCATCAATGATACCCTGGGACATCATATTGGTGATCTGCTCTTAAAGATTGTTGCTGGCCGGTTAATTAATTGCGTACGTGGGGAAGACACCATTGCCCGCATGGGAGGCGATGAGTTTATGGTTATCATCAACGGTCACATTCAGGAGCAAGACATCTCTCTTGTCGCACAGAAGATTCTTGATGTCCTCAATAATCCTTTTCAGATTGAAGGGCATGAAATACGCACTACCGCGAGTATCGGCGTCAGTATTTATCCGCTGAACTCCGACAGCCCCGAAGGTCTGATTAAACTGGCCGATATTGCCATGTATGCTTCCAAGAAAGAAGGCAAAAATACCTACCATTTTTACAAGCCGGAGATGAATAATCACGCATAAATATAAGACACAACGTCCGGTGTTATTAACTCACAATTATGCCGTGGTTCGCCTGATTTGTTTTGACAACCCCGCCATAACTATATTAGTATCTTCTGAAAAATATTTGTATCAGTTTTGTTTTTTTGAAAATTCGTATCAATGCCTCTTCCAGGACGCCGCTTGGAAACCAGCATCGAAACACCCCCCAGCCCCTCTGGTAGGTCCGGCGTCCTCGCCTGACATTATGATGACAAGCGGGGACGCTTGTCCTACCAACGAGGGGAGGGCGGAAGTCCCCTCTAAAAAGAGGGGATTTAGGGGTGTGTATATTGTGTTTCAAAAAGCTAAATTGGTACAAATATTTTTACCCGCGACATGTGATATGTAGGGCGAACCTTTCGGTTTGCCTTCGTGCAATAAAGGCAAGGCTAAAGCCTCGCCCTACATATCTCTTCCGACTCGTTCGGATTAGGGTGAAATCCCATCCGGACAAGCGGTTTTAAAGCTAATCCTGGACAAACTTTTTATAAAATATGGTGTATGAGAAAAAAAAATCATAAACCCCTTCGGGAAAAATTCCTCATCTTTGGCAGCCCCCGGATTGAAGAGGCGGAGATCAACGAGGTGGTTGACACCCTGCGCTCAGGCTGGCTTTCCACAGGTCCCAAGGTGGCAAGATTTGAAGAAATGTTCAGGAAATACGTTGGGACAAAATACGCTATGGCGCTCCACTCCTGTACGGCCGGACTCCATCTCGCCATGATCGTTTCCGGGCTCGGTCACGGAGACGAAATCATCACCACACCCATGACCTTTGCCGCCACGGCCAATGTTATTACCCACATTGGTGCAAGACCCGTGTTTGTGGATATTGACAGGCGCACGATGAATATGGATCCCCACCTTATTGAAAAAAGTATCACGAAAAGAACCAGGGCGATTATTCCCGTCCACTTTGCCGGAAGGCCCTGCGACATGGACGCCATCATGTCCATAGCAAAGAAGCATCGCTTGTTGGTGATTAACGACGCGGCTCACGCCATCGAGACGGTATATAAAGGGAAAAAGGTGGGCGGCATCGGGGATATCTCCGTCTTTAGTTTTTACGTGACAAAGAACGTATGCACGGGCGAGGGGGGGATGGTGACCACAAACAACAGGGATTGGGCGGAAAAGGTGCAGATGTACGGATTGCACGGGATGAGCAAGGGGGCGTGGCACCGGTATTCAGATAAAGGTTTTAAGCACTATCAGGTGGTCTTCCCGGGTTACAAATACAATATGATGGATATCCAGGCGGCGCTGGGCATCCATCAATTAAAGCGGGTGAATAAGTACCACAAGATACGGGAAAAGATATGGAAGAAATACGATACGGCGTTTCAGGAATTACCGTTGATTGTGCCTGCGCCCGCGGAAAAGAATACCGTGCATGCACGACATCTCTATACCCCCCTGCTGGATATTGACAGGACAGATATGAGCAGAGACGCTTTTCAGCAGGCGCTCCACAATGAGAACATCGGGACCGGTATTCACTTTGTGGCGTTGCACCTGCATCCGTACTATGCAAGCGCCTTTGGGCTTAAGCGCGGCGATTTCCCCAACGCAGAATATATCTCAGACAGGACGATCTCCCTGCCGCTTTCGGCAAAACTGACGGAGGAAGATACCGATGACGTCATCAATGCAGTAAAAAAAATCCTCAGATGAAACCAATAATTGGTGTTAATTGCGATTACGAAGAGAAAGGAAGGCAGCCATATTCTTTTACCTATAGGGCCTATAGCGAGGCGGTTCTGGCGGCAGGTGGTATTCCGCTGCTGTTGCCCGTCGTAAAAGACAAAAATGATGCGGCTCTCTTGGTGAGCCGGATAGACGGCTTGCTGCTCACCGGCGGTAACGATGTCCCGCCGCAGCGCTACGGCGAAGAAAAACACGCATGCACCGTGTGCGTTCATTCCGACAAGGATATTTCCGATATTGTTTTAGCAGAAACGGCCATCCGGATGAAAAAGTCTATTTTGGCGATATGTTATGGCGCACAACTGGTAAACGTAGTCCTCGGCGGTTCGTTAATACAGGATATTCCGTCAGAAGTCAAAGCACCCGTAATTCACAAAGACCCGCGTAATGAGCGTTATACCCATACCGTGACTGTCAAGGGAAACTCTCTGCTTTACGCGATTATCGGCGCTGACCGCATCGAAACCAACAGCACACATCATCAGGCGATTAAAGGGCTGGGCAGGCATTTGAAAGATACGGCTTACACAGAGGATGGTATTATTGAAGCGGTAGAATGGCGGGAGTATCCGTTTCTTGTGGGCGTTCAGTGGCATCCGGAGCGCATGACAGATTCGCCATACCACCTGGCCTTGTTCAGCGCCCTCATCAAAGCATCAAAAAGCTGAAACCACAGATTTCGCCGATTTCACAGATAAAAATAGGAACACTGTTGCCGAAGATAAACCCGTGGCTTGACAAGCGGTTCTAGGCGCATTCCTTGCAGGTGCCGTGAAATGAAATCTGAAACCCGGATATCGTGTAATCCTTTTTAAGGGCATCGGGTAATGTGAGGTGAGGTGAAAAATCCTCGAAGACGTCATGTATCTTTTTGCAGTGCGAACAAATGACGTGGTGATGGGCGTTGATATTGGGATCGTAGTGCTTGCGGTCGTCATCAATAATGAGTTCCTTCACCTCTCCCAAGTCCCGTAAGGTTTCCAGGGTTTTATAGATCGTGGTGAATGAAACCGTGGGATAAATTCTTTTTACCCGCTTAAAAACCTCTTCCGCGGATGGATGTGAGGTGTTGTTCTCCAAGACCTTGAATATCATCAACCGTTGAGGGGTGATCTTCATGCCATGACTTCTGAATGTTTCTGTTAGCTTTCCTACGGTTTCCATAATTTATTTTAAGAATAAGAGACAATGATTATTAGTTAGGATAAAATCTTATTTGAATAAGCCGTATATGTCAATAAAATTATTTTCTCGAAACGAATGATTCGACAAAGAGCACGCAAAGGGTAAGAAACAGAATGGAGCCCCAGAGGGTCTTTTTGGCCTCACCCATGAGCACTTCGCTTGCTTCACTGACGGGAGAGTCCGTAATGGTTAGGTTTAAGCCACCCATCAGCGCTGAGAGTTCTTTTTGAGTTATCTTGTCCAGGTTGGATTCAGAGGTCTCGACGTTTACGGGAAAATTTTGGGGGAATTGCGGGTGCGGTTTGTCATGCACGGTCACCGTGTAAATCCCCGGTAGGTTTGTCGCCGTGTATAAAAAGGACTTTTCGTTATCAATAAGTTGAGGCTGCAAGACGGTCCTGACGCCCTCCGGGTTTGTTATTTCGAGGTTGTTACTATCTTCGGTGCAGGGAGACTGCCAATCGCGCCCTACCAGCGTTTCCGCCGGTATTTCCTCTGCAATGTTTCCCGTCAAAAATCTGCATAACTGCTGCATGAGCGGAAGGAAGAAGGGTTTTACGGGCATATCCGTCCAGTCCCTGTCTGCAGACGACGTAAAGAGCGCACATTTTCCCCGATCCACCTGCCGTTCTATCATAGCCGGCGTATCATCGGAAAAGAGCAGTATGGTTTTGCAATTTCCAACAGGCGATGGATCAACATAGAATACCCGATAGAGTTTTACGGAAGACAGCGTACCCACGTTCGTTTCAGAAAGAATGCGCAGTGCAGGGTGCATAGGCTCTGTGGGTTTCAGGTGGAGTGGTTGCTCTTCCGATAACGGACTATCGCCGGAAAACGTCCGTGTTGTATGAAGCCGGTGTGGGAGCAGCGCTCCAAAGGCGCTGTTGTAATAATCTGCGTCTACCTTATTGCCAAGTAAAAAAACAACCGATCCGCCTTCTTTGACAAACTTCTCCAGTTCCTGAATCTTATCGGGAGGCAGGGTTTCAATATTGCAGAGAAAGACGATATCGAAACGGGCAAAGTCGAAGTTTTTTACTTCGTGTATCGAACAGATCGTCGGCTTAATTGAGGAGGCATGTTCTCTGCCCGGATTTAAGGCCTTTTCCAGGTAGAACGTCTCGCCTTCATAGATATTCGTTTTCGGGTCGCCGTCAACCAGGAGGGCGTCCAGCTTGTTTGACGTGTTCAAGGCGAAGTAGCGTCTGTTATCAACGCCCAGGCTATCCTGTGAAATTTCAATCCAGCCGGAGTGACCCCTTCCTTTTTCCACGTCAAACGAAAACTCCTTTGTTTCCGCGGTGTTTGGCTCGATATTGAAAAACCCCTGGGCGACTTTTTTCTGATCCAGAAATACCTCTGTCAGAAGATTTTTGACCCTTGCTGTGGTAAAATTAGAAACAGTCACCTTCACCGCGCCCTCAGCGCTTCTCTCTGAGAGGTTGATGCGCGGCTCAACCTGCGTAATGGCCGTATTCCCGAGTTCCCTGCCTTCTGAGATATCAACGATGTGGATATTGGATATATGCGTACGAAGCCTTTCGTTTCCGCCCTTGAACCAGTCAACATCCCAGCCATTTCGCGTCAGGTCAGTGAGCAGGAATATGCGTTTAACGGGAGATGTTGAGGCAGCTAATATTTCAACGGCCTTGTCCAGCGCGGGGGTAATATGTGTGGAAGCAAAGCCGGGCTGTAATTGCTCTATGAAATTCAAGAGGAGATTTTTGTCATAATCGGGTTCCGGCGGCGCCTGTGATCCCAAATTTGAGCAGGTAATCACAGCGGCGTCGTCGTTTTTTGTTAAATGAGTGACAATCTCCTTTGCCGCTGTTTTGGCGGCAGTAAAGAAAGACTCGCCATGGACGACGTACTGCATGCTATATGAATCGTCCAGCACGATAACGTTGCTGGTCGGGACGTCTCTTTCCGCCGTTCCAGCGATAAAGTTTTTTACCAATGGCCTGGCAAGGGCGAGTGCAAGGAGGACGAGCAGGGAAGCCCTGAGGATTAAAAGGATCAGTTGGCGGAGTTTGAATTTTACGGAGATACGTTTGTTGGTTTGTAAGAGAAAATCAATCGCTGCGAATTTATGAGAAATGGCCTTTTTTCTGTTGATAAGATGGATGATAACGGGGATCGCAGCGCCCAGAATACCCAATAATAGTAGCGGATTAAGAAATGAAATCATAATTTAATGTTCAGGAATTTTAATGTTTTGGTAGGAGCCAACTCCTGTTGGCGAACGGGCAAAGTAGGGCGACCCTTTAGGGTTGCCATCTCTAGCGCGTGTTCGGACAGTTGCAAGGCTAAAGCCTTGCCCTACGTATTAAACAGATAAAAGTCGCCGAAGGCCTAATTAACCATGTAAATTTTATCAGGATTTTTGCAGTGAGCGTAGAGTACTTTCTCTTCTTGCCAGAAACGGGATCAACGCCTGATCCAGCGGCGTCGAGGAATCAATGAGGCAGTAATCTATCTGGTTTTCAAAGCATGCCTGTTTGAATTGACCGAGAAAACGGTTCATTTCGGAAAGATACCGGTCTTTAATGGATTTCGGATCTGCCAGGATACGCCTCTCGTCTTCCATGGACTCGAAATACGTTATCGCTTCAAAGGGAAACGTTAATTCATACGGGTCGAGTACCTGAAACAAAATAATCTCGTTTTTCTTGAATTGCAGGCATTTCAACTGATTGATTATTTTATCCGCGTCGTCAAAAAAATCTGATATGAGAATTATTAACGAACGACGGCCTACCTTTTCGGTGAATTCGTTGAGGACGCCGCTGATGTTTGATTTGCCTGCGGGTTTCAGTTCTGTCAGTGCGTTCAGCAGCACATGCAGATGAGTGATGCGGGATCGCGGTGGTATGTATTGCCGGACTTTGTCGCTGAAGCTAATCAGGCCAACCATATCCGACTGTTTTAAGAGTAAATAAGCCAGAGAGGCGGCAAGGGTGGCGGCATATTCAAATTTACTGACGCCGGCAGATTTATACTCCATAGACCCGCTGGTATCAAGGAACAGATAGCATTTGAGGTTCGTTTCTTCTTCAAACTCCTTGATGTAATACTTATCAGTCCTTGCGTGCACCTTCCAATCAATGTGTTTTATCTCATTCCCCTGGGAATACTCCTTGTGTTCAAGGAATTCGATGCTGGAGCCTTTGTAAGGGCTTTTGTGAATACCCGACAAAACGCCGTCTACCACGAGCCTTGCACGGAGTTCCATGCTGGCAATCTTGGATAGTGTTATGGGGTCAAAAGGGTTTTCTGGCATAAAACCTCTCTTACAGTTTTGAGTTGAAGGTCTCTGGTTTTGTGTTTTAAAGACCAAAAAGACGATTTTAGATTTACGATTTTAATGGATAAAAATGAGCAATAAATCCAAAAGCACAAATCCAAAATCGTAAATTTATCACGGGTGTTCTTTTATGGTATCGAGCAGTTGGTCAATGATGTGTAAAGAGGTTTTCCCCTCCGCTTCGGCGTGGAAATTAGTAATAATGCGGTGTTGCAGGATAGGTTTGGCAAGCGCCCTGACATCGTTGCAGGTGGCTGCGTACCTGCCATCCAGTAAGGCGCGCGCCTTGCCTCCGAGGATGAGATATTGTGATGCGCGTGGCCCCGCCCCCCAGCTTATCCACTTCTTAATAAAGTCCGGAGAACTTGTATCTGACGGCCTTGATGCCCTGACCAATCGTATGGCATACTCCAGCACATAATCGGCAACCGGCACCCGTGTCACAATGTCCTGGAGGCTCGTTATTTCTTCGGGGCTGAACACCTTGTTTATCTCCGGTTTATATGTGGACGTGGTGGTTCTTACAATTTCGATTTCTTCCTCTTTTGCGGGATACTGGACGTTAATCTGGAACATAAACCGGTCAAGCTGCGCTTCGGGCAGAGGGTACGTACCTTCCTGTTCTATAGGATTCTGTGTGGCAAAGACAATGAAAGGAAGATCGAGGGAATAGGTAGTGCCGCTGGCAGTGACTTTGTATTCCTGCATGGCCTGGAGCAGCGCCGCCTGGGTCTTGGGGGGGGTTCGGTTGATTTCATCGGCCAGAAGAATATTCGAAAAGATGGGGCCTTTGATAAATTTAAAGAACCGCTTGCCGGAGGCGTGGTCCTGTTCCAGAATATCGGTGCCTGTAATGTCGGCGGGCATCAGATCGGGGGTGAACTGTATGCGGTTAAAACGCAGGTTGAGTACGTTTGCAAGGGTGCTCACGAGGAGTGTTTTCGCAAGCCCGGGCACCCCCACAAACAGGCAATGTCCTTTGCAAAAAAGGGCGATGAGAAGGTCGTCAATAACCTCTTCCTGCCCAACGATGATCTTCGCGATTTCTTTTTTTATCCTGGCGCGTCCCTGGACTATTCTGTCAACCGCCTGAAGGTCGTTCTTGTTAATTTCCGTGGTAGTCATAAGAACGCTAGAAATTGTTTAGAGTTTCCAGTTTAGTGTTTAGAGTTCAAACAGGGGGGGCATTGGGTTTCGGCTGCTCCGCTATGAGGCGCCCCCTCGGTTTTCCTTACAATATTCTTTGTGTCCTTTGTGGCCATAAGGTTTATAAACAAAAAGAGCGTCGGTGTCGAAGCTGCTCAGATAAGCCCAAAACTGAGCATGTCACAACCAAGGCTTTTCCCCGACACCAACGCTTGTATATTTTTACCAAAAAACAGGCGGTTTGTGAACGAAAATTTAAAATTTATGGATGTGTGCTGTTTGTAACGGAGGCAAGCGCTTCGCTATCCAATAATTTTGCATCATTGTATATATTCGAATTCGGGATAAGCGACGCCGGCGCACCATTGTCTCTTCCCTGTTTGTCAGTAATAATTTCTTTGCCGCCGTTTGAGAACGCATCTGTTACGGTGATATAGCTCCTTCTGACAATGGTTGATGTGCTGTCGGGTCGCTTGATAATCAGGCGCACGTCGTACGTTCCTGGTTTCGCATACGTGTGGACAGGGTGCTGTTCTGCGTTTGCCAATGTCCCATCCCCAAAATCCCAGTATCTGCTGACAATTTTACCCGTTGAAGTATCGGAAAATTTTAACGTCAGAGGCGCGTTGCCGTTTAATACAGAGGCGGAAAAAGAGGTGTTTGCAGGCTTATCGGTTTCCGCCGATGATGTTTGTATTTCCTCTGGTTTTATGTTGGATATGCGGGGCGTCTGGGATAGCGCTTGTTTCTGTGACTCGCGAACAGGCCTGGTTTCGTAGTGAAGCGCCGTATTTGAGCTGCTATTGCCAGACGTCTGCGCTGCCGTTACCCGGGCATCCGTTTGCCTGCAATGAATTTTACGACGCCATCGCAGAGAGCCGTCGGTGTTTAATGCATAGAGGATGTTGTTTTTTGTTGTAATGTAGATGCGGCCATCTGCCGTTATGGACGGCGGTGTGGAAATATGCCCATTGATATGCGCCTTCCAGTACAAGGCGCCGTCAGGCTGGACCGCGTATACATAATCATCCTTTCCGGTTACAAGGTAGATATTGCCTTGTGCATCTAAAACCGATGGGAAATCTATGTCGTTGTCTGCCTTGAATACCCATTCGAGGACGCCGTTTGAGCCAATCGCATAGAGCGTTTTCCCTGAGCTAAAATAGAGGGTGCTGTCCGAACTAATCGCAAGTCCCGTATTAATATTATCAGCAAACTGAAGATACCATTTTGTGTTCCCGGCAGGGTCAATGGCAGAAAGTTTACCATCGCAGGAGGCAAGATAAATAACGCCGTTTTTATCGAATACCGGAATATGGGATGTCGCGTTCCTCATGCCCCGTTTCTTTGCAATCCTTCCCGGCGTTTGTGGAGCGGAAGGAGTGATAATGCGTAGGGTATTTGTGCTTTCGTTTGATGTGCTTTGGGATGGTGGGGTGGCGTGAGTCGCAGTTTTCTCTTGGGTTTCCTGGCTATATGCGCTTTGAGCGGGAAGGATGAAAAAGATGGGAAAAGATACGATACATATCAGGAGATAACCATGAATCGGCGTGTATATGACCTCTTTGAAAAAGCGTTTTATGCCCATATTTCTCCAGCCACAGGAATTTCAATCATAGCTTCCCCTCTAGAAAGAGGGGATCAAGGGGTGTGTAAAAATGCCTTTAACACACCCCCGGCCCCTCTTTTTAGAGGGGAGAGTAAAAGTTGGGGAGGTTGGGTTGAGGAACGAAACCCAACATTTTTTAAATACCACGGAATGGTACTGTTGGGTTCCGCCTTGCTCAACCCAACCTACCTGAAATTTTCACGCATACTATACCGGTATTCCTGATAAATACAAGTATTTTTTATCGTGCGGCGTGCATCGTATTGTCCTGAAGTATCTTTCGCCTGAAGAGCATGGACATTGCCTTTGCGCTTCGTTCGGGCGAGGGGTACACAGGAAACATACGGTCTTCGAACAACTGCTTGATCTTCAGGGTAAATGCGCCTCCTACGGTGCAGATAACCGCGGGTTTTCCCGATAACTTCATCGTGTCCGCGACGAGGTCAACTATCTTCTCCGTCATGCCCTGTGGCGCCATAAGGGGAATGATAATAGCGGCGTCGTATTCGTCGCTTTCCGCCATGCAGGTCTGTAGTGCAATCCGATAGTCTTCATCGCAGGCGCTTCCCGTCAAATCAACGGGGTTATTCACTACGTAAAACTTCGAAAATTTACTTTTTAACTTTTCTTTCAACTGGGG
>Ga0082335_1006859_pt1 | contig 14263 bp, 13 predicted proteins | sample Subgrocontami58m_FD_72375 | JGI IMG/M metagenome (GOLD analysis project Ga0082335, IMG submission 72375) | Subsurface groundwater microbial communities from S. Glens Falls, New York, USA - GMW37 contaminated, 5.8 m (SPADES assembly) (version 2) ...
CCCGCACGCCGGCAAACGCCGTCGCCCCGGCGCCGCTGCGCTATGTCGGCGGCGACGGCCGCGAGGCCCGCGTGCTCGAGCAGGCGCATCTCGTCCTCGGCTGCGAAGGCATCGGCTATCGCGATCCCGACTATTTCGCGCTCGCCATCTACTCGACCCTGTTCGGCGGCGGCATGTCCTCGCGCCTGTTCCAGCGCATCCGCGAGGAGCGCGGCCTGGTCTACGGCATCCACTGCTTCAACACCGCCTATGCCGACGGCGGCCTGTTCGGCATCTATGCCGGCACCGGCGAGGACGACCTCGCCGAACTGGTGCCGGCGGTGTGCGAGGAATTCGTCGGTGTCGCCGACACGGTGCACGAGGCCGAACTGATGCGCGCCCGCAACCAGATCAAGGCCGGCACCTTGATGGCGCTCGAATCGAGCGGCGCGCGCTGCGAGCAGGCGGCGCGCCACCTGATCGTGCATGGCCGGCCGATTCCCTATGCCGAGATCGTGTCGCGCATCGAGGCGGTCGATCAGGATGCCGTGCGCCGCGTCGCGCGCCGTCTGTTGAAGGGTGAATTGACCCTGGCCGCCCTCGGCCCGATCGACGCCCTGGAAACCCTCGACCGGATCGCGGCGAGGCTGGCCGCCTAGTCTCTTTCGGGCCGCGGGCGTCCGCTCGCGATCCGGACGACTATGCCGCCTTCGGCAGCTCCGCGTCGGCGGTCTTGCTGCGCGGCGGCACGCCGATGGCGGCGCGTTCGATGACCTTCATCACCTCGGCGCTGCGGCGGATGAGGTTGTAGCGCAGGCCGGTGTAGAGGCTCACGGGGAACGGCATGCGGGCGTCGAAATCGATGATCAGCACCACGCGGGTCTCGTCGGTCTGGTTCTTGACCCAATGCTCGCGCGTGTCGTCGAACACCAGCGGCTTGCCGACCTCCCAGAAGAAGTGGTGGCCGCCGATCTCGATCCAGCACTTCTCCGGTTCCTTCGGCACGATCAGCGGATAGTGGAAACGGACCACACCGGCCGCCGAGCCACGGTGCGGCTCGATCTCGGCGCGGCCGTGCAGGATGCTGAACAGCGCGGTATGCACGCCGGGAATCCGGTTGATGGCGGCCATGGTGTCGGGCACCGCCGCGGTATTTTCCTTCACCTCGTGGCCCATCAGCTTCAGCAGGAAGGTGCGCCACGCACGGCCGGGCACGTAGAGGTCGCGCGGATGGACCTCGTGCAGCGTCGGAATCTCCTCGTGATGGCTCAGCAGGTACTGCAGGTCGGCCATGATCTTGTCGTGGCTCTTCTTGAGTTCGCCCAGGACCGGGAACACCTGCATGGCCTCCTCGCCGGCCAGTGGCAGCTTGGGCATGTTGCGCAGGATCATGTCCGACATCTTGAGATTGAAGTTCTCGAGCGGCTGCTGCGGAACCCAGATGTTCTTGGTCAGGTAGAAGCGACCCTTTTGCCCGACGCCGTGTGGAGACTCATTTGCCATGATCGAGGTCCTGACAGGGTGAATTCCGGTACGAAGTTCATACTCTCGTTTTGCCCCTTCAAGACGGGACAATTGACGCGGCCTCCGCGACCGACGGTCTCAATTTCCTACGTCAAGCCTCGGAAAACATGTAAGAATTCTAAACCTGCGTTACTATGGCGCCAAGATGTTCCGTTTTGCCGACGTCCCGTTGTCTTTGTCGGGGATGACCCGGATCGCCGGCAGGCGGGTGTTTCTGCGCGCCCCCAGCATGGACGATTGGGCGGAATGGGCCGAATTGCGGGCCCGGAGCCGGGCCTTTCTCACGCCCTGGGAGCCGACCTGGCCGGAGGATTCGCTCGGCCGCGACCATTTCCGCCGCCGGCTGCGCCAGCAGGTCCGGGAGTGGCGGGCCGGCGAGGCCTACGGGCTGTTCGTCTTCGCCAACGACGGCCGCCGGCTGGTCGGCGGCATCAATCTCAGCAACGTGCGACGGGGCGTCGCGCAGGCGGCGGCGGTCGGCTACTGGATGGGGCAGCCCTACGCCGGCCAGGGCCTGATGACGGACGCGCTGCGCGCCACCCTGCCGTTCGTGTTCGACGAACTCAGGCTGCACCGCCTCGAGGCGGCCTGCCTGCCGCACAACGAGCCCTCGAAGGGCGTGCTGACCAAGGTCGGCTTCCACGAAGAGGGCCTGGCCCGCCAATACCTGCGCATCAACGGGCAGTGGGCCGACCACCTGCTGTTCGCACTGCTGCGTGCGGACTACGACCAGATCCTGAAGACGGGACGCTAGACGGACGGGAAATCTAATGCGCGATCTCAGCCCAACCACGATCACCCAGGCTTTTGCCGATTACGCCCGCAACGCGCCGTCGGCGCGGGCGCGCTCGCTTCTCGTCTCGCTCGCCGGCCATCTCCACGGCTTCGTGCGCGAGAACAAGGTCACCCAGGCCGAGTGGGCGGCGGCGATCGACGCGCTGACGCGCGCCACCGGGTTCACCGACGACAAGCGCAACGAGTACATCCTGTTCTCCGACCTGCTCGGCGTGTCGTCCCTGGTCGACATGATCAACGCCGCCCCGTCGGGGACGCCCTCGTCCGTGCTGGGACCGTTCTACATCGACGGCGCGCCGGAACTGGCCAATGGCGGCGATCTGTGGCGCGGCCAGGTCGGCGAACCGCTGGTGGTGAGCGGCAAGGTGACCGACGGCAAGGGCGCACCGGCCAAGGGCACGGAGCTGGCCTTGTGGCAGAACGGCGGTAACGGCCTCTACGCCCAGCAGGACAAGGACCACTCGCCGACCAACTATCATGCGCGCCTCAGGGTCGCCGACGACGGCACCTTCGCCTTCTCGACCGTGCGGCCGGTCTCCTACAAAGTGCCCGACGACGGACCCGCGGGCGACATGCTGCGCGTGCTGGGGCGCGATGCCTGGCGGCCGGCGCACCTGCACATGATCGTCCGCGCGCCGGGCCACCAGCCGCTGATCACCGAGTTCTTCCCCGAGGACGACCCGCATCTCGACGGCGACGCGGTGTTCGGCGTGCGCGGCGGCCTGGTCCTGCCGTTCGCCCGCGCCAAGGACCGGTCGGACTTGCCGGCCAATCTGGCGGCGCGTGATACCTTGCCGCTGCCCGTGTGGACCGCCCGGATCGATCTCACCCTCCCGCCCGCCTGAGCTTGCCGGCGCGATGCCGCTGGTCTCGGTCCGCAACGTCTCCAAGATTTTCGCCAACGGCGTCGAGGCGCTCGACAGCCTCTCGCTCGACATCGAAGCCGGCGAGTTCCTGAGCGTGCTGGGCCCATCCGGCTGCGGGAAATCCACCCTGCTGCGCCTGGTCGCCGGACTGGCGGCCCCCAGTGCGGGCACGATCGATTGGCCCGGCGGAAAACCCGACCTCGGCTTCGTCTTCCAGGAACCCACGCTGATGCCGTGGGCGACCGCGCTCGCCAACGTCGCCCTGCCGCTCGAGCTCGCCGGCGTGGCGCGGAGCGAGCGCGAGGCGCGGGCGGCCGAGGCGCTGGGCCACGTCGGCCTCGCGGGCTTCGAGCGCACCTGGCCGCGCGAACTCTCGGGCGGCATGAAGATGCGCGTGTCGATCGCGCGCGCCCTGGTGACCGCGCCGCGCCTGCTGCTGATGGACGAGCCCTTCGCCGCCCTCGACGAGATCACGCGCCACCGACTGAACGCCGACCTGCTGGCGTTGTGGGAGCGCAGCCGCTTCACGGTCGTGTTCGTGACGCACTCGGTGTTCGAATCGGTGTTCCTGTCGCAGCGCATCGCCGTGATGGCGGCGCGGCCCGGCCGTATCGTCTTCGATCTCGCGGTCGCCGCACCGTACCCGCGCACCGAGGCCTTCCGCACCTCGCCCGACTACGCCGCCCACTGCCGGGCCGTCTCGGCGCGGCTGGGCGAGGCGATGGCGGCATGAGCAGGCTAGCCAGACCTTCACGAGTCCCCCTCACCCAACCTCTCCCCCTAGCGGGGGAGAGGAGCATGAGGTCGACTTTTTTTTTCATGTTCCTCTCCCCCTTGGGGGAGAGGTTAGGTGAGGGGGACGACGCTCCATGAGCGCGCGTATCGTGGCGCCTGTCGTCATGGGCCTCGTGATGCTCGCCCTGTGGGAGGCCGTCGTTCGGCTGGCGGGCCTGCCGCCCTATGTCCTGCCGGGCCCGGTCCTGGTCGCGCGCACGCTGGTGGCCGACTGGGGCATGCTGGCGCCCGCGCTCGTCGTCACCCTCGAAATCACGCTGCAGGCATTGGCCGCGGCGGTGGTCGTCGGCGGCCTGCTCGCCATCCTGTTCTCGCTGTCGCGCTGGGTCGAGCTGTCGCTCTTTCCCTATGCCATCATCCTGCAGGTGACGCCGATCGTGGCCATCGCGCCGCTGATCATCGCCTGGGCCAACGACGTCGACCTGTCGCTGCTGATCTGTGCCTGGCTGGTGGCGTTCTTTCCCATCCTGTCCAACACCGTGCTCGGCCTGCGCTCGGTCGACCGCAACCTGCTGGCGCTGTTCGAGCTCTACGGCGCCGGCCGCTGGAAGACGCTGATCCACCTGCGCCTGCCGGCAGCGCTGCCGTATTTCCTGGGCGGCCTGCGCATCTCCGGCGGCCTGGCGCTGATCGGCGCCGTCGTGGCCGAGTTCGTCGCCGGCACCGGCGGCAGCGCCTCGGGCCTCGCCTACCGCATCCTCGAAGCCGGCAACCAGCTCAGGATCCCGCGCATGTTCGCCGCCCTGGTGCTGATCTCGGCGGCCGGCATCGCGATCTACCTGCTGCTGTCACTGCTGTCATACCTGCTGCTGCGCCGCTGGCACGAAAGCGCGATCAATGCTGAGAGCTGAGCCTCGGAATGACATGGCAGCCCTGCATCAATATTGTTTCAGGTTCAGCAGGTTTGGGTTATTTATTTACATAGGCTGACGTGTGGACTGCGCCGGCCTTTTCTCTTTTCGGCATGACCTGCCCGCGGCACGCCCGTGGGTCCGGCCTCGAGCCTCTGGTGCAGCCGCCGCGGGTCCTGACCCGTGATTGTCCTGAGGCCGACGGCCGAAGGAATCGTCCCAAGAACGACCCCGTCTCAACCGCGTGCCGAATAACGACGCCGGATCAGACACCTAACGACGCCTGGGGCACAGGCGCACCGGGGCTTGTGCCGGCGAAGCGGAAGCGAATGTCGAGAAGCGCCCGTAAAACAAGGCTTGTCCCGCCATCGGGCACAGGTCGGGGCCCAACACACCATGCATTTTGGTGGGCCCCGTCGAGAGGCGAAAAGCTTGCCGTTATTGGCTCTTCGGCGTGCGGAGAGCCGAAATTCGCGCCCTGGATCTGAGCCAAAAGAAATGTCGGCTCAGCGGCGCCGGCGGGCGGCCCGGGCGAGCAGGGCCGAGCCCACGGCCACGCCCGTGGCCAGCAGCAGGTAGCCCACGGCGTAGGACTGGGTGAGGGCGAGCACGGCCCGGAACAACAGCGGCGAGAGCAGCGCGCCGCCGAAGACGAAGAGCTGCGTGGCGCCGGTGAATTCGGCCACCCGGCCGGGCGGGGCGTGCGCAGCGGTTTCGGCCAGGAACACGCCGTTCCAGCCGACCGCCGTGCCGCCCAGGAATATGCAGACGAGGTAGACTGCCGAGGCCGGCCAGCCGGGGGTCGTGAAGGCCATGACGGTGGCGGCGACCGCGACGATGGCGCCGATACTCACCAGCACGGCGGTCGGGCGGCGCAGCATGTCGGCGATGGCGCCCCAGAAGATGCGGCCGAATGCGCCGGTGACGGTCGCCGCCGACAGCAGCGTGCCCGCCAGCACGTAGGACATCTCGAGGCCGTCGACGGCATAGACGACGGTGAAGTTCACCACGATCGCCTGCGTCGCGGAGAACAGCAGGCCGATCAGGCACATCGGCCGCAGGATCGGGTCGCGCCAGGCGAGACTGAGCGGCTCGAAGATTTCGGCGGCGTTGGGCAGCAGCCGGCCGGTAGAGGCGAGGGGACGCTCGTCGTCGTAGAGCGGGCGGAGCGGCTGGATGACGATCGCCGTCAAGAGCGCGGTCATGCCGACGGAGGCCGCCGCCCAGCGCCAGCCGAGATCGAGTGCCAGGCTCGGCAGGATCGCGCCGCAGAGCGCGAAGCCCACCGGCACGCCGCTCTGCTTCAGCGAGAAGGTGACGTTGGCGAGCCGCCTGGGCGTGACGCGCGCCAGGACATGGGAGCTGGCGATGGTGAGTGGGCCCGAGCCCAGGCCGACCACCAGCGCCGAGAGGGCCGCCAGCGCCACGCCGCCGGCGGCGAAGATGAACGAGCCCACGGCTGCGATCACGAGGCCGATCTGGATGAAGCGGATGGGTCCGGTGCGCCGGCTGATGGCGCCGCCGCCCAGGGTCGAGGCCATGGCGGCGAGATAGACCAGCGAGACGTAGTAGGCGACGTCGGCCGCCGCCACGCCTAGTTCCGGCGCCGCCGCCGGCGCCAGCACCGACGCCTGGTTGAAGGCCAGCGTCGCCATGACTTGCACAAGCGTGAGCGAGACGAGCGCGATCAGGTAGCGACGATGGCCAGTCGGTGCAGCGGACATGCTTCAGGGACTATAGCGTGCGCAGTCGGCGGGTCCCGCGGGCCAACCCGCAGGGCGATGCCTATCTCAGGTCGGCCAGAAAGCTCTCAACGAGGGGCGACCAGATCGGGGCGCCGTCGCCTGCCCAGGCGAGACTGTGGCCGTCGCGGCCGAACGGCGGCAACGCCCGGTAGGTCGCCTTGCCGCCGGCGGCGTTGTAGGCACCGGCCATACGCTCCGCGAGTGCGGAATCGAAGAAGCTGTCGTTCTCGGCGTAGAGCCAGAGCATGGGCACCCGCGCGGTGGCGCCATACTTCGCGGCCGCGTCGACCAGTGCTCCGGGCGTGCAGTTGCCCAGTTCGCCGTTCGGCAGTCTCTGGTGGCCGCCGCGGCCGCCGGCGAAATTCACCAGGCCCGCCACGCCCGGTGGATTGCGGCTGGAAAGCGCGAGGCTGGCCCAGCCGCCGGCCGAGTAACCGACGACGATCGTGCGATCGGACGCGACGAAGGGTTGCTCGCGCAGGAAGTCGATCGTGGCCTGGATGTCCGAGGCGCCCTGCAGGCCCGCGCCGAGATAGTCGGGGGCACTGCAGCTGCCGTAGGCCTCGGCCCACTTGCCGCCGGTGTCGCCATAGCCGCGTCGCAGCGGCAGGGCGACGACATAGCCACGCGCGAGGAACCACGACGACAGTGTCGCATAGCGCGGCAGCGCCATCTTCGCGCGCTGTGCGCCGTCGGCCGGCGATCCGTGGTTGATGACGACCAGCGGCTGGCGGGTCTCGCCAAGCGGCCGCATCACGGTAGCGATCATGGTCGTGCCGCCGGGCCCCGGAATGCGCACGATCCGTTCGCGTTCCTGCGCGACCGCCGGCCAAATGAAGACAAAGACAAGGAGCAGTGCGGCGAGGGAACTCCGGCGCATCGATCGTCACCTACCGTCCGCTGCGGCGGCCCGGCCGTCCGCCGGCGCCGGAGCCGGTGCGGACGCCGCGGAAGACTCGGGAGTGCTGCATCTTGCCGAGGTGAACGCCCACATTGGCGCCCGCGGCCTGGCCCGGCAGCTCCAGTTCGTTCGCTTCGAGCCGGCGGATCTCGTCGCGGATGCGGGCGGCCTCCTCGAACTCGAGATTGGCCGCGGCGTCGCGCATGCGCTTCTCCAGGTCGGCGATGTGGGTGCGCAGATTGTGCCCGACCAGATGGACGTCGCCGGAGACGCCGGTGTCGACCGTGTAGTGGTCGCGCTCGGCGGTCGACTGCAGGATCTCGGAAATGTTCTTCTTGATCGACGCGGGCGTGATGCCGTGGGCCTCGTTGTAGGCGGTCTGCTTGGCGCGCCGGCGGTCGGTCTCGGCGATCGCGTACTTGATCGAATCGGTCATCTTGTCGGCATAGAGGATGACCCGGCCCTCGACGTTGCGCGCGGCGCGGCCGATGGTCTGGACGAGCGACGTGGGCGAGCGCAGGAAGCCCTCCTTGTCGGCGTCGAGGATCGCCACCAGCGCGCACTCCGGGATGTCGAGGCCCTCGCGCAGCAGGTTGATGCCGACCAGCACGTCGAAGGCGCCCAGCCGCAGGTCGCGGATGATTTCGATGCGCTCCAGCGTGTCGATGTCGGAATGCAGGTAGCGGCAGCGGATGCCGGCTTCGTGCAGGTATTCGACGAGATCCTCGGCCATGCGCTTGGTGAGCACGGTGACCAGCACGCGTTGGGCCTTCTTCGCGCAGTCCTTGCACTCGGCGATCAGGTCGTCGACCTGCTTCTCGACGGGACGGATGATGACGGTCGGGTCGATCAGGCCGGTCGGGCGGATGATCTGCTCGATGAAGGCGCCCTGGGTGCGCTCCATCTCCCACGGGCCGGGCGTCGCGCTCACGAATACGGTCTGCGGCCTGAGCGCTTCCCACTCCTCGAACTTCAGCGGCCGGTTGTCGATCGCCGACGGCAGGCGGAAGCCGAATTCGGCGAGCACGCTCTTCCTGTTGAAATCGCCGCGGAACATGCCGCCGATCTGCGGCACGGTGACGTGGCTCTCGTCGACAATCAGCAGAGAGCTCTCGGGGAAGTATTCGAACAGCGTCGGTGGCGGCTCGCCCGGCTTGCGGCCGGTGAGATAGCGCGAATAGTTCTCGATGCCGGCGCAGGCGCCGGTCGTCTCCATCATCTCGATGTCGAAGATCGTGCGCTGTTCCAGCCGTTGCGCCTCGAGCAGCCGTCCGGCGCGGTTGAATTCCTCGAGCCGCTGCTTGAGGTCGGTCTTTATCTGGTTGATCGCCTTCTGCATCGTCGGGCGCGGCGTCACATAATGGCTGTTGGCGTAGACGATGATGTCCGAGAGCGTCGCCGTCTTCTCGCCGGTCAGCGGATCGAACTCGACGATCGAGTCGATCTCGTCGCCGAACAGTTCGATGCGCCACGCCTTGTCCTCGTAGTGGGCGGGAAAGAGGTCAACAGTGTCGCCGCGCACGCGGAAGGTGCCGCGCTGGAAGGCGTTGTCGTTGCGCTTGTACTGCTGCTCGACGAAGCGGCGGAGCAGGGTGGAACGGTCGACCTTCTCGCCCTTCGACAGGCGGAAGGTCATCGACTGGTAGTTCTCGAGCGGGCCGATGCCGTAGATGCAGGACACAGACGCCACGATGATCACGTCGTCGCGTTCCATCAGCGCCCGCGTCGCGGAGTGGCGCATGCGGTCGATCTGCTCGTTGATCGACGAATCCTTCTCGATGTAGGTGTCGGTGCGCGCCACGTAGGCTTCGGGCTGGTAGTAGTCGTAGTACGAGACGAAATACTCGACCGCGTTTTCCGGGAAGAAGCCCTTCATCTCGCTCCACAGCTGCGCCGCGAGAGTCTTGTTGGGCGCCAGCACGAGCGCCGGCCGGCCGGTCGTGGCGATGACGTTGGCGATGGTGAAGGTCTTGCCGGAACCGGTGACGCCCAGCAGAACCTGGTCACGCTCGCCGCCCGACACGCCTTCCAGCAGTTGCCGGATCGCCTCGGGCTGGTCGCCGGCGGGTGTGTAGTCCGACACCAGCTTGAAGGGCTTGCCGCCGACCGTCTCGGGCCGCCGCTGGATGTACGGCATCGGGAGCGGCATGGTCGCGACTGCGAGATTCTTTGGGGGCATGGCCTGCATTATATGATGCTCGTCCCGTGCTCCGGCAATGCTAGCGTCGCCGGCCGCCATGCCCGACCTGTTGGCACTTTCCTTCCTGATTTCCGCCGCCGTTGCATGCATTGCAGGCATGGTCCGTGGCTTTGCCGGTTTCGGCGCGGCGATGCTGATGACGCCGGTGTTTTCAGCCCTCTACGGACCGGCGGCGGGCGTCGCACTCTGCCTGCTGCTCGAGATCGCGGTTGCCCTGCCGTTGCTGCCGGCCGTGGTGCGGCTGGTCGATTGGCCGCGGATCGCCCTGCTCATGATTGCCGCCGTCGTCTGCGTGCCGGCCGGCAACTTCGTGCTGACCCTTGCCGATCCCGAACCGATGCGCTGGGCGATCTCGGCCATCGTGCTGTCGGCGGTGGCGTTGCTGGCGAGCGGTTGGCGGTTCCGTGGCCGGCCGCGTACGGTGACGACTCTCGCCGCTGGCGCCACCAGCGGCTTCCTCAACGGCCTGTCGGGGATGGCAGGCCCGCCGATCGCATTCTACTATCTCGCCGGCCACGACACGGCGGCGCACGTGCGGGCCAACCTGACGACCTACTTCGTTTTCGTCGATCTGGCGGCGATCGCCATGTTCGCCTCGCGCAGCCTGATCGGCTGGGATACCGGCGTGCAGGGACTTCTTCTGGCGCCGGCCGTCATGCTGGGCGGTGTCCTGGGCGAGCGGCTGTTCCCGCTGGCCAGTGAACGCTTCTATCGTCGTCTGGCGCTCGGACTTCTGGTCGGCGTGGCGATCGGTTCCCTGATGTTGTAAGCGGACGGGCATGAGTATCTGGGACAAAATCGCGGACAAGGCGGCACGGCTCGGGATCGGCGGGCCGATCGGCGCACTGCTCGGCATGGCGCCGTCAGCGGGAGACGAGGGTGCGCATCCCGGCCTGCGTCAGATCGGCTTCACCATCGGCGTCATCGCGCTCGGCGCCAAGATGGCGCGGGTCGACGGCGAGGTGTCGGACGTCGAGGTCGCCGCATTCCGTACATTCTTCCAGGTACCGCCCGGTGAGGAGCGCAACGTCGAGCGTTTCTTCGATCTCGCCAAGCGCGACGCCGCCGGCTTCGAGACCTATGCCCGCCAGGTGGCCGATCTGTTCCCGGATGCGCCGGAAATCCTGGAAGGCGTGATCGAGGGCCTGTTCGGCATCGCCAAGGCCGACGGAACGGTAGACGTGGCGGAGGCCGATTATCTCACCAAGGTGGCGCGCATCTTCGGGCTCGAAAGCAGCCGCTTCGAGCGCGCCAAGGCGGCGGCGCTCGGCATCGTCGAATGCGAGGCCTGCACCATCCTCGGCATCGATCCGCTGGCGACCGACGAGCAGATCCGAGAGGCCTGGTTGCGGCTGGTCCGTGCCAACCATCCTGATCGGCTGATCGCCCAGGGGCTGCCCGAGGAGGCGATCGCCATGGCCAGCCGCAAGCTCGCCGTGATCAACGATGCCTACGATCGCCTGAGGCGCGAGCGCGGCCTGGTCGCCGCCTGACCATGCGCGCCCGAGCATGACCGTGGTCGACCTGCCGTCGCCCAACCATGCGCCGCGGCCCGAAGGCGCAGCGGTCGATGTGCTGGTGTTGCACTACACCGAACTGCCGCTGCAGGAGTCGCTCGACATTCTCGGCGACTCGGCACGCCCGCACCGCGTCAGCTCGCACTACGTCCTGGCCGAGGACGGCACAGTCTATCGTCTGGTGCCGGAGGAACGCGTCGCCTGGCATGCCGGCCGGTCATATTGGCGCGGCCGGGAGGCACTCAACGCCACGTCGATCGGCGTCGAGATCGTCAATCTCCACGGCGATCACCACGACTATCCGCCGCGGCAGATCGCGACGCTGATCGATCTCTGCCGGGGGATTCTGGCGCGCCACCCGGACATTGTTCCACGCAACGTCGTCGGCCATTCCGACATCGCGCCCAAGCGCAAGATCGACCCTGGCCTGCGCTTTCCATGGCTGACGCTCGCCCAGGAGGGTATCGGGCTCTGGCCGCGTCCCGGCGCGCAGCCGGTCGACGGGGACATCCAGGCGGCGCTTCAGCGCTTCGGCTATGCGCCACCGGTCGACGTCACGCCGGCCGACATCGTCATGGCATTCCAGCGCCGTTACCGGCCGGGCCGAGTCGACGGGATCGCCGATGCCGAGACGCGCGCCCTGCTGGCGGACCTCCTTGACCAGGCTGGGGCAACTCCCTAGCTAGGGGCGTGGGTCAGACGACTGGATGGCTGCGCTGTCGCGGGCAACCGCGATGGTGAGGAAAGTCCGGGCTCCACGGAGACACGGTGCCGGATAACGTCCGGCGGGGGCGACCCCAGGGAAAGTGCCACAGAAAACAAACCGCCGGGTTGGCCCGCTTTCGAGCGGTAAACCAGCCAGGCAAGGGTGAAACGGTGGGGTAAGAGCCCACCGCGCGACCGGCAACGGAAGCGGCACGGCAAACCCCACCGGGAGCAAGACCAAATAGGGGCGACACGCCGGGCAACCGGCAGCGGTGTTTCCGCGTCGTCGCCCGGGTCGGTCGCGCGAGGCGTTCGGTAACGGACGTCCCAGAGGAATGGCCATCCATCTCCCTCGGCTTGCCGGGGGCGAGGACAGAACCCGGCTTACAGGCCGTCTGACCCACTTTGTTGCTCGAATCGGGCAAGTTCTCAACCTATTGTGGTTTTGGGGCGAAGGCGCACAATAGATATTGTGGCTAAGGCCTTCAGATTCCTCACCGAATCCTGCTTTTCAACATTGCTTCCCTCGATATCCCATGATATCCCATACTATCCCGTAAGCAGGGAACCGCAGGGGCGTGGGGCACCTGTCGGGATTTAGGGGGACAGGGTCGTGGCCTTTCGGTCCGAAATCCTGATCAAGCTCGACAAAAAAGGCCGGGTCTTGTTGCCTGCGGCCTTCCGCGACGAGCTGCCGGCCGACGACCGCGGGGCCTTCGTCCTCTACCATTCACCCAACGTGCCGGGCGTCGTGAACGGAAACTCGCGTCTGGGTTTTGACGCCATGCTCGACCGGCTCCGCATCGAAGCGCTCGGTCCCAAGGGTTCGCTCAAGGTGGCGCTCGACGACGAGGCTTTCGATCCCGCCGGTTACCTCTCGGCCAGCGCGCGCACCATCGCCATGGAGCCGGACGGCCGCTTCTCCCTGCCGGCTGAATTCTCCCAGGCGCTCGAAGCCGACGAGGGCGTCATGCTGGTCGGCAAGGGCGACAAGTTTCAGATGTGGAATCCCAAGCGCTGGCAGGCCCGCCGCGACGGCGATCGCGAGAAGATGGCGGCCTTCGTGCGCGGTCTCGGCGGGAGCGACGCATGAGCGCCGCCGGTGGCCATGTTCCGGTCCTCGCGCGCGAGGTGGTCGACGCGCTGCAGCCCCGTGACGGCGGTCGCTACGTCGACGGCACCTTCGGCGCCGGCGGCTACACCTCCGCCATGCTCGATCGCGCCGACTGCCAGGTGATCGCCATCGACCGCGATCCTGATGCGATCGCCGCGGGCCAGGCATTGGCCACGCGCTATGCGCCGCGGCTGCGCCTGATCGAAGGCCGCTTTGGCGACATGGCCGAGTTGCTGTCGACCGAAGGCGTCGGCGCTGTCGACGGCGTGGCGCTTGATCTCGGCGTCTCGTCGATGCAGTTCGATCGCGCCGAACGCGGCTTCTCGTTCCGCGGCGACGGTCCGCTCGACATGCGCATGGAGAAGCGCGGGCCGTCCGCCGCGAATCTCGTGAATGAGGCGGACGAGACCGAGCTCGCCGACATCTTCTGGCGCTACGGCGAGGAGCGGCGCAGCCGCCGGGTCGCACGCGCCATCGTCGAGGCGCGCAAGGTCAAGCGAATCGAGACGACCGGCGAACTGGCCGAGATCGTCCGCCGTGCCGTCGGTTCCTCGGCGAAGGACGAGAGTGACCCCGCGACACGAGCCTTCCAGGCGCTACGCATCGCGGTGAACGACGAATTGGGCGAACTGGAGCGCGGGCTTGCCGCGGCCGAATCCGTTCTGGCGCCGGGCGGCCGCCTCGCCGTGGTGTCGTTCCATTCGCTCGAAGACCGCGCGGTCAAGGAGTATGTGCGCGCCCGCGCCGGCCGCACGCCCAGCCCGTCGCGCCACGCGCCGCCGCGCGCCGCCGAACACGAAGTCACGCTGCGCGACCTCACGCGCAAGCCGGTACTGCCGACGGCGTCCGAGGTTGCCGCCAATCCGCGCGCGCGCTCGGCTCGCCTGCGTGTCGCCGAGAAGCTCGGCGTTCACGGAGGCCGCGCATGATCCATCGCGGGCTCGTTTTCTGGTCGATTGCCGCCGTGATCACGGCGGTGGGCCTGTTCACCGTGAAGTACAAGGTGCAGGACCTCGAGGAGCGGATCGACCGCACCAACCACAAGATCGTGGAGAGCCAGCAGGCCACGCACATCCTGCGCGTCGAATGGGCTCACCTCAACGAGGCCGAGCGCATCGAGAAGCTCGCCCAGAAACATCTGAAGCTCGAACCGGCCTCGATCAAGCAGGTCATCCGGCTCGACTCGCTCAAACCCGAATCTGTCCCCCCGCGGCGCGATCCACCACTCCCTTCCCCCCCACGTACGGGCAACCACGTCCCCTCGTCGATTT
>Ga0082335_1006862_pt1 | contig 14254 bp, 8 predicted proteins | sample Subgrocontami58m_FD_72375 | JGI IMG/M metagenome (GOLD analysis project Ga0082335, IMG submission 72375) | Subsurface groundwater microbial communities from S. Glens Falls, New York, USA - GMW37 contaminated, 5.8 m (SPADES assembly) (version 2) ...
GGTCGCCGCTGGTCTCCGGGGTGCGGGTGATCGCCCGGCGCGTGGAGAACATGGGCGCCGATGAAATGCGCGCGGTCGCGGACCACGTGAAGAAGAAGGGGGAACCCTTCGCGCTGTGCCTCGCTTCGGTAAAAGAGGGGAAGGTCTCGCTCGTGACCTGCCTGCACGCGACCGTGATCGCGCGCGGGCTGGACGCCGGGCAACTGGTGAAGACCGCGGCCAAGCCGGTGCAGGGCGGCGGCGGCGGGCGGCCGGACTTCGCCCAGGCGGGCGGGAAGAATCCCAACGGCATCGACGAGGCGCTCGCGACATTCACGCGCGAGGCGTCGGAAAAACTGGGGGGATGAGCATTCGAGCATCCGCGACGAGGCGCAACGAAGCCCTGGGCCGAGGGCGCCCGGGCGAACCGGGAGAACCAGGCTGGTCGGGACACGAGTCGGCTCAGTCTGATGAGAACCGAGCCTGCCGGCGCGCCGCGGTGAAAATTGGGTCGGGAACGGAATGACGCTGACTCCAGGGCAAGGGGACGGACCGATGAGCGAATACAAGCGTACCGTGACGGTGATCGACAAGAAGATGCAGATGCACTATCTGACGGTGTGGCTGGTGGCGGCCATGTCGCTGATCCTGGTGGGATTCACCTTCTATTACTTCTTTCGGCACCGCGCGGAATCGGCCGGGACCCGGATTCCCCAGGCCTATCTGCAGCTCCTGGTGGGCAACGGGTTCTTCATCCTGTTTCTGTCCCTCCTCATGGGCTGCTACGCGGTGCTCCATTCGCACCGCGTGGCCGGTCCGGCCTACCGCATCAACCAGTGCCTGAAGCGGCTCTGCACCGACGACTACGGCTTCGTGGTGTCGCTGCGCGACGGGGACTACTTGCAGGACCTGGCCGCGAACATGAATACGCTGATTCTGCGATTGCGCGAGCGTAACGAGAAGGCCCTCAAGGCGCGGGAGGAGATCCTGCTCCTGAAGCAGGCGATCGGCTCGGGGTCGCCCGTTCCCGCCGAGGTCGTGGCTCAGCTCGAGCGACTGGTCGAACTCCTGCCGATCCCGATGCCGGCGACCCCAGCGGCCGCTTCGGCCCCCGGTGGTGCGCCCGCGGCGCCGTCCGCAGCGCCGCCGACAGGTGGAACGGCCTAGCCGGGATATTCATGAAGCAGCGTCAGCGGATTCATGAATGGTTCCGCCGCGGCCTGGCCCGCCTGGTTGTCCCGGCGCCGACTTCGCTCGCGATAAAGGGTGAGCGGGTGGGAACGGGGGTGCGCCGCTCTCGGGCTCGGCGGACCTCCGCGGCGCCGGCGCCGACAACATCGGGATGGCGCCCTCGTGCCCCTTCGCCTCGGGCGACTCCATCGCTATGCTGTCCGTTCAGGCCGACGCGAGGCTCGATTCGATCATGGTTGAAGCACGAGTCGGCGCCGAAGCAAGGCCTGGCAAGTGCCTGACGCCCCGTGTTCGGTCTCGCCCGGCCGCATCGAACCCCGTGGCCCGCGCATCCGGGGTCCCCAGAAGGCCCGCGACCGGGGCCTGCAGCGCTGCGTCCGTCTGGCCGACGCGCTTTCGCATCGTGCTACCACGATTCCAGGATCAGGTCGGACACCGACGTGAAGTGGGGGTCACGCGAAGCAAGCGCCAATTGATGCTGGCGGGCGAGCGCGGCGACCCAGATGTCGTTCTCGGGAATCGGGCGGCCTTGCCTCTTCAAGCGCTCCTTGACCTGCCCATACCATCGCGCCGTTTCCGTATCCACGGGGAGAACCGCCCGAAGAGCAGCCAGCTCGTCCACTCGAGCGACGTTCTCGGCGGCCCGCGCAGACTTGAAGGCACCGAAGTAGAGTTCGCCCAGGACGATGCTCGGGATGAACACAGATTCGGCCAGATCGATGCGACTCAGGACCGGTAGCTCACCCGCGAACAACGCGATGACGATGTTCGTGTCGAGCAGGTACCTACCACTCATTCGAGTCGACGCGCTCGCATCCCTGAGCGATCGCGCGTGCCATCTCATCCAGGTCGGACTTGGGAATAGCGCCGGCGAAGCGGGAGAGTTCGCGGCCAGGGATGGCAAGGCGGCGCGAGGCGGCGAGAAGGCGAGCGTACTCGAGCACCCGCATCTGCTCCTGCACCGGCAGAAAGTCGAGTTGCCCGAGAATCTCGTCTCGAACGGTCTCATCCATGACTCGGCGTCCTATCATGCAGGTAGGCTCTCTCCCCGGACGTAGGGTGCGGAGCATAACCTGATCGATCCAATGATAACGCCAGGCCGAAGGCAGGTCAAGCGACCCTCGAACCGGACGGGCTGCACGCCGGGGGTGCCGTCGAGAAGTTCCAGGTCGCGCAGATCTGCGTCGCCCAGTTGCCGCCGGGGCGCTGCCTTCTGCCGACGCTGCTCGCCGCCTGCTTGGCATCGGACGTCGATGGCCTGCGACCGCGAGGCGCACGGCGCCTCTCCGGGCTCGCCCGCGCTCACTCGCCCGCAGCCGATGGCCCATCGGCGGCCGGCATCACGGGATTCGGGGATCTGGCGCTCCGATGGGCGTCGAGGACCTCGCGGACCTTGCCCGCAAGGCTATCCGGAGTGAACGGCTTCTGCAGGAAGCAACCCGGGTCGCCGGGAACCTCGCCCCGGTCGAGGTATCCCGACATGAAGACGATGCGGGCCTCGGGGCGAAGCGGGGCGAGCGCCTTCGCCAACTCGACGCCGTTCATGAGCGGCATCACGACGTCCGTCAGGACCAGGTGAATCGGTCCCGGATGCCGCCCGCACACGCGCACGGCTTCGAGGCCTTCGCCGGCCTCGAGGACCTGGTACCCGCGGGACGTCAGGATCTCCCTCGCCAGCCGGCGAATCGGTTCGGCGTCGTCCACGACCACGACGGTCTCGGTGCAGCGAAGCTCCGTAGAGGGCGCGGGGACGACGGCGCGCGTGAGGGGCTCGTCGACCGCCGGCCAGAGAATCGTGAAGGTGGTCCCGGCGCCGACCTTGCTCGCGACCGTGATCGCGCCGCCGCCCTGCTGGACGATGCCGTAGACCGTGGCAAGGCCGAGCCCGGTGCCTTTGCCGATTCCCTTGGTGGTGAAGAACGGCTCGAAGAGGGGGGCGAGGACCTCCGCCGTCATCCCGCAGCCGGTGTCGGTGGCGTCGAGCGCGACGTAGTTACCTGCCGGGAGGTCGACGACCGTCCTGCCGTCGGGCAGCGACACGTTGCGGGTGCGGAAGGTCAGCCGCCCGCTTCCCTGGATGGCATCGCGCGCATTGACGGCGAGATTCATCAGCACCTGCTCGACGTGTCCCGGGTCCGCCTTGACGTGGTCGAGGGCCGGCTGGGGCACCGTGATGAGCTCGACGGACGCGCCGATCAGGCGCCGGAGCATCTGGTGCACGTCGGCGACCACCGCATTGAGGTCGAGCACGACGGGCCGGATGACCGCCCGGCGGCTGAAGGTCAGGAGTTGCCGGGTCAGCACCGTCGCGCGTTCGGCGGCCTTGCGGATCTCGACGATTTCCCTGCGGTGGGGGTCGCCCTCCGGGATCTTCATGAGCAGGAGATCGCTGTAGCCCCCGATCACCGTAAGGAGGTTGTTGAAGTCGTGGGCGACGCCGCCCGCGAGCTGGCCGACGGCCTCCATCTTTTGGGCCTGCACGAGCCGGGCCTCAGCGTTGCGTCGCGCCTCGTGTTCCACGGCTTCGCGCAGCTCGCGCTGGACGGCGGGTACCAGGCGGCGGAGGTTGTTCTTGCCGATGTAGTCCTGGGCGCCGGCCTTCATCATCGCCACGGCCGCGTCCTCCCCGATGCTGCCGGAGATGATCAGGAAGGGCGTGTCGGGGCTGACCTCGTCGCGGATGGCCAGCGCGCGATGGCTGCTGAACATCGGCATCCGGTGGTCGCTGATGATCACGTCCCAGGGGCCGCGACTCAGCGCCAGGCGCATGGCGGCCTCGTGGTCGACGCGTTCGGGCGTGACCTGGAAGCCGCCCTTATGGAGTTCGGCGATCTCGAGGCGCATGTCGTTCGCGTCGTCTTCGACGAAGAGGATGCGCAGCGGAATGCTCATGGAGCGTTCTCCCGGCAGACGAAGCCGTCATGCTTGGTCAGGGCTCGAACGAGAAATGGAACGTGGCGCCTTCCCCCGGCGCGCTGTGGGCGGCGATGCGCCCGCCGTGGCGCACGAGGATACGCTGGACCGTGGCGAGGCCGATCCCCGTGCCTTCGAATTCGGAGGCGGCATGGAAGCGTTGGAACGGCGCGAAGAGTTTGTTCGCTTGGCGCATGTCGAATCCTACGCCGTCGTCGCGGACGAAGAACTGCCGGCGCCCGTCCTCGCCGGCCTCCACTCCCATCTCGATCCGGGCTTCCGGCCGCTTGCGCGTGTACTTCCAGGCATTGCCGAGAAGGTTGTCGAGCACGACGCGCGCCAGCCCCGGGTCGGCCGTCGCCTGGAGGGGCCCGGCGACCGCCACCGTCACCTTGCGCTCCGGCTCGGCCCGCCGCAGCTCTTCGATCGCCGCGCGTGCGAGCCTGGCCAGGTCGACCGGCCCGGGACGGAGGTCCTGGTGGGTCACGCGGGCGAGGGCGAGGAGGTCCTGGATCAGGTCGTTCATCCGGTCGGAGGCGCGCAGAATGCGGTCCAGGGTGTCGCGCCCCTCGGGGCTGAGAGCGCCGCCGAACTCCTCGAGCAGGATCTTGCCGAACCCTGCGATCGAGCGCAGCGGCGCCTTGAGGTCGTGGCAGACCATGTGGGAGAAGGCTTCGAGGTCCTGATTGACCGCGGTGAGCTGCTCGACGCGATGTTCGAGGGCGCGGTTCAGGCGTTTCATCTCCGCGTCCTGCCGCGCCAGGTCGACGAAGACCTTGACCTTGGAGCGCAGCACTGCCGCCTCGTAAGGCTTGAAGATGTAGTCGACGGCGCCGGCCGAGTAGCCCTGGAGCGCGTTCGCCGGGCTCTGGTGGGTCGCCGTCAAGAACAGGATCGGGGTGAGGCGGGACCGCTCCCGCTCGCGGATCAGCGCCGCGGTTTCGTACCCGTCCATCTCGGGCATCTGCACGTCGAGCAGGATCACCGCGAAGTCCCGGTCCAGCAGCCGGCGCAGGGCCTCTCTCCCCGAGGAGGCGAGAACGAGGTTCTGCCCCAGGTCCTCGAGGACGGCCTGCATGGCGAGCAGCCCCGCGGGCTGGTCGTCGACGAGGAGGATGTCGAGTTTGTCTTGGCTCATGGCCTGTCGGCTCCGGCTCCGCACCAGTCGGCCAAACACGACGAAATCCGCCCGAGAGGGAGAACGGCGTCGGCGAGGGGCGCGGCGGCCCGCGGCATGACCGCGCACTCCGCGGTCAGGGGATCTTCCACGACGATCCGGCCGCCTCGTGCCTTGATGCGCGTCGCGCCGTACATACCATCGTCGTTCGCGCCGGTGAGAATGACGCCCACGACTCCGCTGCCGCGCGCCGCCGCGGCCGATTCGAAGAGCACGTCGATCGACGGGCGAGCGTGGCGGACGGGCGCCTCGGTCGAGAGCGCGAATGCGTCGCCATCCACGAGCAGGTGGTAGTCCGCCGGCGCCACGTAGACCCTTCCCGCGAGGATCGCTTCCTTGTCCTGCGGCTCGCTCACGGGCAGCAAGATTCCCTCCTGAAGCAGATCGCGGAGCAGGACGTCCACGGCCGCTCCGCGATGCTGGACGACGGCGATCGGGAACGGAAAGCCCGCCGGCAGGCCGCCCAGCACGACCTGGAGCGCCTTCAGCCCGCCCATGGATGTCCCGATCACGATGAGGGACGCCGTGGCCATTACCGCACCTTCCGGTGTATCTGCTCCCCGGCATCCACCGCCTCATAGCGCGTCTCGGCCGGCGTGAAACGCAGGGATTCCATGCGACCCAGCGCGAGAACGCCCAAGGGGCACAAGCTGTCGTAGAAGAGTCTGTGCACGCGCTCCTGCAAGGTGCGATCGAAATAGATCGTCACATTGCGGCAGAGGATGGCGTGGAATTCGTTGAAGGAACCGTCGGTCACGAGGTTGTGCTCGGCGAACACCATGGTCTCCCGGAGGGACGGGCGAAAGAGGGCCAGGTCGTGCTGCGCCGTGTAGTACTCGGAGAAGGATCGCGTGCCCCCGGCCCGGATGTAGTTGGCCGTGTTGCCCTGCATGCCTGCGAGGGGAAAGACACCCGCCTTGGCGACGCGCAGGACGGCCTCGCTCATGTCCGTGGCGTAGATCCGGCAACGCGAGAGGAGACCCTCCTCCTCCAGGAGGATGGCCATCGAGTAGACCTCTTCCCCGGACGAACACCCGGCATGCCAGATTCTCGTGAAGGGATAGGTCCGCAGGACCGGGACCACCTTCTCCCGGAACGCACGATAGAAACCCGGGTCGCGGAACATCGAGGGCACGTGGATGGTCAAGGCGAGCAGCAGCCGTTCCATGCATTCGGGGTCATGGAGGACCTTGGCGAGGAGGTCCGAGACGGTGGCAACACCCTCCGGCCCCATGCGGCCGCGGATCCGCCGCCGGAGCGATGCCTGCGCGTAGTTCCGGAAGTCGTAGCCATAGCACTGGAAGACGCCCTCGAGGAGGAGTCGGTGCTCCAACGCTTCGAGGTCTTCCTTCACTCCGGTCTTCTGCATGCGGGTCCTCACCGATAGAGCCATACCCGGAGCAGCGACACCAACTGGTCCACGTCGATCGGCTTGGAAAGGTAATCGTTCGCGCCGGCCTCGATGCACTTCTCCCGGTCTCCCCTCATGGCCTTGGCCGTGAGCGCGATGATGGGGAGTTTCTCGAACCGATCGATCTTCCGGATCGCCCGGATGACCTCGTAACCGTCCATCTCCGGCATCATGATGTCGGTCAGGATGGCGTCGAGGTCGGTCGTCTTCCTGGCCAGCTCGATCCCTTCCTTCCCGTTTTCGGCGTGCAGCGCCTGGATCCCGGACTTCTCGAGCGCCGTGGTGAGGGCGAAGATATTGCGGACGTCGTCGTCGACGATCAGCACCTTGCGGCCGGCAAGCACGGGATCGGTCCGGCGCACCTGTTCCAGCATCCGTCGTTTCGCGGGAGGCAGGTCGGCTTCGACCCGGTGCAGGAACAGGGCCGTTTCGCTGAGCAGCCGCTCCGGCGATTTCACGCCCTTGACGATGATGGCGTCCGTGATCTTCGACAGCGCCGACTCCTCCTGCCGGGTCAGCTCCTTGCCCGTGTAGACGATGATGGGGAGGTGGCGAAGACCGAGGTCGGTCCGGAGCTTCTCGACGAGCTTGACGCCCGCCATGTCGGGCAGGTGCAGGTCGAGGACCATGCAGTCGAACCGCTGGGCCTCGAGGGCCTCGATGGCATCGGCGGCCGTGCCGACCGCAATGACCTGGACGTCGCCGTTGCCGATCAGCTCGACGATGGCTTTGCGCTGCGCCTCGACGTCCTCGACGACCAGGAGCCTGCGAATCGTCCGCTCGGCGAACTCCCGTATCCCGGCGAACACCGCATCCAAGGCTTCCCGGGTCACGGGCTTCTTGAGGACCGCGACGGCCCCGCTCTTGATGCCGCGATCGAGGTCCTCGTCCACGGAGATGATGTGGACCGGGATGTGGCGGGTGGCCGGATCGTGCTTGACCCGGTCGAGGACGACCCAGCCGTCCCGGTCGGGGAGCCGGAGGTCGAGGGTGATCGCCGTCGGCTTGAATTCGCGCACCCGCGCGAGGGCCCCTGCGGCGCTGGTCGCGATCAGGCCCTTGAAACCCCGCTCCTGCGCCAGGTCGAGAAGGACCTTCGCGAAGGGAACGTCGTCCTCCACGATCAGGACGACCCGGTCGCCGGGCTGGATGTCCGCGCGATCGTCCTGGACCGCCGGGTCGTCGGCGGGCGCTTCCGGCTCGACGCGCGAGGTCCCGGCTTCGGGCGCGGGGACGGAACGGCTCGCGGCGGCGAGGCTGCCCAGGTGGGCCCGCTTCGGCGGGGCGACGTACGCGAGGGGCAGGTAGACGGTGAAGGTGCTGCCCTCCCCGGGCGTGCTCTGGAGCACGATCTGGCCGCCGAGCATGGCCACGATCTCGCGACTGATCGAGAGGCCCAGACCCGTGCCTCCGTACTTGCGTGCGGTCCCGGCCTCGGCTTGCTGGAAGGCCTCGAAGATGAGCCGATGCTTTTCCCGGGGAATGCCGATGCCGGTGTCGGTGACGGAGAATGCGACGACGCCGGTCGCGCGGCCCAGGACCGCGTGATCCGGGTCCCAGCCCTCCTTGGCCACGCCGACGCGGAGCTTCACGCTCCCCTTCTCGGTGAACTTGAAGGCGTTCGAAAGCAGGTTCTTGACCACCTGTTGCAGGCGTTTTCCGTCCGTGCGAACGCCGACGGGCAGGTTCGGCGCCAGCTCGATGTCGAAGGCGACCTTCCGGGTCGTCGCGACCTGGCGGAAGGTGCGATCGACGACGCCCCGCAGGTCGGCGAAGGAGACCTCCGCCACGTCTACAGACACGGTGCCCGACTCGATCTTCGCCAGGTCGAGGATGTCGTTGATCAGCTCAAGCAGGTCGCTTCCCGAGCTCTGAATGGTCTGAGCGTATTCGACCTGCTTGGCGGTAAGGTTGGCGCCTTCGTTCTCGGAGAGGATCTTCGAGAGGATCAGGAGGCTGTTGAGCGGAGTGCGCAGCTCGTGCGACATGTTGGCGAGGAACTCGGACTTGTACTTGGACGTGAGCGCGAGCTGGGTCGCCTTCTCCTCCAGGAGCCCCCGGGCCTGCTCGACCTCGCGGTTCTTGCGTTCGACCTCCGCCTTCTGGCTGCCGAGGAGCCCGGCGCGCTCCTCCAGCTCCTCGTTGGCGGTCTGGAGATCGCCTTGCTGCTTCTTGAGCAGCTCTTCGGACCGTTGGAGCGTCTTGGCCTGCTCTTCGAGCCTCTGGTTCGTCTCGGTGAGCTCTTCCTGTCCGGTTTGCAGCTCTTCCGTGAGCGACTGCGATTGCTTGAGCAGGTCCTCGGTGCGCTGCGTCGCGGCGATCGTGTTCAGGACGACGCCGAGGCCCTCGGTGAGCTGCTCCAGGAAAGCGATCTGGATCTCGGTGAGGCGGTTGAAGGAGGCCAGCTCAATCACGGCCCGCACGACCCCTTCGAAGAGGACGGGCAATACCACGACGTTCGTGGGCGACGCCTCGCCCAACCCGGAGCCGATCTGAATGTAGTCCTTGGGCACGTTGGTGAGCAGGATCCGCTCCTTTTCGAAGGCGCATTGGCCGATGAGCCCTTGGCCGACCTTGAACGTGTTGGAGAGGTTTTTTCGCTCCCGGTAGGCGTAGCTGGCGAGGAGCTTGTAGCTCGCGCCGTCCATTTGGGCCTCGCCCTCCTCGAGAATGTAGAAGACGCCGTGCTGGGCGGCGACGAGGGGCGCGAGGTCGGAGAGGAGCGTCTTGCCGACGGCCAGCGGGTCGCGCTGTCCCTGCAACGTCCGGGTGAACTTGGCCAGGTTGGTCTTGACCCAGTCCTGGTCGGTGTTCTTGCGCGTCGTCTCGCGGAGGTTTGCGATCATCTGGTTGAGATTCTCCTTGAGCGCCGCGACCTCGCCCGCGGCCTCGACGACGATGGAGCGGGAGAGGTCGCCCTTGGTCACCGCGGTGGCGACCTCGGCGATGGCCCTCACCTGCGTGGTGAGATTGCCGGCGAGCCGGTTGACGTTGTCCGTCAGGTCGCGCCAGAGGCCGGCGGCGCCCGGGACGTTGGCCTGGCCGCCCAGTCTTCCCTCGATGCCGACTTCGCGCGCTACGGTCGTCACCTGATCGCCGAAGAGCGCCAGGGTGTCGATCATGGCGTTGATCGTCTCCGCCAGGTCTCCGATCTCTCCTTTGGCTTCCAGGACGAGCTTGCGTTTCAGGTCGCCCTTGGCGACGGCGGTGACCACCTGCGCGATCCCGCGGACTTGTGCGGTGAGGTTGTTGGCCATGACATTGACGTTGTCCGTCAGGTCTTTCCACGTGCCCGCGACGCCCTTCACGATCGCCTGGCCGCCGAGCTTGCCGTCGGTGCCGACCTCGCGGGCGACGCGGGTGACCTCGCCCGCGAACGCGTTGAGCTGGTCCACCATCGTGTTGATCGTGTTTTTGAGCTGAAGGATCTCGCCCTTGACGTCGACGGTGATCTTCTTGGCGAGATCCCCGGTCGCGACCGCGGTGGTGACTTCCGCGATATTGCGCACCTGCAGGGTGAGATTGACGGCCATGAGGTTGACGCTGTCGGTCAGGTCCTTCCACGTGCCGGCCACACCCTTGACGAAGGCCTGGCCGCCCAGCCGTCCTTCGGTCCCGACTTCGCGGGCGACGCGGATCACCTCGCCGGCGAACGCGTTGAGCTGGTCGACCATGGTGTTGATCGTGTTCTTGAGCAGGAGGATCTCGCCCTTGGCATCGACGGTGATTTTCTTCCCGAGGTCGCCGTTCGCCACGGCGGTCGTCACCTCGGCGATGTTGCGGACTTGGGCGGTGAGGTTCGCCGCCATCTGGTTCACGTTGTCCGTGAGGTCTTTCCACGTGCCGCCGATCCCCTTGACGACGGCCTGGCCGCCGAGCTTGCCGTCCGTGCCGACCTCGCGGGCGACGCGTGTGACCTCGCCGGCGAAGGCATTGAGCTGGTCCACCATCGTGTTGATGGTGCCTTTGAGCTGGAGGATTTCGCCCTTGACGGGAACCGTGATCTTCTTGGTCAGGTCGCCGAGCGCGACCGCCGTCGTCACTTCGGCGATGTTGCGGACTTGGGCGGTGAGGTTTGCGGCCATCTGGTTGACGCTGTCCGTGAGGTCCTTCCACGTGCCGGCGACGCCCTTCACCGCCGCCTGTCCGCCCAGTTTCCCCTCGGTGCCCACCTCGCGGGCCACCCGGGTGACCTCCTCGGCGAAGGCATTGAGCTGGTCGACCATCGTGTTGATGGTGTTCTTCAGGTCGAGGATCTCCCCCCTCGCTTCGACGGTGATCTTCTTCGCCAGATCGCCGCCGGCCACGGCGGTCGTGACCGCCGCGACATTGCGGACCTGGGAGGTGAGATTCGCGGCCATTTGGTTCACGCTGTCGGTCAGGTCCTTCCAAGTGCCGGCGACGCCGCGGACCGCCGCCTGCCCGCCCAGCTTTCCCTCCGTGCCCACCTCGCGGGCCACGCGGGTGACCTCCGACGCGAACGAGCCGAGCTGGTCGACCATCGTGTTGATGGTGTTCTTCAACTCGAGGATTTCGCCTTTGACGTCCACGGTGACCTTCTTGGCCAGGTCGCCGCGCGCGACGGCCGTCGTCACGTCTGCGATGTTGCGGACCTGGGCGGTCAGGTTCGCGGCCATCTGGTTGACGCTGTCGGTGAGGTCTTTCCAGGTTCCGCCGACACCGCGGACCACGGCCTGGCCGCCCAGCTTTCCTTCCGTTCCCACCTCGCGGGCCACGCGCGTCACTTCGCCCGCGAACCCGTTGAGCTGATCCACCATGGTGTTGATCGTGTTCTTCAAGTCCAGGATTTCGCCGCGCACGTCGACGGTGATCTTCTTCGTGAGGTCGCCGGTCGCGACCGCAGTGGTCACGTCGGCGATGTTGCGCACCTGGGCCGTGAGGTTGCCGGCCATCTGGTTGACGCTCTCGGTCAGGTCCTTCCAGGTCCCGCCGACGCCCCGGACGACGGCCTGGCCGCCCAGCTTTCCTTCCGTCCCGACTTCGCGGGCCACCCGGGTCACTTCGCCGGCGAAGGCGTTGAGCTGGTCCACCATCGTATTGATCGTGTTCTTGAGGTCGAGGATCTCCCCCTGGACGTCAACGGTGATCTTCTTGGTGAGGTCGCCGCCCGCCACCGCCGTGGTGACTTCGGCGATGTTGCGGACCTGGGCGGTGAGGTTGCTGGCCATCAGATTCACGCTGTCGGTCAGGTCTTTCCAGACGCCGGCGACACCCCGCACCTCGGCCTGGCCGCCGAGCTGGCCCTCGGTTCCCACCTCCCGGGCCACGCGGGTCACCTCTCCGGCGAAGGCGTTGAGCTGGTCCACCATCGTGTTGATCGTGTTCTTGAGGTCGAGGATCTCGCCCTTCACGTCCACGGTGATCTTGCGCGCCAGATCGCCGCCGGCGACGGCGGTGGTGACCTCCGCGATGTTGCGGACTTGGGCGGTCAGGTTTGCGGCCATCCGGTTCACGCTGTCCGTCAGGTCCTTCCAGGTCCCCCCCGCTCCGGGCACATCCGCCTGGCCTCCCAGTTTTCCGTCGGTGCCGACCTCGCGGGCGACGCGGGTGACTTCATTGGCGAAGGCGTTGAGCTGATCGACCATGGTGTTGATGGTGCTCTTGAGGTCGAGGATCTCGCCTTTCACGTCCACCGTGATTTTCTTGGTCAGGTCGCCGCCGGCGACGGCGGTGGTGACCTCCGCGATGTTGCGGACCTGGCCGGTGAGGTTCGCGGCCATCCGGTTGACGCTGTCGGTCAGGTCCTTCCAGGTGCCCCCGACTCCCTTCACGAGCGCCTGCCCGCCGAGCTTGCCTTCGGTCCCGACTTCCCGCGCCACGCGCGTGACCTCGGCGGCGAACGAGCTGAGCTGGTCCACCATCGTGTTGATCGTATTCTTGAGCTGGAGGATCTCGCCGCGGACGTCGACCGTGATCTTCTTGGTCAGGTCGCCGCCGGCGACGGCGGTCGTCACTTCGGCGATGTTGCGGACCTGGGCCGTCAGGTTCGCGGCCATCAAGTTGACGCTATCCGTCAGGTCCTTCCACGTGCCGCCGACGCCCTTGACCTCCGCCTGTCCGCCGAGCTTGCCCTCGGTCCCGACTTCGCGGGCTACGCGCGTGACCTCGCCGGCGAAGGCGTTGAGCTGGTCCACCATCGTGTTGATCGTGTTCTTGAGGTCGAGGATCTCCCCCTTCACGTCCACGGTGACCTTCTTGCCCAGTTCGCCCTTCGCGACGGCCGTCGTCACTTCGGCGATGTTGCGGACTTGGGCGGTGAGGTTTGCGGCCATCTGGTTCACGCTGTCCGTGAGGTCTTTCCACGTCCCGCCGACCCCCGGGACCTGCGCTTGCCCTCCCAGCCTCCCGTCGCTCCCGACCTCGCGCGCCACGCGCGTGACTTCGGAAGCGAAGCCGCGCAGTTGGTCCACCATCGTGTTGAAGGTGTTCTTGAGCTCCAGGATCTCTCCGCGCACGTCCACGGTGATCTTGCGGCTGAGGTCGCCACGGGCGACGGCGGTCGTGACCTCCGCGATGTTGCGGACTTGGGCGGTGAGGTTTTCGGCCATCTGGTTCACGCTGTCCGTCAGGTTCTTCCAGGTGCCGGCGACGCCGAGCACGACGGCCTGTCCGCCGAGCTTGCCTCCTGTGCCCACCTCCGTCGCGACGCGGGTGACCTCCGCGGCGAAGACGCGGAGCTGGTCCACCATTCCGTTGATCGCCTCCTTGAGCTGGAGGATTTCCCCGCGCACGTCTACCGTGATCTTCTTGCCGAGGTCCCCGCCGGCGACGGCGGTAGTGACTTCGGCGATATTGCGCACTTGAGCGGTGAGGTTCGCGGCCATCTGGTTCACGGTGTCCGTCAGGTCTTTCCAGGTGCCGGCGACGCCGGGAACCTGCGCCTGACCGCCGAGCTTGCCCTCGGTGCCGACCTCGCGGGCGACACGCGTGACCTCGGACGAGAACACGCTGAGCTGGTCCACCATGGCGTTGACGACTTTGGCGGTCTGAAGGAACTCTCCCTGGAGCGGTCGCCCTTCGACTTCGACGACCATCCGCTGCGACAAGTCGCCCCGCGCCACGGCGCCGACGACGCGCGCCATCTCGTTCGTCGGCTGCGCGAGGTCGCCGATCAGCCGATTCACGGAGTCCACTATTCCCGCCCAGCTCCCGACCGCGCCGGGGAGGGAAACGCGCTCCTTGGTCTTCCCCTCCTTGCCGATGGCCACGCTCACGCGCTCAAACTCCGCCGCCATCCGCTGCTCCCGCTCGGCGATTTCGTTGAGCGCGTCGGCGATTTTGCCGGCGATGCCGGTGCGGTCCTCGGGCATGCGCGCGGTGAAATCGCCCTTCTTGACGGCGAGCAGGACGGTGAGCAGCTGTTTCGGATCGAGCGTGTCGGTCGCGGTCGGTTCGGTGGCCATCGTCTCACTCCGGAATCGTCGTACCGTGTGGAAGCGGGGGCATGACAGGGTCGCGTCTATGGCATGGTATATGCGGGGGGGGGGGGGGGGGGGGCGGGGGCTTCCCCCCTTCTTTCGCGCCGCTCGACGCGCAAAAGACACGGGCCCCGCCGCGCCCCC
>Ga0082335_1006863_pt1 | contig 14248 bp, 23 predicted proteins | sample Subgrocontami58m_FD_72375 | JGI IMG/M metagenome (GOLD analysis project Ga0082335, IMG submission 72375) | Subsurface groundwater microbial communities from S. Glens Falls, New York, USA - GMW37 contaminated, 5.8 m (SPADES assembly) (version 2) ...
GAATACTAACTCATACAGACTTCCCTCATATTCTAATGTTCTCATGCCAGCAGGATTAAAAAATTCTTTTTAAACATTTGTATCTTGGCTTATCATATACTTCCTTCTCTCACTCTCATCAAACTTTTCAATCGAATAACGCAGCATAACTCGGGGCATACTCGAACAATGCTGATTGAGAAAATTCCTTAAAACATCCGCATCTTTCTTTCCAACTTCCCGCAGCATCCACCCAACTGCCTTGTGAATCAAGTCGCGCTTATCATTCAGCAGTAATTCTGCAATCTGCAAACTGTCTTTAAAATCATTCTCACGGATAAATGCAAAGCATGAGACAACTGCGATTCGCTTTTCCCATAAATTTCCTTTTAGCAATTCATAAAGAATTTTTCTATCCTTATCAATTAAATAATCTCCAACTATCTTATGACACGATAAATCAACCAAGTCCCAATTATTTATTCTTGAGTTCTTTGCGTTTTTTAAGTAAAAATTGACAATACTTTCTTTGTTATCTGTCTTTTTGTATTTATCTGTTAAGATTAATAGTCCAATCAATCTTTCTTCATGAAATTTTGAATTTAATAATATTTGAATGTCATCTAAGCTTAATTTATTGAAAAACTCTTTGGCAATCTCTCTTTGCTCGGGAACACTTATTCCGAGAAAAATATCCCCCTCGCCGTACTCCCCTTTTCCTGTCTTGAAAAATCTCTGGAGAAGTTTTGCTTTTTCTGGATTTGATATTTTTGCTATCTCTTCTTTGAGCTTGTTAATCATGAATTCATCATGGAAACAAAGATTATAAGTTTACTTGTCCCAGATGTCATCTCTTTTTTTGTTGTATTCCTCGCTTTTTTCTTTGGTTCTTCTCACGATTCCTGGACCGAATGTTTTAACTAAGAAAGCCCAGCCTGGGATAGGGCTTGTATAGTTTTCAAATGATTTTTCAAATCCGCCGTATAATTTAATTTTTGCTGTCTGCTGGGCTTTGAATTCTTTTTCATATTCTTCCCTGCTGAATGCTTTTCTTACTAACTCTCTGTAATCTCCCCGCGGATTTTCAATATTTCTTTCAATTAATTTTTTAAAAAATCCTGCTCTTGATTTTGTGAACTCTTTACACCCTTCCTTGACAGCAGGATGAAGGTAATCAATAGGGGTGTCTTTTGCCTCTTTTTCCATGTGCACGACAAGGTTTTCAGCAACAACATCTAAGTCCTCTTCTGTGATGGCTTTTCCGGCTTTTATCATTGCCAAGTCAAGGCATTTTCTGTGAACTTCAATATAGCCCTCAACAACTGATTTATGGCCTCTTGCTTTAAGATTTTTCTGCACTTCGCTTGAATGCTTTGACATGAAATTTACATATCCTTCTTCTTTTTCATTTCCTGCAAAGAAATTATAAAGATGCGCCTCAACTTGCCGATATACTTTTCTTTTGTTCTGCTCTTTTAAGTCAACTGCCTGCATTGTTTTTCCTTCAAGAGTTATTCTTCTAATGCTGTTTGAATTGCAAATGCAGGCAGCGCTTGCTGCCAACACTGCTGCAACAAGCCCGCCTGTTTTTAAAAAAAATCTTCTTGCTGGTTTTTTCATCTTTTCATTCTTACGAATTTCTCTTCTTTTGTCTGGTATTCAAACTGCCCCTTTAAACTTGAACTTTTTGCGTCCCATCCAACTCCATGCTGATCGGTTCTCCTTTTTCCGTCTTGAGTATATCCAACCCAATAGTCGTCTGCGAACAATATGCCCGGCTGCCTTCGTATGCCTACTGCTTCTGCTCCGTATGGGGCTATAAGCTTTTGGGTTCCAACTTTTCCAGAAAGAAATCCTTCTTTTGTTATTTCTATTCCTGATAGTTTTCCGTCCCTTAGAACTGGCTGATGTTTATAGACTCCTCCGCTTAACAACATCACAACAGGATGATGGGGAATTGCAACTAATTCTTCTGGTTTTGGAAATTCCCCTGGTTCTGGGCAAATGATACAGCCGCTTAAAGTTGCTGCTACTGCTGTTCCTAAAATCTTTGTTCCTAAATTTTTCATTATGCTACCTCCTCTGCTAATTTAATTACTTCCCCTACATCAATACTCTTGTGCGTATCGAAATAAGCTTGAAATTTTTGATACCAAAAGTATACTGTTCAGTTAATCAGGGGATATACTTTTTATATACTTGTATACTCTAAAATAGTCTTTTAAGAGCAATCTTTAACTTTTCTGTTTCTAAAATATTTTTTGAAGTGTTTGTTGAGATTGTCAAAATTCAGGTTAAAAAGGCATTTTGGCAGAACTGTCCATAAGCCCAAAGTTTTCCTGTAAACACTATATGGCTTTCTGGTTCTTTCTTCAACCGCATGAGCGTACATTGCTGGTGCTCTTGCAAATGCGAACAACTCTTTTCCTTGTTCAGGCAAAAATCCCAGTGAAAGAAGAGAAACAGCATTCATGCCATCAATATTTGGAAAAACTTTTCTTTCTTTCTTTGTTTTATATGCACAAAAATCAAAAACTTCTAAGTATTTATTTTCAATACCCATTTCTTTGAGTTTTTTTCTTATTGGCTCTACTCGAGGATCTTTTTTAAATAATGGATGCCCAAATCCGGGCAAATTGCATTCTGAAATTCTCCTGCTGATTTCTTTTTCAATTTCTCCGCGGGATTTTTCTGGCATTTCTGCAATCATTTTCATTGCCTCTTCAATTGCTCCTATATGATACTTTCCATTTGCGCACATGCCCGAAATCAGGCAATATTTGTCTGAAGAGCCAACACTTGAACTTGCCCTTGGCAAGAAGGTTGTTGGGGTGAAATACCCAAATCCTCCAAGAAAGCTTACCAGCGTCATTTCAAAAATTTTTTTTTCAAGTTCGTTTGCAGATTTTTTTCTTATTGCCTCTAAACTTCTGTGGGAGAAATTTGTCTCTCTGCTATGATTACTGCAATCTCCGGAGATTAACAATGGAAATTTTGAGAAAGCATAAAGGAAATTAGCATCTTTTTCTGCGCCAGGGAATACTGCCGGAGAATTTTCATAGAACAAACATGCCAGAATAAACCTTCCTATTCCTTTTATCTTAAGCTCTTCTGCCCGCGACAAAAGAAATTTATCTGTATCCTGCTGAGATTCTTGCAACTCTATTAAATACTCATTGAAATCTGTTTGCCTGTTCCCTGACATCTCTTCTCCAGTCAGAAGATAGTAAACGCCCGATGCGAAGTTACCACCGAGCATGGAAACTATATCTTTTTCTCTTATTATTAATCTTTCATTTTTTCTGTCAAATCCGTCTATATCCGAGTCGTAGTGTTTCATTACAAACTTACCCTCCTTTAATTCTTGAGTTTATATTCTCTTTTTCCATGTTTTTTACATCCTTGTCTATTTATGTACTCTTTTGTTTTAACTATATAATTACTACATTACACATAACTTAATAAATCCCCCTATTTTTAAGTATTGTTATGCTGCAGAGTATATACGTGATTGGCGCAGGAGCTGTTGGGGGATTAATAGCAGGCTCATTATCGGAGAAATTTCGTGACAGAGTTTTCGTGATAGAAAAAGATCCGCTGAGCAGGGAAGCAATAAAAACCGAGGGGATTAACTATGAAATAAGGAGAAATGGCTCTTACGAACCTTTTCACTCTTTTCCAAGAATTCAGGAGGAAACTCCGAAGTTAGCCCCCGATGATTTAATAATTGTGGCGCTAAAGCAATATTCCTTTCAGGAAATTATGCCTTTGCTTGAACAAGCCCCATGTAAGATTGTTCTTGCCCAAAATGGGTATAATCCATTATATAAACGTATAGAAAAAAAATCAATTCATGCGGTAATAGAATTTGCAGCGAGTTATGTAAAAGCAGGACATTCGATGCAAACAACTCGTGGAAAAATCACTCTTGGAGTAAGTAACGGGCTGGATAGACAAGCAAAGGAGTTATCAGAGGAGCTTTCAACTGAAAGGCTTGTTTTTGATTCAACTGATGATTTTGCTGGTTTATTCTGGAGCAAGCTGATTTATAATTCTGCAATGAATGCAGTAACAGCTTTAATTGGAGAAAATTATCATACTGTTTTTGCAAACCCAGAAGCGCGAGAATTGGCTGCTAAGGTTTATATTGAGTCTTTTGAGATTGCAAGAAGATACTCAAAGAGTATTCCAGCTTCAATGGGGTTTTCTCCTGATAGGACAGCGCAATTTCTTAGAATGCCTTTGTTAAAAAATGGGCTGTATTTTGTATCGCGAAAGTTTAAAGATGTTGCAAGCTCGATGTTGCAAGACATAAGAAGAGGCAGGCAAACAGAAATTGATTACATTAATGGATATCTTTCAAGAAAAGCTGAAGAAAAAAGAATTAATGCAAGGCTGAATAAACAACTTGTTGAAATTATCCATGAAATAGAGCGCGGAAATCTCGTTCCATCTTTGAAGAATTTGAAATTATTAAGCTATAGTGAAAGACATAAATAATTAACCAAAATTGTATGTCTTTCCCTTGATAGCAAAGGCGCAAACGGTAAAAATTCAGCGTCCTTTGCTATAATCACCAAGAATTTCACTTATAATTATACTTCTCGAGTTTGCAGGAATGTCAAGATGACTTCCGGGAATGTCATATCTTTTTATTCTCGTGTTCTTGTTCCTGAGATTTTCTTCGGTGTATCTTCCCTGTCTTCTGAGAACATAACGTGGAGAATATCCTCGTATGTCAATTACTTTTTCTACATTTCCTGAAATATCTCCTAAATCAGGACCGTCAATAAGAATTAACGCATTGACTGGAATTCCTTCGTCTGCGCATTTTTGGGCAAGATTTCTTGCAACTTTCTCTCCCATAGAGAATCCCGCAATTCTGATTTTTTGATTATGACTGCGCGCTTTTCTTATCATTTCCATATGGGCATTTTCGTTTCCAGATGTTGCGCATGCCGGTATTCCCATTCTTTCAAGGCTTTCGGCAATGTCCTTCATTCTATAGCCTGAGAATGGCTGGAGTCCTTCGAATAGCGCAGTGTAGGGTTTGTTTTCAACCTGTTTAAGAATAATTTCTCTCTGTTCAGATGATATGGATATGGGCGTGCACGAGATATTCGGGTTGGAAAGAGCGACTATTCCGATTAGTCCCGTTGTTATAATTCCTGTTCTTAACGAGCCAATACGGCTTGTTTTCATCAGAATTCTTGATTTAGCTCATTTTTAAGCTTTTTGGGTGCGATGCTACGCCTGCGAGAATACTCTGTTAAAATTATCTTCATGCACAGGTTTTATAAGAGGTTATTTAAAGAATTAAGAATTATGATCTGGGATGTTAATTTTCCATAAAACCTTTTTAGCTCGCGATAGTTCAGTTCCCGGCTTTTCTTCTGCTGAGCGTCAATGACTGCCGGTCCAAGTAATCTGGCGCCTGTCCCTTTGTTTTCAAGTGATTTTTTGAAACTTTCAAAGAGGATTTTCTCAGCTTCATTCTGCTTTTCTAATTCAGCAGTCATTTCTGCTTCGGTGTCAAATGCCCGGAGATACATCCCTCTATAATCCTTTTCATTTCCTTCAAGATTTTTGGCTATAACTTTTCTGAATCTTTCAACTTTGTCTCGCCCCCATATGCGATATCCTTTGACTATTGCAGGATGTTCAAGGCATAAATCTGTTTTTTTCGCCATTGTTTTATGCTGGGCAACGAGCCTGCTGCTTAGTTCGTCAACATCTCTTTCAGTTAGCTCTTTATCAACTGCTTTTATAGCGCAATCTAGGCAGATTGAATACAAATCAACATACCCTTTGGCAACCTCTTTTGTTCCTTTTTCTCCTCCGCCATACTGTTTAATATTGTCTCGCATCTCGTCAGAGTGGGGTGAAAAGTCCAGGACATAATCTGAGAGAAATGTTTCGAGATAGTTTGTTAGCGTTTTTCTTATGTGCTCTTTTCTTCCGTCTAGATTTAGGGTGATTGCTGGCTGGCTGGATATTTCGACTGTTTTCTGATTGCGCGAGTTTAGATAACTCGCGCCGGTTATACCTGCTGCTGTGAGAACTATTCCTGCCAGTGTTATTCTTGTCCTGTTTTTTGCCATATTTCACTATCGCCCTGTTTTATACCGGCATATAGAAATATTTTCGGGGTTTTTTCAGGGAGCGAATGGGCTTTGACTGTTCTGAATCCTGCATTTTTTCCTGCCGAGGTATAGTCTCTCAGCCCGTATCTTGTGTGGGTTTCATAGCACATCTGTTTCCCGGTATGCCTAAGCGCTTTTTCTAATCCATCAAGCTCTTTTTTTTCATTCCCAAGATTAAACCATTTTTCAAAGGATTCCCGCCTTTCTAAACTGCTTTCCAGCGCTCTAATCCATCTTAAATTATAATCTACGATGAATAACAGCCCGCCTGGAACAAGAATTTTTCCAACATTATTAAACAACCGCCTCAGATTGTCGCAGTCATGAGTTGTATAAAATGCGCTTGCTGACTTGTACGTGTTATCAGGAACCTGCCCGCTTAAAAATTCCCAGCAGTCAACTTTATCCTCCCCAAAATAGTATCCAAGAGCCCTGCTCAGTTTGGTATCCTGCTTTTCATCCTGTATTTTTATCAGGTCAACATGCCTTTGTCCTGGGCTGGGCTCCGGGTTAAACTGGCTGAATATTTTCATGCATTCCCTGAAAAAATCGAAATGAATATATCCCTGCTCAATCCATCCCGGCGGATTTATTGTTTTTGCCATTTTCATAGTGGAAAATCAGGGTTTTTATAGCTTTGGTATATGTTCAGAATTATTTCATTTTTTCAGATTCATCCGGGCGCATTAACTGAACGATTAATTTGTCTTCAGTTATTCTCATTCTTCCGGCAGGCAGCCCCTCGACCAATATCTCAAGAATCCCCTTTTTAGGAGAGGCAACCACCTGCACTTCATCATCTTCTACGAAATATTCCATGGATACTCTTTCAAGGAGCCATGTATATGCCCCCTGAATCAGTTCACTTCTTTTCGAGATGCTTTCTGGAAGAGTTACATCGCATTTATAACAATTTAGTGCAACCATCTTAGAATTTAATTTTATCTCTGCAAGGCTTTTCTCTGTATTATCGGCTTTTCCTTTACAGTCGCTTTTGTGTGCTTTTCCTGCTTATGCTGCATTTCAGCTTCAATTTTTCCCATTTCTTCCACTGATTCTTTCTTTTCTTCCTTGATTTCTTTCTCTTCAGCTGTTTCTTTTTTCTCTGCTTTTTCTTCCGGCTTTTCGGCTGGTTTCTCTTTTTCAGCTTTTTTGCTTAATCTGTTTTCCCTGTCCATCCCGAATTTTACCTTTTCAGGAATATCTGCTAATTCGACTCTGACGATTCCAGAATCATATTTCTTTGCCTTGACTTTTATCTTACTTGCCGGCTTTCTTATTCCCCTGAACCATAACTCCTCATTCAAATATCTGTCAAGTTTTACTTTGTCTGTGTCTCTCTCCTCAACTTTCATGTGTTTTGCCAGAAATTCTTTAAGTGATTTTACTGCTTTTGGAGTTCTTTTATACTGGGGAGTATTTGCGCATTTGTTTCTGAGCGGAACAGTATACTCTCTTTCCAAAATTATTTTTTCTTCTTTATTTTCTTTTGCCATTTTAAAGTTTTAATTGCAGTCCTTTTATTTTTGAGGTTAATCTCTGAGCTGCCTTGTCTATTGTCCCAAATGATTTTTCTACAGGAAAATTAACACGGGTTCTCTTGTTTTTCTTGTCTGATACTGGTCTAAAAATAACGCATTCTTCGTCAACAAAATCTCTTGATAATTTTCCAGAAATCCTTCTATCATCCTCAAATCCTTCATAGCCATTCTTTTCTAATTCTGCTATTAACTCAAAATAGCAGTCAGGATTTTCATTCAATATTGCATTATATGTTGCTGTTGCCATTTTTATCCTATAAACTTCTTGTGAATTCTTCTCGGCTTTATTTTTAATTTAGTATGCCTCCAGTTTCTTTTCAACCTCGTCATGCTGCTTGGGTGGACTCTTTTTCCTTTTCCGTGCTTTTTCAGAACTGCCCAGACTGGAGCCCACTTTGTTCTTCTTCCATGCACAGCGAGTGTTACTTTTTTCTGATTGGCTTTCTTTGGCTTCATGAAAATTTTGTTTTTTTGTGTTTAATTTTCAGGACCCCAGAAATTCTTCTGGAATTTCTGCGGTTGTCATTTTAATAGTTGCGCTGGTTTGTTGAATACTCTCCTGATGAATACTGCGCGCCGGTTTGTCCTTCATGCGGCTTTCTATCTGCAAGTGATTTAACTTTCGTGTCTATGCCTTCTTTTCCTCTGGCATCTTTTGCTGCCTGCTTTTCCCGTTTAATTGCTTCATAAACTTCTTTTCTGTGCACCGGAATATGGGGCGGCGCATTTATTCCTAATCTTACTTTCTCACCCCTTATGTCAACTATTGTTATTTCTATGTCATCTCCTATTATTATTGTTTCGTCTCTCTGCCTTGATAATACGAGCATTTTATTTTACTCCTTCGAGAAGTTTAACTCCTTTAGCAGTCATTTTTCTTCCTGCTTTCTTTCCCTGCGCCTTTTCCAGTAATCCCGCCTTTTCAGCCTGCTGAAGTATTAATCTTATAATTTTTCCGCTGCCTTTTCTGAATTCTTCAGGCCGCATCCCCCTGTTCTTTCTTCCGCCGTATTTTGTTTTTAATCTTGAAACCCCTACAACTCCTCTGATGTAAATCTGCCTTAAAATTGACGCTGCTCTCCTGTGCCAGAATTCTTCCTGAGGAGGCCTTGCTCTTGCGACACTTGTCTTTACAAATTGGCTCCAAGCAGGAACTTCAAATTCAGTATGCTTCTTCAGCTCTTCGGCTAACTTCTTATTATACTCTCCAGCTTCTAAATCGTATATTCCCATATTCCATTTGACCATGCCTTTCGGCATTAGAATCACTCAGGGTGATTAAGTCATTTATATGGCTGGCTGGGGGTTTATAAATCTTTAGTTAAACTAGAGATTTTTGGTGCGCGCGCGGAATAAAGCGCATCCGATAACTCTTTTATTCTTGCCCGCGCAAACGCAATTCTCACATCGTCAATAGACATTCTTCTATCTTGAAGGATATGGTTCATTCTTCCCTGAGTCAAAACATCTAATGAACTTGCAGCAAACTCTCTGTCTCCATGAACAGCGATATCGTCCATCACTCCTCGTGGAATAAAGAAGTAATCTCTTTTGTCCCCGCCTTGAGGGTCATCTCTGTCTTCTAATTCTCCAATCCATAAATTATGCTCGCTTTCACCTCGTGGATGGGGCGTTATTCTTACTTTTCCGTCTTCATATAAAACCCGCGTGCTATAAACCGATCCGTCACTTTCTCCCATCAGCCAAATAGAAAAATTGTATTTATAAACAAGTGTGTTGCTGAAAATATATTATCGTTTATCCTTCCGCCACTTCCTCAAAATAAGCATAAATCCGATAATTCTGCAGGTATACTTATTTCCCAGCTCGCTGAGAATTTTTTCGGAAATTTCTTTAACTTTTTCCTTCTCGTGCCCTGCCGATTTCAGAATGTGCATCTTCACTAACTCGTGAGTTTTGAAATCATTCTTCAGCCTTGTAGTAAGTCCTGCCGTCAATCCGTTTTTTCCGATTTGTATTTCCATTTTAGACTAATTGCCTCACAAGTTTACTGCTTTTTAATCTTTCCAGCGCATGCATCATCTTCCTTGCGACAACATGATGCTTCATTCCCATCTTTTTTCCCATCTTTCTATAACTCCTTCCTGAAAAATAGTGCAGCAAGACAGGCATTCTGTATTCAACAGGAAGTTCGCAAATTGCGCTTTGAAGAGTGCTGCTTCTGTCTCTGCGCTGAACTTCTTCATCAGATGCGGGTGTTCTTGTGTCTGTGAAAAAATCGCTTTCATCGTCCTCTCCACTGCTTGTTCTCCAAACGTCAGAAATATGGAAACTGCGCGTTTTCCTTTTTTTATTTTGCCTGTAAATATTAATTGCCTTGCTCCTGACGCATGAGCATAACCACGCTTCAAGTTTGCCTCTTTCCTGATAGTTGTCTGCGTTCATTAGCGCAGCCAGCATTCCGTCTCCTACTGCATCCTCTGCATCCTCGCTGCTGCCGAGAATTCTTAATGCAGTGAGATAAAGTTTTATTTCCGTCTCTTTTCCAATACCTGCGATTTGTTCAATCACGCCAGTTTTTCCTGAATACTCCGGATTTTCATCAATCATTCTTCAATATCCTCCTTTTTCACAACTATCTTCTTAAACTTTTTCACTCCGAATGTTCCTGTCTTCATATCTTTTAGCTTGAAGAGGTCTTTTCCGAGAAAAATATGAACTTCCACATCTGATTTTATTTTTGCCTTTTTCCACGCCTGGGAATATTTTGCGCAGAATATCGCTGCTTCTTTAACATCCTTTTTTGTGGTTTCATCAGCATTCGTTTTTATGTTAACAAAAGGCGAGCCAGGCTTCTCGGTATGCAGAATTATCTCATTTTTCCCTGCCTGTTTAATCAGCTTTTCATTGCTTTCTGCATCCTTTCCTGCTAACGCCAGCTTTTCACTCGATAAGATTAATTCTCTGAAGTTCATAAATAAAAAAAGGATTTTAGCTTTATATATTTATTGAGAACGCTAAGTTAATCCATAAGCCGTGTCATTTGGCATTCATTCAACTCCTTAAAAATAATCTTTGATCACCATTAATCATGTGCATAAAGGTTAACATTAAATCAGAAATTAGCGCCACCACTGCTTTAATGCGGCGTTCAGTTCCGGATAGTGTTCGGCATATTTCCTTAATGGTATGCCTGCAATTGCGGCGTCAATTGCCTGTCTTGCCGCAATTGCTCCTATTTTTGTGCCGAGTGGATGCCCGTGAATCCCCCCGCCCAGCTGGATAGAAATATCATTTCCAAAATGCTTTATAAGAAAGGGAATATGCCCCGGATGCAAACCGCCCGAACAGACTCCGAGCACTGGCTTTATCCTGCCCCAATCCTGCTTTAATCTCGAGTGCGTTTCTTTAACTTTTTCATTTTCAATTTCTCCCTCTATTTCCCGTATATCTTTTGCGCTTCCCTCAAGCTTTCCGATTCCTGTTCCGATATGCAAACTATCTACTCCAATCATTCTCGCGAAATCTGCGATAGTCATCATGGAAATTCCGTGCTTCTTATTTCGCGTCATTGCGGCGTGCATTGCCCTGTGTCCGTGAATGGCAAGTTTAAAATTTGCGTTTCTAAGCGTCTGCAATGCCCCCCATCCCTCTGTTAGAATATCTACCATGCAGAATCGGGCTCCCATGTCTTCAACAATCTGGGCTCTTCTCATCATCTCGTTAGTCTCGGCAGTTACATTTACAAGATAGGCTTTTTTCTCTTCTGTTTCAGATTCAGCTTTATCCTTTTTCTCTAAAGTTAAAGCCAGCCTTCTCTCAAACAAATTAAAATTTTGACTCGCCAAATTTTCGTCATCCTTGACTATATCACATCCTCCAACCCACGCATTGTATGCCGACTCGGCATGGTCTCTAGAATTCAGCCCGAGTTTCGGCTTGATGATTGTCCCGAGAAATGGGCGATTCTTGACTTGCAGCTCTTTTCTTATTCCTTCAATGCCTAATCTCGGACCTTTAAATCCGCGAAGAATACTTTCGGGAAAAGAAACGTCCTCTAATCTTAAATTTTTAACTGCTTTCATTCCAAAAATATTTCCTGCAATTGATGAAAGTATATTTGGGGCGTTTCCATGCTCGAACAATTCAGAAGGATAGGCAATCTTTACAAGATTGCCGTCTATCTCGAAAATTTTGGCTGCAAGGTGATTCATATAACTTTTTCTTGGAACAAGAGTCCAGGTTCCTATTGAACTTTCAAGAGCAACATGTTCAGCTGCTTTTTTAAGAGTCATTCCTGCAGCAGGTTCAATTCTGAACAGGCAGACAATGCTGTCTTTAGGGTGATATCCCAATTTGAGATAAGTGTATTCAACTTCAGTTTCGTAACTTTTTTCAGTTTTCTTCACTCTCTTCTTTACCTTCATTTTTGTGATTTCTTATGCAATTAGTCTTTAGATTATTAATTTCAGTGATTGTCGCATATTTAAATTGTTTTAGCTCATGAACCTCTCTCGCAACCATCTCAAGTTTGTGAACCTGCCATCCTGCGAGGTATATTGCCCCATAAATTGGCGCATACTCCAGCCATAGAGGAGTACTAATCACTCCAAGCATTTTCAGGATAACCCACAGCAAAATTAATGCAAGCACAATCCATGCAATAACATCCCAGATGCTCATCCCCTTTTTCATTCTATCTAATGGCAAGCATAATTTATAAACCTGATTGTCCTTTGCTTATTATGAGAAAAGGAGAGTTGATTAAAAACAAACTTCTTAGGAATGTTCTTTCTGCTGTTGCAGTTGCATTCTTCGGTTTCATATTGCTCAATCTCACCTTTATTTTTGACGCTCTTTATCAGGGTATAGTCAGATGGATTATCGGGCTTTTTGTGTCTCTTAATCCTGATTCAAATTTATACTGGTTTCCGCCCCTGATGCATGTTTCATTTGTCATAGTCATAGGCATAATCTCATATTTTATTTTCAAGTCAAAATTAAAAACAATTTACAAGGCAATCTACTTTACAGTTCCGTTAGCGGCTGTTTTTGCCACAATCGGAATGTTCCTTTATCAGTGGCAAATTGCAAGTTATTTGCTCGGGATATTATTCGGCGCGGCTGTTTTGTACTATCTTTACCGCACAAAACAGCCGTGGATATATTATTACACTTTGATTTTAATCAGTATCGTAATGTCGCTTGTGGCTTTATTGGGTGTTGAGATTTAGTCTAGAAATAGCTACTCCTAAGAAAGCTTAAATACATCTCTTGCCTATATTTATCATGGTTTCAGCTTTTGAGGCGAGTTTTATTGAGATGCGGGAGGGAGCACGTCGGGATTCTTTAAGAAAGTTGTTGCAATATCCTTTAGAACAAAGAGATAACAGCTGGCAGAGAAAGGTTAGTGATACTTGCGGCTATTTTAACATGCATGTTGTCGCTTGTTGTAATCTGCAACGAGACCCTGATAATTACGCGTGGTTTAGAAAAGAAGTTTTCCCGCTGATAAGGCAGGCAAGAAGCGCATTAGTAGAAGTAGGAAGCCAGTATGCAGATGCTATGCGCGGTCGTTTAAAATTCATAGCAGAAATGTTAACAGGAATGCCTCCAATAACACCCTCCCGTTTAACAAAAGACGAGTTAGACAGATTAGAGCGTGAGGAGGGAATACCCGCCAGGAGCGTGCTATCTAAGTTACCCGAATATGTAAGAAATGCTTTGTTAGAATAAATTACAAGCAAGCCGGCTTATCACCCCGCTCTCGGTGATACTTTACGCATTCACAAATTAAAAGCAGTTTACTATCTCAGCATGTCACTTACCTATCTGCTTTTAATTTCAACAGACACCTTAACCTCACTACACGGACAGTCCTGAGAATTCTCAAACTTATTTACGCACTCTTTATGCTTCATTTTTCTTCGTCTCTCGCCGCGCAACGTAATACGCCAGAAATATCAGAGCAATCAGCGCAACTCCAAGAATTATAAATCTCACCCAATCATTCATGAATCTCCAGTATCTTGCTGTTCCGTAAATAATATATGCCAGACTTCCCAACATTAACCCGCCCGAAACACTTACGAGCTGCAAAAATAAAGCAATTCCTATCACAACAATTCCAAATATTACGCTGACTATAAACAAATTCTTCGAATATGCCTCATCAGCTTTGTCGTAATCTAAACTGCAGTAGTCGCATTTTACATCAATCTCACACCCTTTCTCGTCATAAACCGGATTCGTAACTCCTCTGCTGCTCCAGCATTGCTGACTTTTTTCATTTATTATCTGATTAGAAGATGTGCAATTTTCAAGAGGCATAATTTTTGCAGGATAGCTATAAGAGTTATTGCAAAAATCAGAATAATTCGGAGCTTTGTAAATCAGCTTTGTTCCGTACACACAAAACATAAAAAATATCACCGCAATCACTACTCCTAAAATTAAATTTTTTATGTTCATGATGCTCCTATAACCCTCTGAAATTATAAACCGAAAGTATAAAGCTCCTCGAGAACTAATTTCTTAGGACATTCAACAACTCATTATAAGGATATTTCCCCTGATGCTTCCAAGTTTGTCTGTGAGTTTCAATAATTGCATATTGCTTTGCCC
>Ga0082335_1006864_pt1 | contig 14246 bp, 12 predicted proteins | sample Subgrocontami58m_FD_72375 | JGI IMG/M metagenome (GOLD analysis project Ga0082335, IMG submission 72375) | Subsurface groundwater microbial communities from S. Glens Falls, New York, USA - GMW37 contaminated, 5.8 m (SPADES assembly) (version 2) ...
TGAACTTATGCACTTGCACGTTACGAGTCTGCCCGATGCGGAAGGCGCGATCCGTCGCTTGATTCTCGACAGCCGGATTCCACCAACGATCAAAATGAAAGACATGATTCGCCGACGTCAGGTTCAAACCCGTGCCGCCTGCTTTCAACGAGAGTAAGAAAATTTTGGGTCCGTCGGGCGATTGGAAACGGCGCACCATCTCATCGCGCTCTTTGGCTTTTGTGGCGCCGTGCAAGAACAAGACTTCTTCATTCAGCGTCTCGCGCAAATGCGGTTCCAGCATCCCGCCCATCTCAGCAAATTGGGTGAAGATCAAAGCGCGATCTCCTTCGGCGCAAACTTCTTCGAGCATTTCGGTTAACCGCGACAATTTACCAGAACGATCTGGAAACTCACTGCCATCTTTCAAGAACAACGCCGGATGATTGCAGGCTTGTTTGAGTTTCATCAACATCGCCAACACCAAGCCGCGCCGTTTCATCGGGTCGCCCTCTTCTTGTGCCGCTTCCACTTGCGCCAAGGCATCTTTCACAATGGCTTGATACAACGTCGCTTGTTCTTTGGTCAGTGGGCAGTACACTTTCATCTCCATCTTATCGGGCAGATCGGAGATGATAGTTTTATCAGACTTGAGACGGCGCAGGAGAAAGGGTGTGGTGAGGCGGCGTAGTTGTTCGGTAGCGGCGGCATCCGCTGTGCGTTCAATCGGGCGAGCAAAGTTCTTGCGGAACGATTCCTCACTTCCCAAATAACCCGGATTCAAAAACGCCATGATGCTCCACAACTCGCTCAAACGATTCTCGACCGGCGTGCCGGTGAGAGCGATGCGGTTGTTGGCTTTGAGGGCGCGCGCCGCTTGCGCTTGCTTGGCAGAGGAGTTTTTGATATTCTGCGCTTCGTCCAACACCACCGTGCCCCACTCCATATTGGTGAGCGTCGCCCGATCCCGCATCAAGAGCGGATAACTGGTCAACACCACATCGTGCGTTTTCGCCGTGCTCTCAAACGCCGCACCTTGATGACGCTCGAGGCCGCGATGAACGTGCGCCTTGATCGTCGGCGCGAAGCGTTCCAGCTCGCGCGCCCAATTACCCACCACCGACGTGGGACACACAATGAGCGCGGGGGATTTCTCTTTGAGCGTGTCGCGCTCGTGCAGCAATAATGAAATGGTTTGAATCGTTTTGCCCAAACCCATGTCGTCGGCCAGGCACGCGCCAAAACCGAGCTGGCGCAAAAATGTTAACCACGAAAAGCCGCGCAGTTGATACGGGCGAAGAGTTGCCTTGAGTTGACGCGGCGCGGGCAGATGATCGAGTTGATGCGAATCATTCAAACGGGTGAAGACATCGGCTAACCAGCCGGTCGCTTCCACCCCGCCGAATTCCACTCCGGCGGGCGCGGACTCGCCATCCACTCCCAAGCCGAGCCGCATCGCTTCGACCAACGACATCTCGCCCTGCTGCTTCTCAAAAAATTTCAGCGCGGCTTGCACTTGATCGGGATCCATCACCACCCACTGCCCACGCACTTGCACCAACGGCTGTTTGAGCGCAGCGAGTCGCTCGAATTCTTCGCGGCTGATCTTTTCGCCGCCCAGAGTCAATTCCCATTGAAAGTTCACCAGCGATTCAAAATTCAAACGACCTTTCTCGTTCTTTGCCGACGACTTGGCGGAGACTTTGGCGCGGGCTTGCAATCGAGATTTTTGATTCCACCAAGAGGGGATCAATATGCCAAATCCACTTTGCTCCAACAACGGCGCAGCTTCTTTAAGAAAGGTGAAGGCCTCACCCGTCGAAAGTTTCGCTTGGTCTGGGGTGGCGAGCCGCAAGCTGGAATCAATGGGTGGGAAGACGCGGGCGGCATAACCGAGTCCTTTGAGCATCCGCTCTTGGGGTTGGTCAAAGCGGCGATCAAAATACTTCAGCGTCGGTCCTTTCTCGCGCCAAATTTTTGCGGCAGGCACCAGCAGAGTCGGATCATCGGTTGCCTGTAAAAGATAGGAGAGCGTCCACGAGTCGCGTTTAGTTTCGGGCAACTCCAGTCGAAAGGTGAGACGGAATGAGTCGTCGCCGGCGACATGTTCTTGATGCGCCCACGCTTGCCATTCCTTGAACAACGTTTCGGATTCCTTGCTGGTGAGATCGAGTTGATCATCTTCACCGAGTAACGCCGCCAACCACTTACCACCGATGGTTATTGGTTTGAGCGTGGTCTTTACAGCGAGACCGCGCAATGTGGCATCTATCGTGGTGGCGAGAAAATCTTCGACTAACGCGCGGGGGGGTAATGCTTTGTCAGGATCCTCTACGGCGGCGCGGCACAGCGGCGGAAGTGAACGCGTGAGCGCAGTGATTTTTTGCGAAGTAGTTGGGGTTGGGCGCGGTTGCCATCTGGCTTTGAGGTGTTTGCCGTTGCGCGCCAGTGACGGCATCACCTGTTGCGAGGCGATGATCTCCATCACCAACAGAGTTGCTGCACGCCAGACAATTAAATCCGCACCGATATGATGGGCAGGTAAGGCAAGAAGAAAATCAATTGCCGCATTAACATCTATGAGCAAACCTGTGACGCGCCACGCTTTGAGTGTTGGCGACTCTTTTGGCGCGACTGCGCCCGTGGCGATAAGTTCGGGTGAGGGGTTTGGAGTTTTATTTGTGGAGGGAAGCCACACGGTGAGGGTGTGCGCTTTAGAGTCGGCAACCGCCACGCGCTCGTGCAGTTGGTCAACGGAACTTTGAAATGGATGCAGGGCGCGCTTCGGCGGTTTTCCCTTGAGCCGGATGACTTCAAGCGATTCGCTCCAGAGGAAGAATTGTTTTTGATCAGGTAGCCAGGTACCGTGCAGGATGAAAGTCATTTTATGCGCAGGGAAAGATTATCGGAATGAGCATCGTTACCCCCGTTGCCATCACAGATATGCGCGGGTTATGGGAGATTAGTTTAACAACACATCTTGCGAAATTTTCTTAGTGCAGAAAGCCCCGAAATCTAAAATACCCAAGATGATCTTCCCGGACATTCTGGAATTCTGTGACTATTTGACTGCCTATGTCACTTTGAAAATAATTACTCGCTTTCAATTGCATTGCTCCTCAACGTCAACGCACGCTCTAAACCCTCCAAGTCTACTAATCGTACTTTCAGTTCACGAGCCATCTCTTGCGTTGCCTCGGTAAACCCTGTCCGAGCGAAGAGGGCATATTGAGTTGACCAACCCAATGCCACTTGTGGCATCCGTTGACTACGCAGTACCAAATCTGTCAGCACTTCGCGCGCGACAGGTTTCTCTCCCCACTTCGCTTCGCCGATCAACAGGTGCTTCTCACGCCGACTCGCCGCTACAATATCCAACTGCACAGCTTGCCCCCGCCGCTGTGTCCAAAACCCTCCGACTTGCTCCGGCAAAAAACCTAATCCACCACGATCCGATTCGTAGTAAACCCACTCCCGGCACAATTCTTCAAACACATATGTCCCAATAAAAGCACGTAGATCCTCACTGATCTTTTTAACTGCGCCCTGAATCTCTCCGCGTTCAATTGCTGTGCGATGCGGCACGATAAAACGGTAATAGAAACGCAAAAACTGGTCACTGACATGGTAACGCCCTTGCCGTCCTCCTACTTGAGCTAGTACCGGATCGCGTCGCTCTACCATTTCCAACGCTTGCAAGGTTTGTAAATAGTGCCCTAAATGGCTTTCGGGCACGCCAGCGATTTGTGCAATCGCTTTCCACACATGAAAACCACTGGCAATTGCCGCTAACACTGACGAATATACAAACGGTTCATTCAATCGTTCATTAAGCAACAACGCCGCGTCACTGAGCAAGATACTTCCGGGTTTCAAACAATGGTCACGCAAGCCACGCACGAAATTTGGAGAGTCAGCGAACAAGGCTAAGTAAGAAGGAATACCGCCGCAAACAGCATATGCGGCGACTCGCTCAGCGGGTGACCAACTCTGGAACAACTCGCCGAGCGTGCCAAACGCCAAAGGTTGCAACCGCATTAATGAAGTGGCTCGCCCATACAATGGAGATTGGATTGACAGAACTTTCTTTTCCATTATGCCCACAAGGGAGCCACTGAGGATGAGACGCAAGTTGCTGACTTTTGATAAGCGATGATCCCAAATACGTTGAAAGAGGCTCACGATAGCCGGATCGCTTTGCACCAAATAAGTAAACTCATCAATCACTATGACGAGCGGGGATTTCGCTGATCGTAAAGCGGCCAGATCGGCGATATAGGTCAGAGCCGCATCCCAAGTCGGTAATGTGAACTCCGGGATTGATGGAGTGGTTAAGCGGGGATCGAGGCGAGCGAGCGCTTGTGAAAAGTCTCGAAGTTGATAGTTGGCACTTTGGGTTGTCGCGGTCCAGAAGAGGGTATTTTCGAGTGGCAAACGATGATGAGTAGTCAGGCGATCCAGCCAATGAGAGACCAAACTGGTCTTGCCGACTCGACGGCGACCATAGAGGATAAGCAAGCCAGCTTTGTCACGTTGGAAAAAATCATCGAGTTGCTTCAGTTCACGATAGCGGTCAACGAATTTCATCATGGTGTAGGTCAGCCATCAACAGAGATGATCCTGAAGCACTTTACAGAGTTTATACTATGATAGCCAGAACTCTGTTAAATGTCAAACGGGATCATGGCTATCTTTACTCGGAGTCTGCCTTGTTGTGTTCTCATAAGGTTGCCACTGCCTACGTAGTGCATCACAGTAAAAAGCTACTTTGAAGGGTAACGTTGCATCACGATAAAATGTTACCGAGAAATCTTCCAAAGTTTGGCGGTTTTTAGGTCAATCTGGCGGCGCAGTTCCGCAGGATTGAGTTGCCCATACAGTCGGGTGAGCCGCGCTTTGGCTTCCGTTGAGATATCGGCGCGGTCGAGAACGCGTTGATAAGGTGTCTTAGGGACATCATACAGTTTGCGGATTTTATTGCCAAGCCGTTCTTTGCCCAGCAACTTGAAGGACGGCTGGAAGAAGTTGATATACAAGCGCAAGTCATCATAAATACTTTTGAGTAGTTTCAATTCGGTCGCGGTTTCCCAGCGGTCATGACCCACCGTATGTCGCACCACCGACCAATTCTTTTGCTCAACATGCGCTTGGTCGTTTTTCTTGTAGGGACGCGAGCGGGTAAAAGTGAGCTGCTCTTGTTGACAGTAACGATAGAGCAAGTCGTTGATGAACTCGGTGCCATTATCCGAATCCAAGCCGCGCAACGGAAACGGCAGGCGGCAGCGCATGACTTGGATAGCTTCACAGACCGCTTCTTGGGAACGATGCAGCAGCCCACTGATTTCGGTCCAGCCAGTGCAAATGTCGGTACAGGTCAACGTGACCAAGAATTGCCCTGCCGCGCTGTCGCCACAATGCGCCACGAGGTCAATTTCCAGAAACCCCGGACGCTCTTCGTCCCACGGGGTGACGGTTTGAATGGCAATCGCTTGTCGAAGGAGCGTCCCAGGTTTAGTCGTGCTCAAACCACGGGGCGACTTCATCCGTCGCGAACGTAAGCAGCGATCGATGCTGGCGGAACTGATGTGCAACAGACGGTCTTTCGTCTCTGCCGTCAGTTCGATTTCTTGGCATCGCTCCAAGACTTGAATAGCTTCGGGCAAAAAGGGTTGCAAACGTTTTGAACACAGCTGCCCATAGATTTCCCAGATCTGCTCCAGGGCTTGGACGACCTCGCCGCGATAGAGAACTTTATAAGCCGTCCTTTTTCTTTTCGAGTGCTTTTGAACTGTCTGGTGGAGGAGACGGATCGCATGCTTCCGGTGATACGCGGTGGCGGCGATAAACTCATCTAGTATTTTTTGCTTTTCTAGTTTGTTGGCTTGTAGGTAATGCGGTTGGGTCACTTCCAGCAATTCATGCTTACTTTTTAGACTCATCATGTCACTCCTCCGATAGGCTATTTGACCTAGCGGAAAGTAACATTTTTCCTTGATGCAAGTTACCTACCAAAGTAACATTTACCGTGATGCAATGCGGCCTACAACAACGTTAGATTACAAAAGTTATAATCACTCTCGAAAGAATTGCCGTCATGACCGCCCCAACTATTGACTTGGACAAGTTCATCGAGATCACGCCCGGCGTGTGCGGCGGCAAGCCGCGTGTCGCTGGTCACCGCATCACTGTACAGGATATCGCCATCTGGCATGATCGCATGGGCATGAGTGCCGACAAGATCGCCGGCGATTACAATCTCTCACTCGCCGAAGTTCGCGCTGCGCTTGCCTACTACTTTGACCACGCCGCTGTCATCGCTTCACGAAAGTTGCGGGAGAACCCGCAGACTGATCGGCTCCACCTCGGCAGACTGATCGCCCTAGCCGTGAGTCTCACCCAGCGCGGTATCCTTGCGGAAATTTATTCCGGAGGAGACCGCAATGAACGTATGGGGACTCACCACCATGAACCTGCACGAACTGTTACGCCGCTTGCGCGCCGGCGAGACGCGCGCTGCCATCAGTCGTGACATGAAGATCAGCGTCAACACGGTCAAAGATTACCGCCAGTGGGCCGCCAACCACGGCTTGCTGACAGATGAGTTGCCGGATCTGGCAACGCTGGAAGCGTTGCGTCAACAGACGTATTACCCCCATCATCAACGTCATCCCAATGAATCGAACTAGAAGGTCTGCGCCACGAAATCACCGACCTCGTCCAGCAAGGCTTTAAGCCCCGTGCCATTTGGCAGCGGCTGTCACGGTTCAATATGTTCAGAATCAGCGCGAATGAGCAATGTAGCCAACACAGTAACCAACAACATCAAGTACCCTCAAGCGGATCTTGAGCCGATTCGGATGAGACTTATCTTCAAAGTGTACCCAACAAGCTTGACTCACTTCGCCGAATTGGTGTAGACTCGTTATAGTTCCCAAAACGTTTTGGGAAAGATATGGCTATTACTATCCACGACGTTGCTAAGAAACTCAAATTATCACCCACGACCGTGTCGCGTGCCTTAGATGGTTACGATGATGTGGCGGCGAAAACTCGGGAGCGTGTCATCCGTGTGGCGCGTGAGATGCGGTATGCGCCAAGCCGGGCCGCCCGCCAATTGCGCCGACAAAAAACTGAAGCGATTGGCTACATCATGCCGACGATCAAACCACGCTTCGCCGATCCTTTCTTCTCGGAATTCATTGCCGGTATAGGTGATGAAGCAGCATCACGCAATTTCGATTTGGTCGTGTCACTTGCCCCACCGGGTGAAGAAGCAGAGCGAGCTGTGTATCAACGCTGGGTGCAGGGTCGTCGTGTAGATGGAATCGTGTTAAGTCGTATGCGGGTTGATGATTGGCGCGTTCGATATTTATCAGACTCTAAATTCCCCTTTGTAGCGTTTGGGCGCACGCAATTGCCGATAGATTTTCCTCATGTCGGGGTTGACGGCGAATCGGGTATGCGCGAATTAGTGGCGCATCTTATTGAACGTGGGCATCGCCGCATTGCGTTTGTGAGCGCGCCAGCGGATCTTACTTTGCAAGTGGATCGTATAAGTGGCTATCGATCTGGGTTAGCGGTTGGCGGCATCCCTGTTGATGAGTCGCTAGTGGTAGAAGGCAATCTCACGCGCGATGGCGGCTATCACGCCGCGCAGCAGTTGTTATCACTCGCCAAGCCGCCGACAACGATTATCGGCGCGAATGATCTCACAGCCATTGGGGTAATGCGCGCCGCCCACGAGCGCGGGTTGATCGTCGGGCGCGATCTCGCCGTCGCCGGCTTTGATGGCATCGAGTCGGCAGAACACACTCACCCGCCATTGACGACACTTAATCAACCTGTCTATGACATTGGGCGTCAGCTCATACACATGTTGATCACACTCATCGAAGGGGGAACGCTTGCGGAACGACAGATCGTATTGAAACCGGAGTTGATTATCCGCGCTTCGACAGGCGGCTAACGAACTTTTTTTTATCTCTTTCATCCAAATCGTTTTGGGATAGCGCAAATGATCGCCGGGTGGAAAACGCTGAGCGTATCGGTTGTAATCGAATCGCGAGAGGAGGTGATTGGAACCAACAAGTTGATCGAAGGATGTGTTAAGCAACAAAGAACAGTGGTTAAGGAACACAAATCCATTTAGATCCGGAGGAGAATTATGAAACACTATCGTAAAAAAATATTGGGACTACTGGCATTCTTGACGATTGCCAGTGTGTTGTTGGGCGCGTGCGCCCCGCAAGTGGTCACGCAAGAAGTGCGCGTCACACAATTGGTGGAAGTGACGAAGCAGGTACAGGTTGAAACGACCAAGATCGTACAAGTGACGTCCGTTCCTACAAACTACGGCAGCGTCGTGTGGCTGTCTACGCAGCTGCGTCCGGTGCAAGAAGCCGAAAAGGTGCGCGGCGTGATTCTCGCCAACTTCGCCGGCAAGGTGGAATACATCCCGGAGGATGAGGGTCCATTTCATGCTCGCATCACGGCCGAAGTGAAAGCGAACAAAGGCACTGTGGATGCGCTAGGCGCACTGCACGGAAATTTTTCGACCATGGCGCCTGCCGCGGAATTACAAGACTTAACGGATCTGCGCGCCGCATTAAAAGATCGCGGTATCCCTGAAGCATTTTGGAAGTTAGCGCAGCTTGGCACGGACAAGACTTACTATGTGCCGTGGATGCAGGCGACTTACATCGTCGCTGCGAACAAGAAGGCGATTCAATACTTGCCTGCAGGCGCAGACGTCAATGCGCTGACGTATGCCCAATATCTACAATGGGCAAAGAACGTTAAGGAGAAGACCGGGCAAGCGAAGTTTGGCTTCCCCGCCGGCGCGTCGGGTTTGATGCATCGCTTCTTCCAAGGCTTCTTGGTGCCAGCCTACAGCGGCGGCGTGGTGACCACGTTTGCCAACGATGATGCAGCCGCAGGTTGGAAATGGATGGTGGATGTTTGGCCTTACGTGAATCCGCAATCCACCACTTACGGTTTCATGCAAGAGCAATTGCTGTCGGAAGAAGTGTGGGTCGCGTGGGATCATGTGGCGCGTTTGAAGGATGCCTTCGAGAACAAACCGAATGATTTTGTGGCACTACCTGTGCCAGCCGGTCCGAAGGGGCGAGCCTTTATGCCTGTCGTCGCCGGTCTCGCCATCCCCAAGACGGCGAACAACGTCAATGGCGCGAAGGCTTTGATCTCTTATCTGACCGAGCCCAAGACGCAAATCACGACACTGCGTGAGGTGGGCTTCTTCCCCTTCACCAACGTTGACTATCCGGGATACGTCTCGCCCGGGTTTAAGTTGGAAGGCGAAGCCGTGACGAAGCAGGCGAATTCGAAGGACGCTTTGCCGGCGTTGCTGCCACAAGGTTTGGGTGCCAAAGGCGGCGACTTCAACAAAGTCTATCTCGATACTTTCAAGCGAATCGTTTTAAACGGTGAAGACATCAAGAAAGTGTTGAGCGAACAGAAGAAAGTTTTGCAAACAGTAATGACCGATGCTAAAGCTCCTTGCTGGTCGCCTGATCCTAGTAGCGGCGACAAACCTTGTGAAGTGAAGTAAACGATAGTTCATCAACCACCTGGCAGGTCTTTTCAATAGACCTGCCAGGTCTAAATTTTTCAGGAGGCGCGTCATGACTCGTCGTCGCTGGCAACTGGTCACTCCTTATCTGCTCTTACTTCCCTCCACGATCTTCATTTTGATCTTCTTTGCCTACCCAATGGTGGAATCGTTTGCGTTGGCGTTCCGCGCCGATGACGGTGGCTGGACGCTGAAACATTTTGAGGCGATGGTCACCGACGTCGCCTTTGTTCCCGCCGTGCGAACCACTCTGCTGTTGGTCGTAATCATCATCCCGGTGCAGTTTGTTCTGGCGTTGATTATGGCGCTGTTGATCCAGGCGAAACTAAAATTCTCCAGCATCTTCCTTTACATCTATTCCATCCCGCTCGGCATCTCTGAACTGGCGGCAGGCATTGTGTGGTTCGCTCTCTTCACCGAGCGCGGCTACCTCAACAGTGTGTTGATCAATTTAGGGTTACTCAACACGCCCTTTATCTTTTTAGGTTATCAAAATACTGGCTGGCTGATCGCCGCGGTGGTTCTGGCTGAAGCGTGGCGAGCCACGTCCATCGTCATGATCATCCTCGTCGCCGGTTTGCAATCCATCCCCGGCGAATATCTCGAAGCGGCTGACGTCTTTGGCGCGAGTCTATGGGACAAAGTATGGCGAGTCATTTTGCCATTACTGAAACCCAGTTTGCAGGTCGCTTTGATCTTACGCACCATTCTTGCCTTTCAAGTTTTTGCGGTGGTATTGGCAGTCACCGGGCGCGGCTTAACTCTGCTCGCCGCCGAAGCGTATCTTTGGTACAACACCTATCGCAATCCCAATGTCGCCGCCGCGCTCGCCACGTTGATCATGCTACTCTCCATCGCTAGCACAATGATCTATCTTTGGGGACTTCGGACGCCCGAGGAGCAATCCTTATGAAATCCGCTGCGCTCAAACGCTATCTTGGACGCGCCCTCACTTATGTTCTGGCTATCGTTGTCGCGCTGTGGGTGATCACCCCGATCTATTTACTAGGGGTCGCCGCCTTTAGCGAACAAAGCGCGATCTACACCTTCCCAAAACAATTCATCTCATCGCCGTTCTCTACTGACACCATCGCTTTCTTTTTGCGTTCCACCGGCGTTTCTAAAGCGATCACCAACAGCGTCATCGTCGCTTTATTGACGTTGTTCTTCACGATGCTCATCGGCACGCCCGCCGGATACGCCATCGCCCGTTTTCTTTTTCGCGGGCGCGACGCCTTTCGTTTACTTATCGTCTCCACCCGCGCTTTCCCGATTGTGATTCTCTCCATCCCACTTGCTGTGAGTTTCATCGAATGGGATCTCTACGACTCGGTCTACAGTCTGGCTCTCATGCACACCGCGCTGGCTTTGCCTTTCACCATTTTGACGACGAGCAGTGTCTTCGCCAGTGTGCCGCGTGATTTGGAAGAAGCGGCAACCACGTTGGGCTGTAATCAGTTTGAAGCGTTTCTGCGCGTTGCCCTGCCATTGGCTCTGCCCGGTCTCGCCGCCGCGATGCTCTTCACCTTTGTTCTTTCGTGGAACGAAGTCTTCGCCGCCGTTATCCTCACCGTCCGCAACCGCACCCTGCCGGCGCTGGTGTTGACGGTGTTGGATGTGTCGCCGACGCCGTATAAATTTGCCGGAGGCTTTGTGATGCTCGCGCCGTCATTAGTCTTCATGTTTTTTATCCGCAAATATCTCTTCAACTTGTGGGGAAGGGTGACAAAATAATGGCTGAAATTAAACTAGAAAATGTTCGTAAATCATTCGGCAAGACAATCGCCACACGCGATGTCAGCCTGACGATTCATGATCGGGAGTTCATGGTGCTATTGGGTCCGTCAGGCTGTGGCAAAACCACCTTGCTGCGCGGCATCGCCGGGTTAGATCAAATTGACAGTGGGCGCATTTTCATCGGTGATCAGGACGTGACCGACCTGCCGCCGCGCAAACGCCGCATCGCCATGGTCTTCCAAAGTTATGCCGTCTTCCCGCACCTCACCGTCTACGAGAACATCGCCTTTGGTTTGCGAATGCAGCGCATGGCAGATGCTGAAGTGAAAAAGCGCGTAGGCTCAGCGGCGGAACTGTTGCACATCACCGAACTGCTTCAACGCTATCCGGCGCAAGTCTCCGGCGGGCAACGTCAACGTGTTGCTGTCGCCCGTGCCATTGCCGTGCAAGCCGCAGTCCTTTTGATGGACGAACCGTTGAGCAATCTCGACGCGCTCTTGCGATTAGAAATGCGCGCCGAATTAAAACGTTTGCTCAAAGAAGTGAACAGCACTGTCGTCTACGTGACTCATGATCAAGTGGAAGCATTGAGCTTGGGGGATCGCATCGCCGTGATGAAAGACGGATCGATCTTGCAATGCGACACACCGCTCAAAGTTTACGATTATCCCGCCACGCAATTTGTGGGCAGTTTCATTGGCAACCCGCCGATGAATTTCCTAACAGGTCAGGTGAAAGTGGAGGGATCCAGCGTCACGATCAATGCTGGCGGCAGCACTTTTAAACCTCCGTCATCAATACAATCGGCGCTACATGATAGCGCGTCCATTCTGCTCGGCATCCGCGCTGAAAATATCGAAGCCAGTGCCACAGCGGTTGACGGCGCGTTATCTGGATCGGTTTTGGTGGTCGAGCCGCTCGGATCACACAATCTGCTCACGGTGAAAGTCGGCGCGGAATACGTTAAGGTCAACGCTCATGCCGATGCCGTCTTCCAACCCGATCAACCGATCTGGTTAAAGATAGCGACAGACAAAATACGTTGGATAGATCGCCAGAGCGGCATGGCAGTTGCTTGAGAACACGCATGGTTAAATCTCGCAATTGAACTTCTCTCCCATGCCTGAACTCGACGATCACCTCAGCTTCCTCTACGGCGAGTCGCGCAGTAGAGTTGTGATGGATCGTCTGCGCGAAATTTTAGATCGCTATCGTCCCTTGATTGACTCGAAGCGATCTGAATTATCGGAGCGTGATGCAATTTTGATCGTTTATGGAGATCAAGTGCAGGACGTGGGGATGCCGCCACTGCGTGTGTTAGCGGATTTCTGTCAGAAGCATTTAACGGGCGTGGTCAACGCCGTTCATATTTTGCCCTTTTATCCGTGGACATCTGATGATGGATTCTCGGTCAAGGATTATCGCGCCGTGGATCCTGCTTTGGGAGATTGGGCAGATATAGAACGACTCGGTAAAAATTTCCGCCTGATGTTCGACGGCGTGATCAATCATGTTTCCTCACAAAGCGAGTGGTTTCAAAAATTCTTGCGCGACGATCCACGTTATCGCAATTTTTTCATCACTGTCGAAGGCGAGCCCGATCTCTCGGGCGTTGCCCGCCCGCGCACGCTGCCTCTCCTCACGCAAATTCATACACCGAGCGGCGCAAAATCCGTGTGGACGACGTTTAGCGAGGATCAGATCGATCTCAACTATCGCAACCCTGAGGTGTTGTTAGAGATCATTGACCTCATCCTGTTTTACGTCACTCGCGGCGCGGAGTTCATCCGGTTAGATGCGATTGCTTATTTATGGAAAGAGATCGGCACCTCGTGCATTCATCTGCTTCAAACGCATCACCTCATTCAACTTCTGCGCGCTATTCTGGACGGTGTTGCCCCTCACGTTTTACTCATCACCGAAACGAATGTGCCTCATGCCGATAACCTGTCTTACTTCGGCGACGGGCACAACGAAGCGCAGTTGGTTTATAACTTCGCCCTGCCGCCGCTCGTCTTGCATACGCTTCACACCGGCAATGCCTCGGCTCTCTCGAAATGGGCGAGTGATCTCAAATTGCCTTCTCATCACACAACCTTCTTTAACTTCCTCGCTTCACACGATGGCATCGGCATTAACCCGGTGCGTGATATTCTGCCCCAAGATGATATTGAAACGCTCGTCCAACGGACGCTGAATCACGGTGGTCTGGTTTCATACAAACACGACTCCGATGGCTCGCACAGCCCCTACGAACTCAATATCAATTATTTTGATGCGCTCTCTGACCCTAACGCCAACGAGACCATCGAAACACAAATTGATCGCTTCATGGTCGCGCAATCTATCATGCTCTCGTTGATCGGGGTGCCGGGTATTTACTTTCATAGTTTATTCGGCTCGCGCGGTTGGCTGGAAGGAGTTAAAGAAACGGGGCGCAATCGCACGATCAATCGCCAGAAGTGTGATCGGGGGATGTTGGAGGAGGAACTTAACGACCCTTCTTCTTTGCGCTCTCGCGTTTTCAAACGTTACACCCAATTGCTTAAACTTCGATCCGCCTCAGCGGCATTTCATCCGCATGGTTCACAACAAATTCTGGACTACGGCGACTCTATATTCGCCCTTTTGCGAATCTCACCTGATGAAGGCGAGCGCGTTTTGTGCTTGCACAATGTCTCACCTCGTCCATGCGCTGTCACGCTCAACTTTGAGATCGCGGATGATCTCATCAGTAATCTAAAATTTAAAAATCACTTCACCCTATCCCCTTATCAAATCGTCTGGTTTAAACTCTATGACTCACATTGAATCACCCTATCTCAACTTACTCAAGAATCGCATTAACCTTTCAAGCATCCCTTTTAGCGAGCGCGGATCGCGCTTGATGATCTTTCAAAGCAACCATCACTTCTCCATCCGCCTTGCCGAGCGTTGGTTC
>Ga0082335_1006867_pt1 | contig 14238 bp, 14 predicted proteins | sample Subgrocontami58m_FD_72375 | JGI IMG/M metagenome (GOLD analysis project Ga0082335, IMG submission 72375) | Subsurface groundwater microbial communities from S. Glens Falls, New York, USA - GMW37 contaminated, 5.8 m (SPADES assembly) (version 2) ...
AATCCCACAAAAGCAAAACTGAAAGCAATATCCCCCATTTGCGTACAATCTGTCAAGGCTGCCGATTCTCACAAACGCTGCCAATCCGGCAGTGTATGAGGATATCAGCCCGCCGTGTATCAGGCTAATGGATCGTTGTTCAAAGCCGGTCCGCCGGACTGAAGACGCCACGTCCGCCTCGATTCAGAACGTGTGTGTAAATCATGGTCGTGCTCACATCCTTGTGACCCAAAAGCTCCTGAACAGTTCGAATGTCGTATCCATCCGCCAGTAAGTGGGTCGCGAACGAATGCCGAAAAGTATGGGGGGTTGCCGGCTTGGAGATTCCGGCCTTCAGCACGGCCTCTTTCACCGCTTTCTGCAAGACCGATTCATGAAGATGGTGTTTCTTTCTCAGGCCGGACTGCCGATCGATGTAGAGGCTTGAGGCTGGGAAAATCCACTGCCAGCCCCATTCCTTGGCGGCATTGGGGTACTTGCGTTCAAGGGCGTATGGCAATGAAACACCGCTGTAACCGGATTCTAAATCCCTCTCATAATGTCCTCTTACCCACACCAGATGCTTGTGGATGGGTTCCTTGACGGATGCAGGAAGCATCGTTAGTCTGTCTTTGTTTCCCTTTCCACTCCGAACCGTGATTCGGTGTTGTTTGGCCATTTGACATTTGCCTTTTCTAGCGTGGTAGATGCGTAACAGAGGGACGCATGAAGCATGAGCAAAATCGAATACTATCTTTTTATACGGAAATCCCGGAACTCGCTCTGGTACTCCTGCCATTGGAGCTGCACGTTGTTCACGCTGGCGCCGGGAGGTCCGTGATGGCACCAGCCGACCAGGTCGTCGATTTTTTTTCTCTCCCCCTCCGCCACGACTTCAACGGAGCCATCCGGGCAATTCCTTACCCACCCCTTTAACCCCAGCCGGCCGGCCTCTTCCTGGGCGGAGGCGCGAAAAAAAACCCCCTGGACCATTCCCTCGATCCTTAAACGGACGCGCACCATGTCCTCGGCGTTTTCCATTGGGCCTCTTTTGCAGAACCTACTGGAACGGTTCAAAACGTTCAAGGCGTTCAAGAGGTTCAAAGTCGTTAACTTTCCCGACGACTTGAACGTATTGAACTATTTTGGACGATTTAAACTGCTCTGGGTAGGGTTTGACAAGAGAATTAATCATGGATAAACTTGCGCCGTTTTGCCAGGTAATAAGGAGGGCTAAAATGGGAGCAAAGCTATATGTGGGGAATCTCTCGTACTCCGTAACGGAAGAGAAGCTCCAGGAACACTTTTCCCGGCACGGCTCGGTGGTGAGCGCCAGGGTAATCACGGACAAATTCAGCGGCCGTTCCAAAGGGTTCGGTTTTGTTGAGATGGGATCGAGCGAGGAGGCCGAGCGGGCCACAGCGGCCCTCAACGGAACTGAATTTGAGAGCAGGACCATTGTGGTGAGCGAAGCGCGTCCTCAGGAACCCAGGGAGCCGCGTGGTGGGGGAGGCGGGAAACCGCCGCGCCAGAATCGCTGGTAGCGCCGGCCCAATAAACTTCGCCTAACTTCGTTCATCGCCCCTCGGTCTCCCTGCGGCGTACTACTTCAAGTACGCCTCAGTCGCCTCGGGTCTCGCGCCTCGTTATGCTCGTTTCTTGACCCGGCATAACCTCGCCTCTCCTCTGCAGAAATAACCTGGAAGGGTAGTAGTCAGGCGCCGATCAGCTTAAGAAATTCTTTTTCTTCCAAGATTGGAATTTCCAGCTCCTTTGCCCTTTTGAGCTTGGAGCCGGGATCCGATCCCACAACCACATAGGTCATACTGCGGCTGACGCCCGACGCTACTCGCCCTCCCAGGATCTCTATCCGCTGCTGTGCCTCGCTCCGGGACATGCCCTCCAGACTGCCGGTTAGAACAAATGTGGATCCCGAAAGCCTCCCTTTTCTCTTCGGTTCCGTCTGAAGGCGGATCCCTGCCTTGAGGAGTTTCTCGATTACCTTGCGGTTTTCTTTTTGAGCGAAGAAGCGCGCGATGCTCTTTGCTACCTCTGGTCCGATCTCACGCACCTCTGTTAGCTTTTCCTCAGAAGCCCCCATAATGTTGCTCAAGTCGCCGAAGTGATCCGCCAACAGCTTGGCCGTAGCCTCTCCCACATGACGGATCCCCAATGCATTCAGGAATCGAGCGAGGCTTGCTTCTTTACTCCGTCCCAGGGCATCGAGGAGATTCTGCGCCGATTTCTCCGCCATTCGCTCCAGACCGGCCAGTTTCTCCTTCTTCAAAGAGTAGAGATCTGCCAGGTCCTTCACCAGGCCCCGGTCAACGAGCTGGTCAATGAGTTTCTCGCCAAGTCCTTCGATGTCCATGGCGCCGCGGGAGCCAAAGAATTTGAGACTTTCCTTGAGTTTGGCAGGACAAGAGAGACCCACGCAGCGGTAAGCAACTTCCCCTTCTTCCCGGTAGACCGCAGAGCCGCAGACCGGGCAGCGCTCCGGCATGGCAAATTTTTTCTCCCGCCCGCTTCTCTTTTCTTCAACCACCTGAACCACGTAAGGGATGACATCGCCTGCCCGCTCCACTACCACAGTATCGCCGACGCGGATATCTTTACGTTCCACTTCATCCATATTGTGGAGCGATGCGCTCTTAACGGTAACCCCGCCCACCGGGACCGGCTCCAGGCTGGCCACAGGGGTCAAGGTGCCCGTGCGTCCCACCTGGGCCTGGATGTCGATGATGCGCGTGGTAGCCTGGCGGGGTTTGAATTTATAGGCTGCCGCCCAGCGAGGTGAGCGGGCGATCTCTCCCAAGCGCCGCTGCAGCTCCAGGCTGTTGACTTTGATTACCAGACCGTCAATCTCGTAGGGGAGTTGATCGCGCCGTCCCTCCATCTCCTGATGGTAGGCAAAGATCTCCTCAAGACTGTGACAGATGCGGATGTGGGAGACCGGTTTGAGCCCCCATTCCTTCAGGGCATGGAGGAATTGCTCATGGGTCGTGAAGCTCGCCCCCGTCCCCTCCCCCATACCGTGACAGAAAATATCCAGCGGGCGCTTGGCGGTGATGGTAGAGTCCAGTTGCTTGAGTGAGCCTGCGGCGGCGTTGCGCGGGTTGGCGAAAACAGGCTGCCCTTCCTCCTCCCGCTCCCGGTTTAGTCTTTGGAATGCCGTGCGCGAAAGAAAGACCTCACCACGGACCTCCAGGCGCTGGGGAAATCTTTTGCTCTCCCGATGCAAAGTCAGAGGTATCGAACGGATGGTCTTCAAGTTCAGGGTGATGTCTTCGCCGTTAATTCCATCCCCCCGGGTTGAGCCGACAACGAAGCGTCCCTGATCATACACCAGCTCTACCGCGACCCCGTCGATCTTGGGTTCCACGACATACTCGATCGGCTGGGCGCTCTTGAGAAAGCGCCGGATTCTCTCCTCGAATTCTTCCATCTCTTCCTGGTTGTTGGCATTGTTGAGAGAGAGCATCGGAAGGGTATGGCGGACCGTAGCGAATTTCTCCAGAGGAGGAGCGCCGACTCTTTGCGTGGGAGAATTCGTAGAGGCCAATTCTGGATGTTGTTTTTCGAGTTCGAGCAGCCTGCGAAAGAGACGGTCGTACTCGGCATCGCTGATGAGCGGATCGTCGAGGACATAATAGTGACGGTTGTGCTTTTTAATCTCCTGACGGAGGCGAAGGAGCTCTTTTCTTATCTCTTCTCGCGCTGGGGCCATGATTTGGAAAATTACCATAAATGGGGATCAGGGAGAAGAGAAATGACGCTAGATTGACGCTCCCGGGTGAGTATGTTAACTAGTTCAAGTAATGGGATTTTTAAGCTTTTTTGCGGTGTTATTTTTCGCCCTGCTGTCCGGCTGTGTGTCATCGGCGCCCGATCTGAAAGTTCCACCCAACGAACTGCTCTGGGATCCGCAAGCCCCGTTTCGCGGGGAAAAGAAGGTTGAAATTCCGGCGGAGGCCCGGGCGCTCGGACACTTTGCCATAGGGCAGAGTCTGTTAAGCCAGGGTGAGTTTGGTCAGGCATTAACAGAATTCGAGGCTGCTGTTCAAGCCGACCCGTCCAATGCCTTCCTGCGGTTTCGCCTCGCCACCCTCTATCTCCGCAAGGGCGATCTCAAAAATGCCTTGAGGGAGACAGAAGAGGCGACGCGCCTGGACCCCAGCGGAGTAGACAGCCGTCTGCTTTTGGCGGGCCTTTATTCTTCGATGGGAGAGGAGGCCAAGGCGGTTCGAGAATATCAAGAAGTGCTCCGCCTCGATGCAAAAAATCAGGAGGCCCTTCTTTATCTGGGGGCGCTTCACCTTAAGCTGGGAGATTATGAAAAGGCCACGAAGAGCCTAGAACAGCTCCTTGCCGTCAACGCGCAGTCTCTTCTTGGTCACTACTATCTCGGGCGGGTTAGAGCCAAGTCCCAGCTCTATCTGGCGGCGGAGGAAAGCTACCGCAAGGCGCTCGAATTGAACCCCAAATCGGAGGCGGTCCTGATGGAGCTGGCCTTGGTATACGAGCTACAAGGAAAAATGGAGAATGCCATCCAGACCTATAAACGGCTCCTCCAGGGCCATCCGAATAACGTTTGGGCGACCAATCGGTTGGGGGAGCTGTTAGTGGGACAGAACAAGCTCGATGAGGCGCTGACCCAGTTTCAGAGACTTCAGGGTATCGAGGCGGATCCGCGCGAGGCCAGGACAAAGATCGGCCTCATCTATTATGAGCAAGGGGATTTCGAACGGGCGGCCTCGGAGTTTAATCTGGTCCTGGCTGCCGATCCAGAGAACGATCGGGTCCGTTATTATCTAGGCTCGACCTATTCTGAGATGAAGGTCTATGAGAGGGCCTTAGAGGAGTTCTCCCGCATCCTGGAAAAGAGCGATTACTATGCCGATGCCCGCATCCAGCTGGCTTACCTGTACGATCGACGTGAGGAAATTGCCAAGGCCATCGAGGCAGTGCAAGCCGCATTGCGGAAAAAGAAAGACGAAAAGGAGATTCTCGCCCTGTTAGCCTCCTTGTACCGCAAGGCGAAAGATTATCCCAAGGCCATTGAAGCTTGGCAGAGGATCGCGGTCTTGGATCCCAAGAATGATCAGGCCCAATTTCAGCTCGGGGCGCTCTATGACGAAAACAAGAACAAAGAGAAAAGCGTCGAGCACATGAAAAAGGCGATCGAATTAAATCCGCAAAACGCCGCCGCCTTAAACTACCTGGGCTACACGTGGGCGGAGATGGGCATCCGTCTCGATGAGGCCGAGAATCTCATTCTGAGGGCCCTGAAGATCGAGCCCAATGACGGATTTTATATTGATAGCCTGGGCTGGGTCTATTACCAGAAAGGTGATTATAAGAAGGCCGTGGAGCAACTGGAACGGGCCGTCGAGCTGGCCAATGATGACCCTACGATTATCGAGCATCTTGGGGATGCCTACGAAAAATTCGGCAAGTTAGACGGGGCCCTGGAGCGCTATCGGGAGGCGCTGAAGAGATCTAAGGAAGAAGAGCAATCAAAGAGGATCCGGGAAAAGCTTCAGCGCTTGGAGAGAAAAATTTGAGACCGCTCTGCCGGGAGGGTGACCGCGCTTGTCTGCCGGGCGGCAGTGGTCTCATCCTCCTGGGATTGTTCGTGGGGATTCTAAGCTGCGCGCCGATTGCACCCCAAACGACCAACTACCCTGACAGTACCCTCACCAAGAGCTGGGATGTGGGGGAGCTGGCCAAAAGTCTCGCCCAGAGAAACCATCAGCTTCGATCTCTGCGAACCTTAGCCACGGTCTCTTATTGGGGGGAAGACGGGAGGGCTGGATTTCGGGAGGTGATTCTGGTTCATCGACCCGACCGGTTGCGCCTGGAGACCCTCTCGCCATTGGGGGCCATATTGATCGTTACCGTGGATGGCGCTGAGATCATGGGGTTCCACCCACGAGAGGGACTTTTCTACCGCGGCAGGAGCTCCAAGGAAAATCTTTTTCGTTATACCCAAATCCCTCTAGAGCTTGGAGAGTTGACCTCCCTTCTAATGGGTCTGCCGCCGTTAGAGGCCCAGGGCCGTTGGGAGCGAGGGGACAACTCCATTTACCTGGAGTTAGCCGGAGGGGTCAGGGATAGGATCGTTTTTCACCCCAGCCTGGGGGTGCCGGCCAAGTGGGAGCGCTTGAGCGTCGCCGGGGAGATAGAACTGAGCGCTCTCTTCTCCAATTTTTTCCTCACACCGGATGGTCCATTCCCCTTAAAGATTTCTCTCGAGGCTCATACCCGGCAAAAACGTTTGGAGATTCACTATCAGGAGCCGGAATTGAACGTCACGCTCCCTTTGTCGCTTTTTGTCCAGGAAAAACCGGCGAATGCCAGGGAGATACCGCTGGAATCTCTCGGGGGATGAGCGGACATGGCAGATAGAGACGGAGATCCGAGACAGAGATTTTTGCCGAGGCATAACCTATATCTCTTTTTTTTGTGCCTATCGTTGTCTCTATCTGTATCCCTGGGCGGGTGCAGCGAAGGCAAGAGGACAGAGACGAAAAGCCAAAGAGATGAGAGCGCGGCCTCGAATCCTCAACCTGCCTACGGCGATACCCTCGTTGAAGGCTCCATCGGCGATGCGACAAACCTTATCCCTATGCTGGCATCGGACAGTGCCTCCCACAATATCTCAGGCCTGATCATCAATGGACTGGTTAAATACGATAAGGATGTGAAGCTGGTCGGCGATCTGGCCGAGTCCTGGGAGGTGAGTCAGGGGGGGTTGCAGATCACCTTCAAATTGCGCCGTGGCGTTACCTGGCATGACGGTCATCCCTTTACTGCCCGGGATGTCCTTTTCGGTTTTCAAACGATCACGAACCCAAACACGCCTACCGCCTATGCAGAAGACTTTCGCCAGGTAAAAAAGGCGGAGGCGCTTGACGACTATACCTTTCGCGTCACTTACGACAAGCCTTTTGCGCCGGCCTTGACCAGTTGGGGTAACCTTGTAGTCTTGCCCAAACATCTCCTCGAAGGGAAGGATATCGCCAAGAGCGAGCTGGGACGGAAGCCGGTTGGCACCGGTCCCTACCGTTTCCGGGAATGGATCAGTCGAGACCGGGTGATTCTCGAAGCCAACCCGAATTACTTCGAAGGTCGCCCTTATATTGACCGCTATGTGACGCGCGTGATACCGGATTTAGCCACTATGTTCCTCGAGTTGAAGGCTGGTGGCCTGGACCTAATGGGCTTGACGCCCATTCAATACAAGCGCCAAACCGGCGATCGTTTTTTTCAGCAGAGCTTTCACAAGTACCGCTACCTGGCGAACGCCTATACCTATCTGGGGTATAATCTCCTGGATCCCAAATTCAAAGATAAGAGGGTGCGGCAGGCGCTCTCTTATGCCATTGATAAGGAGGAGATCATCAAGGTGGTCCTCCTGGGACTGGGCGTGGCGGCAACCGGGCCCTATAAGCCCGGGCTCTGGTTCTATAACCCCGATGTTAAAAAATACCCTTTTAATCCTGCCAGGGCCCTTGCCCTGCTCAAAGAAGCCGGTTGGGAAGATCGCAACGGAGATGGACTACTGGACAAGGACGCGGAGCCCTTTGAGTTTACCGTGATGACGAATGAGGGAAATCCCGTAAGACAGAGGACGGCCGTGGTGATTCAGGAGAGGCTTAAAAAGATCGGCATTCGGATGAAGATCCGGGTGATCGAGTGGTCCGCATTTATCAACGAGTTTATTGATAAGAAAGACTTCGAGGCCACAATCCTTGGCTGGACGACCGGTTTTGAACCGGATCAGTATGATATCTGGCATTCGAGCAAGACAGGAAAGAAGGAATTGAATTTTATCTCTTTTAAGAATTCCGAGGTGGACGAACTGCTCGAAAAAGGGCGGCGCACCTTTGACCAGGAGGAGCGCAAGGCGATCTACTCCCGCCTTCAGGAGATCCTGGCGGAAGAGCAGCCCTACACGTTTCTCTATGTGCCCGAGGCGCTGCCCATCGTCCGCTCCAGGGTCTATGGTATTGAGCCATCGCCTCTTGGGATCAGCTACAATCTCCATCGTTGGTATGTCCCTCAAGGGCTGCAGCGATATGACCGGACGGAGTTGGCGCCATAACCCTAATGGGATTGCAAATTTCAAATTTCAAATTGCAAATTGCAAAATTTTACATTTTGCATTTTTCACTTTGCATTTTGCATTGATGATATGTTGAGCTATTTGGTCCGTAGGATTCTCACATTGATCCCGCTATTTTTCGGCATCACGTTGATCTCATTTGCGGTGATTCATCTGGCCCCCGGAAGCCCGATCGACGTACTAGCCGACCTCAATCCCAAGATGACGGCGGAGGCGAAACAGAGATTGATCAGCTATTACGGCCTGGACAAACCCTTGCACGAGCGCTACTACCAGTGGTTGCGCCGGTTTGCCTCGTTGGATTTTGGCGTTTCCTTCTCCCCCGATCGACGGCCGGTGATGGATAAGATCCGGGAGACGCTGCCCATTACCATAGTCATCAATGCCCTATCCCTGTTGCTGATCATGCTCGTGGCCATTCCTATCGGGGCGTACTCGGCCTCGCATCCCTACTCGGCCTTTGATAAATCTCTGACGCTCTTTGTCTATATCGGCTTTGCCATCCCGACCTTTTGGTTGGCTCTGCTCGCCCTGATCCTCTTTTCCGTCCAGCTTGAGTGGCTGCCTATCTCCGGCTTTAGGTCGCTCGACTATGCCAGGCTCTCTCTCGCGGGAAAGATTTGGGATATGGTGTCCCATCTGATCCTGCCGGTCTTGCTCTCGGCCTTTGGCGGGCTCGCCGGTCTTTCCCGCTATATGCGGGGAAGCATGTTGGAGGTGATGCGCCAGGACTACATCACGGCGGCCCGGTCTAAGGGCCTCTCCGAAAGGGAGGTTATCTATAAGCATGCGCTGCGAAACGCGCTTCTTCCAGTGGTTACTATCCTGGGACTTTCGGTGCCTGGACTGATTGGCGGTTCAGTAATCTTCGAGCAGATCTTTGCGATCCCGGGGATGGGCAGGCTATTTTACACCGGCGTCATGAGCCGGGACTATCCGCTGGTCATGGGCATCCTCACGATCGGGGCCTTCTTGACGCTGCTGGGGAATCTATTCGCCGACATCTCTTATGCTTTGGTGGATCCGCGCATCCGTAAGGGAGGCAAGGGATGATTCAGGGAGCTGTCTGGAAGTCTGTGCGGCAAAATCCCTTGACCCTTTTTGGCGGGTTTGTGGTCCTAATGCTTTTTGTCGTCGCCCTAGGCGCGCCTTATTTTCCGGTCCATGACCCCTTTAGCATTGACGCGGATGCGGTCTTGGAGGCTCCGGGTCTCGGCCACCCGTTCGGCACAGACGAACTTGGGCGGGATGTTTTCAGCCGGGTGATCTATGGCGCGCGCATCTCTTTGTGGGTGGGCTTCGTCTCTGTCGGTATCGCTATTGTGATCGGCATCTTCCTTGGCGCCGTTGCCGGTTACTATGGAGGCTGGATGGATGGACTGATCATGCGTTTTGTCGATGTGATGCTCTGCTTCCCGACCTTTTTTTTGATTCTAGCTGTAATCGCGTTTTTAGAGCCGAATATCGCGACCATTATGGCCATCATCGGTCTGACCGGCTGGATGGGGGTATGCCGCCTCGTTCGGGCGGAGTTTCTAAGTCTCAAAGAGAGGGATTTTGTTCAGTCGGCGCGCGCCTTGGGTGTAGGAAATCTGAGGATTATCGTGCATCATATCCTGCCTAATAGCCTCACGCCGGTCATGGTCGCGGCGATCTTGGGCATCGCCGGGGCTATCCTGACCGAGTCGGCGTTGAGCTTTCTCGGAATAGGGGTTCAGCCTCCTACTCCGAGCTGGGGTAATATCCTAACCTCCGGCAAGGATAACCTCCAGATCGCTTGGTGGCTGTCGCTATTCCCGGGTCTGGCCATCCTGGTGACGGTCTTATCCTATAACCTCTTGGGAGAGGGGCTGCGCGATGCCCTGGACCCAAGGCTTCGTGGTTCCCGTTAAAAGGGCTTGACGTTGATGGAAGGATCAAATATGGAGGGCTAAATCTGGGGACCTGACTTATGGCCGAGTTGATTCGCATCAAAGACCTCCGAACCTCTTTTTTCACTCCTGACGGCGAGGTGAAGGCCGTGGACGGGGTAAGCTTTGAAATCGAGGAAGGCAAAACCCTGGGGCTGGTGGGAGAGTCGGGTTGTGGGAAGAGCGTCACCGCACTCTCGATCCTGCGTCTGGTTCCATTCCCTCCCGGCCGGGTGGTGGGAGGAGAGATTCTCTACCGGGGGCGCGATCTCTTGAAGTTGAAGGGAGAGGAGATGCGCAAGATTCGCGGCAACGAGATCTCGATGATCTTTCAGGAACCGATGACCTCGCTCAACCCCGTCTTTACCATCGGTAATCAAATCGGAGAGGCGATTCGTCTGCACCAGGGATTGGGCAAAAAAGAGACCAGAGAAAAAACCATTGAAATGCTCCGGTTGGTAAAGATTGCCGACCCGGAGACCAGGGTCGATGACTATCCGCACCAGCTGAGCGGCGGCATGCGGCAAAGGGTGATGATCGCGATGGCGCTTTCGTGCAATCCTAGTCTACTGATCGCTGATGAGCCAACCACGGCGCTGGACGTTACCATCCAGGCCCAGATCCTGGAATTGATGAAAGAGCTTAAGGACAGACTAGGCATGTCTCTCCTGCTCATCACGCATGACTTGGGTGTGGTAGCGGAGCAGGCGGATGAGGTGGCGATCATGTACGCGGGCAAGATCGTCGAGCAGGCCACGGCCAAGGCGATCTTTAATCGTCCGCTCCATCCTTATACCGTCGGGCTCTTGAATTCTCTTCCGAGAGTCGGTGCGAATAAGAAAAAGAGATTGGAGGCGATACCGGGCATGGTGCCGAGTCCTCTCGAGTTGCCCAGCGGCTGCCGTTTCCGGGATCGTTGCCCCAGGGCAGCGGGGATCTGCGCCGAGGGCGAACCGCAGCTGGTTAAGAAAGAGCAAGATCACTGGGTGTCATGCTATTTCGCATAGCCAAGGGAAGAATCGAGGATCGAAAATTGAGGATGGAAGATGGCGATTCTCGATCCTCTATCCTCCATCCTCGAAATTTGGTCTGTTGACATGAGTTTGCTCGAAGTCCGTAACCTGAAAAAGTACTTCCCTGTGGGAAGCGGGCTCTTCTCCCGTCGCAAGGGAGAAGTCAAGGCCGTTGACGGGGTCAGCTTGAAGATCGAGGAAGGGGAAACGCTGGGGCTGGTGGGAGAATCGGGGTGCGGGAAGTCTACTCTGGGGCGAAGCATCCTGAGGCTAATCGAGCCCACGGAGGGTGAGGTCTACTTTCAAGGAAAAAATGTCCTCGCCTTGCCGCCGCGCGAGCTCCGCGACATGCGCAGGGAGATGCAGATTATCTTTCAGGACCCTTATGCCTCCTTGAACCCGCGCATGCGGGTAGGCGATATCGTAGGCGAGGGATTGGAGATTCACAAACTGGCCACGGGGAGAAAGAAGAGAAACCGGGTCGTGGAGCTTCTCAATCAAGTGGGTCTCAGGGAAGAGCATTACGATCGCTATCCTCATGAGTTCAGCGGCGGTCAGCGGCAGAGGATCGGCATCGCCCGGGCGTTGGCCGTGAATCCGAAGTTCATCATTGCCGATGAGCCGGTCTCCTCCCTGGATGTCTCGATTCAAGCCCAGATTATCAATCTCCTCCAGGAGCTCCAGGAGAAGATGCATCTTACCTATTTTTTCATCTCGCACGACTTGAGGGTGGTCGAACATATCAGTCATCGCGTGGCGATCATGTATCTGGGGAAAATCGTCGAGATCGCCACCAGCGACAAGATCTACCAGGAAGCCAAACATCCTTATACCCGGGCGCTTCTATCGGCAGTTCCCATCCCTGACCCGAATCGCGTGAAGGAGAGGGTGATCCTTGAAGGGGATGTGCCAAGTCCTGTCCATCCTCCATCGGGCTGCAGCTTCCATCCGCGCTGCCGTTACCGAGAGGGTGTCTGTGACAAGGTGGAACCCAAGCTGGAGTTTAGCGATGGCCACGGCGTCTCCTGCCATGTCTTCGGGCCGGGGAAAAAGGTTAAAGGGTTTCAAGGTTAAAGGGTTGAAGGGGTGGCAAATTTCAATTTGAGATCTGAAATTTGGAATTTGAGATTCCGCGAAGCGAGGATAAGGACTGGGGGTTGATTTATCCGGCAGGGATGGTAAACTTACCCTCAGTAATTCAGCATAGATAGAGAATCTGAATCCAATAGGATTTTAAGGGCCTCTCGGGAATATTTGTCCCGAGGGGTTTTTATTTTAATGGAGGAGTAGGATTATGGCAACTCAGGATTCCCGTGTTCCGATGACTTATCAGGGATATCAGCGTCTGTTGGAGGAGCTAAAGCGCCTGAAGAGCGTAGAGCGCCCGAAGCTCGTCCAGGAAATTGAAGAAGCGCGGGACCACGGAGATATCTCCGAAAATGCCGAGTTCCACGCGGCCAAGGATCGGCAGTCTTTGCTCGATGTCCAGATAAGAGAAATCGAAGATAGGCTGGCCCGCTCCCAGGTTATCGAAGTCTCCAAGCTCTCAGGAGACAAAGTGGTTTTTGGCGCTACGGTCACTCTGGCCGATGGCGATACCGGGGATAAGGTCGTCTATCAAATCGTCGGCGATCACGAGGCGGAGCCCAAGAACGGAAAAATCTCCATCAGTTCCCCGGTTGCCCGGGCCCTCATTGGCAAGTGCGAGGGAGACGAGGTCCAGGTCCGCACCCCTACCGGTGTCCGCACCTTCGAGATCCTGGGCTTGGACTTTATAGATTAGCAGGCAGAATCGCTCCGCTCTTTTCCCGAGTCGCCGTGCATCCGGATGCCCGGCTATCGCCCAGCGATCGGGAACGGATTCTTCAATGGGAGGCTCCGCGTTAGTAAGGGAAGAGAAGCAATCGTGCGGATAATCAAGGTGAAAGACCATGACACAAGCGTCTCCTAGCACAAGTACCGGGACACGCCCCTGGGGTAAGATCGTAGGCTCTCCCAAAGTCGTGCGTTTTCTTGAAGGACCCCAGCGGAGGGGCTTTGAGTTGGCGTGGGCGCTGCATATCTTCTTCGAATTTTTGCGCGGCTTTCGCGCGCTGCATTTTGTTGGACCGTGTGTCACCGTTTTCGGCTCGGCGCGTTTCCATGAAGCCCACCCGCATTACCGGCTCGCCCGTGACATTGGATCGCGGCTGGCCAGGGCCGGCTTTACCGTTATCACCGGAGGCGGTCCCGGCATTATGGAGGCGGCCAACCGCGGGGCAAAGGAGGCGGGCGGGCGCTCCATCGGCTGCAATATCGAGTTGCCTGCCGAGCAAAAACCTAACCCGTACCTCGACCAATGGATCACATTCCACCACTTTTTCGTCCGCAAGGTGATGCTGGTAAAATATTCCTACGCCTTTATCGCCCTGCCCGGAGGATTCGGGACGCTGGATGAAATCTTTGAAACCGCCACGCTCATGCAGACTGGAAAAATTCAGGAGTTCCCGCTCGTGCTGGTAGGCAAGGAGTTTTGGCAGCCGTTGATCGACTTCGTGCACGAAAGCCTTGTCGCAAGTGGTACCGTTGATCCCGCGGACGCGGACCGCATTCTCCTCACGGACTCCCCGAGCGAGGCAGTCTCGTTTATCACCAAGGTTGCGATGCGCCGCTTTGGCTTGTCGTATGGTGGGCGCCTCAAGCGGCGCTGGTACCTGCGGGAATAGGAGCCGCTGTGGAAAATCGCGAAGAAAGGCCTTTGGCGATGCAACAAGAGACTTCCATTGTCCGGGGTTTCCACGCTCATATTTACTATGAGCGTGCAAGCCGCGACGCGGCCGCGCGCGTGCGGGAAGGGTTGGCCAAGTTCGACGTACGGCTCGGGGGCTGGCATGACAAGCCTGTCGGCCCTCATCCGAAATCGATGTATCAGGTTGCCTTCTCACAAGAATAGTTTAGCAAGGTCGTTCCCTGGTTGATGATTCATCGGGAGGGATTGGATGTTCTTGTCCATCCGGAGACAAGCGATTCCGTGAGAGACCACCTGGACAACTGCCTGTGGATGGGGCGGAAGCTTAGGCTCAATATCGATATCTTTGAGCAGGCGTGAAGGCCCTAAGACCAGAACAGAGATTTTATTTTCTTGCGCAGGCGTCTTCCCGTTCTCTTTCGGATCCCAACGCAGACTCCGAGAATCAGATTCCGAAAAAACCACGTGAAGGATGAAGAG
>Ga0082335_1006869_pt1 | contig 14234 bp, 12 predicted proteins | sample Subgrocontami58m_FD_72375 | JGI IMG/M metagenome (GOLD analysis project Ga0082335, IMG submission 72375) | Subsurface groundwater microbial communities from S. Glens Falls, New York, USA - GMW37 contaminated, 5.8 m (SPADES assembly) (version 2) ...
TGCAGTTGAGGACATACTAATGGACGCTTTGGTGACACTGGAAAATGACAAGAAAAAAATCGCCGGGATAGCTGGCTTCGACTGGATTATTAGTGTTCCTTTTGAATGCAACTTAGTATGACATTCACACCTGCGGACTTCTGCATCGGCGAGAGTGGCATTTGGTTCTTCTCGCTCATGTGGGAGCATGGCAAAGACGCTGAGCCAGTAGAGTTTTTAGATGATAGAAACATTCTGGCAGGGGCAGTCAGAGTGGAAGAAATAGAGGATGCGAACTAACGTGTTGCTGCAACGGACAGCGGCTACTTAAGAGGTAATCCGCGTCAAACTTGATTGTATAGGAATTTTCATTTTATTTATGCGGGTTACAGGGTGGCATGGATAAAGTACAGACGACCCGGCGGGTCGTCTCTACAAGTTTGTCCGTGTTTAACTTAAATCCACATATTTTATAATGGCACAAATTATTCCCCTTTTGGGAAGAGACTCCACAATTCCCCTCCCAAGAGGGGACTTTCTAACTTCACTATTTGAAAGGAGGCGGGCAGGTTATGGAAAAGAGATATTTCAGTTTTATTCGTAGCGGTTCTTTGTTTCATGTGTACGGGGGTGGTTTTGGGTGTATGCTGGTTTTGTTTTTATTGTCCACTTTATTGGGTGTAAATCTGGACTTGGAATGATCACTATAATCTCATTTCAAGAACAGTTCTATCAATCCCGGAGGGGCAACTACTGACTGGAGAGCCGTATGCGGGATATCTCCGCCTGTACGGTTCGAAGGGAGGGGAGGCGAAAGCCTTCCCTACCCCTATCAAACAAAAAGGAGGGAAACTATGAACACATTGCAAAAATTCGTGTGGCTTGTATTTTTGCCGTTTATGTTTATTCACGCAGACTCGGCAGTTTCATCTGAAAGAAAACCTTTAATTCTTCCAGAATATTTCAAAGAAACCGCAATTAAGAAGACTGATAAAATAGAAAAAAAGATTAGTGGCCTGTTGAAATTTCAGGTTCAATTGAGAAAGAGTTATGTAAAACAGTCTACCCCTGAAAGGTTAAGTGCAATGAAAAAAATGGGCATGAAGACTAAGGAGATAGACAAACACTTAGTTTATGTCCATTCAGAAAAAAAGCCAAGCGCCCCGGAAATAAAGTCGCTAAAAAAGATGGGAGTAATTGTGCGTGAAGATTCTTGGATACCGCCATTAAAAAACCACCCAACTGGATTCGTTATTGCCCGTATGCCCGTTAACCGTTTATACGAGCTGGCAAAAAAATCATTTGTTGTCAGGTTGGAGACGGCTGAGAAAAAGCTAGAGTTAAAGAACGACAAGGCCGCAAAGAGTATTTATGCGGACAGCGCATGGAATCTCGGCTATGATGGTTCCGGAGTTAGAATAGCTATAATAGATTCTGGATTGGATACTACCCATTCCGACATTCCCACACCTGTGGCAAGCAAAGATTACTCAGAGTATCCTGATCTGGATGATTCTATAGAGGATACCGGCGGAAGTGGGCATGGCACCCATGTTACAGGCAGTGCATTGGGCCGGGGCGACTTGTCAGGTGAAAAATATAAAGGCATGGCATACGGCGCGGAACTGATTTTCTTAAAAGGTGAAAGGGATTCAGGGGGATTTTCGAATGCGGCTCTTGTTGGAGCTACAAAGGCGGCAGTGGACACCTATGACGCTGACATTATAAACTTAAGTGTCGGTGGTTTCGGCAAGTATAATGATGGTTCTAGTGAAGATTGCCAGGCAGTTGATTATGCCTTTAGCAAAGGCGCACTGGTGTTTGTTGCAGCTGGAAACGAGGCTAATGATGCATTACATTATTCTGGAACAGCTGATGCCGGTTTTTACACGTACTACTATATCAAAATAAATGTAAGTGAGACAAGTCAAGCATCGTTGTATTTTTACCTGAGCTGGTTTGATGGAATTGGAGTAAACAACGACCTTGATCTGGTTTTATATGACGAAAATTTGAATGTGGTGTCGGATTCGGATTTTGTCATAAAGCAGGAGGCAGAGAGTACAAGGGGCACCGAAGCTGAGTCTTCTTACCTGAATTATGATGTCACTGGACCAGCAACTTTTTATCTACGTGTAGGGAATTATTCAAGTGCTGATCAATATTTTCATATCTATTCAAATGACTCTAATGTAACCTTTGAAGATGCAGACCCTGGTTATACTGTTGGAAACCCGGCATTGGCTGACAGTGCAATAGCAGTAGCATCTTATGTGACTCGACGCGAATGGACTGATTATAAAGGAAAATCCTGGATATATTCTAACATAGAAATTGATAATATTTCCTCATTTAGCAGTCGTGGACCGAGGGTCGATGGAGCAATAACACCCGAAATCGCCGCTCCAGGACAGGAAATTATTTCTGCAAGAGATAAGATTTATGCTTGGCCTGGAAGTAAAGATGATGATGTGGTGATTGATAACGATGGGATTAATGACGGTAATGGACCGGCTGATTATCTGTTAACGCATGGAACGAGTATGGCATGTCCTATAGCGGCAGGGGCAGCGGCATTGCTAATGCAGTCCAACTCTTCATTAAAAGGGAATCCAGAGAGTGTCAAAAATGCCTTGTACCAAACTGCAAGTAATAACGGAGAAAAGAGTAATATAGACGGATATGGTCACTTAAATGTACTCAATGCACTGAAGTCAATTGCAGGTACAACTCCAACCATCACCCCAACGCCGACACCCCAAGAGGGCGTCGTTTTTGGGTTTGTAAACGATGATGATGAGAATCCGTTGAAAGGAGTTACAGTAACTATACAAGGGACTGATTATTCTGATAGCACTGAAACTGATGAAGATGGTTATTATGAATTTAAGAACCTGCCTGCAGGATTGTACACCCTTGCCTATGAAAAGGATGGGTACGAGACACAAACGAAAGATGTAGAACTTGAAGAAGGAGAGACGCTCGAACTTAAGACGATTGCTCTGGAAGAGATTGTAAAGGGCAGAATCTATGGTTATGTGGTAGACATTCGAGGTAAACCCATTGAATCAGTAAAATTGAACCTCAAAGGGATAAAGACGGGAACAAAGACTATGACCTCGTCTGATGCAGATGGGTTCTTTGAGTTTGAAGACCTTTCTGCAGATACGTATATTATCCTTGCAAAAAAGAAGGGATATAAGAAAGGAAAAAAGATGGTAACACTGGAAGAAGGGGAAGAGATAGAGATCGAAATCGAGATGAAAAAGACAAGCAGAAGGATATTAACGAAGGCTAAATAATAGCATTGCATAAATAAAGCGATATGTGATATAAAAACAATTTTATGAAGGGAGACGTTATGAAAAGATTGATGTCGTGGTTTTTATTAGCGGTACTGTTTCTGCCGGCCGCGCCGTCATGGGCCGCTGATGGGGACATTGACACGACCTTTGGCACAGGCGGCAGGGTAACCACAGACTTCGGAACGAACTATGATGATGCCAAAGCCGTTGCCATCCAATCCGACGGCAAGATCGTTGCCGCAGGACGTTCATTGAACAGCGCTGGTGACTATGATTTCGCCCTTGCGCGATACAATACGGACGGAACCCTTGACACGGCCTTTGGAACAGGCGGCAAGGTAACCACAGATTTCGTGGACATCGTAGGAAAGTGCGATGTATGGGGATGTAACGATAATGATGTTGCCAATGCCGTTGCCATCCAATCAGACGGCAAGATTGTGGTGGCAGGGGATGTAGGGAGGAGAGATAGTTTTGCCCTTGCGCGTTACAACACGGACGGAACCCTTGATACGTCCTTTGGAACAGGCGGCAAGGTGAGCACATACACTACTGTTGGATACGGCGCACCCGGATACACTTCCGGCGATGCTTTTTCCGGCGGCTCTGCTAATGCCATCGCCATTCAATCCGACGGCAAAATTGTAGTGGCAGGATATATAGGATGCTCGCTACAGCAAGTTTGTAACCAATTTGATTTTGCCCTTGTGCGTTTCAATACGAACGGATCCCTTGATGCGACATTTGGGTCGGGCGGCATAGTAGTCACAGCTGTCGGGGAGGGATCTGACTTTGATTATGCCAATGCCGTTGCCATCCAGACTGACGGCAAGATTGTGGCAGCAGGGACTACAGGACCATCATCCGGTTATGGCGGCACTACCGATAAATTTGCCCTTGTCCGTTACAATACAAACGGAACCCTTGACACGGCCTTTGGAGCAGGCGGCAAGGTTACCACAACCATCGGAACATATAGTAGTAATGCCTATGCCATTGCCCTCCAGACTGACGGCAAGATTGTGGCAACAGGGCGTTCATATAAAGGGAGGCTCATTATCTAACGATGTTGCCCTTGCGCGCTACAATACGGACGGAACCCTTGACACGACCTTTGGAACAGGCGGCACGGTAACCACAGATATATATAGCGGTGACCACACTGATAATGCCCGATCCGTTGCCATCCAGACGGACGGTAAGATTGTGGCAGGCAACTATTCTTTTGCCCTTGTCCGTTACAATACAAACGGAACCCTTGACACGGCCTTTGGAACAGGCGGCAAGGTTACATCAGATTGGGATTATGCCTACGCTGTTGCCATCCAGTCCGACGGCAAGATCGTTGCCGTGGGGCGTTCAAATAACGGCGATTTTCTCGTTGTAAGATACCTCTCAGGCGCCGCAACACCAACACCAACGCCAACGCCTCAACCATCGCCGACGCCATTGACCACACCATCACCAACACAAATACCAACGCTACCACCTCCACAAGGTGGCGCCGGCGTTATTTTTGGATTTATTAATGATGCAGATGACAATGCTTTACAGGGTGTCACTGTAACCCTTGATGGCGCTGATTCCTCAGAGAGTGTGACGACAGACGAGGAAGGTTATTTTGAATTCGGAAATCTTTCGGCTGGAGATTACACGCTTACCTGTGAAAAAGAAGGTTACGAGACCTTCTCACAGGATATAAGCCTTGGGGATGATGAAATACAAGAGATTGGAACAATCGTTCTGGAAGAGGTTGTAAAGGCTAAGATATCTGGTTACGTTGTAGATATCAAAGGTGATCCAATTGAAAATGTAAGGATAAAAGCCAAAGGAGTTAAAACTGGCTACAAAAATACTGCAACCTCCGATGCAGGTGGGTTCTTTGAATTTCCAGATTTAGAGGCAGATACCTATGTGCTTGTTGCAAGGAAAAAGGGTTATAAGAGAAAAAACACAACCGTGAAGCTTGGTGAAGGTGAATCCGAAGATGTTGAGATTACACTAAAGAAGACCAGCAAGAGAATTATAAAGGCTTCTGCACTTTAATCTTTGCAATTAGCTGGATTTGTACTTAAGAAATGTAAGAAATCCCACTTCCTGTTTACGCAGGAGTGGGATTTCTGTTTTTTAAAAGGTATCAAAAAAATTTGAAGGTAATTCAAGACTTTCATGAAAAGAGAGGGATAAAGGATGAAATCGGAACGCGGAGAAATACTCAGTTCACCTAGGGGTGGGAAGAATAAAAAACATTTATGGTTTTTTGTTAAGCTTTCGGGGATTCCGGGGACGCCATACTTAATTATTGACTCAGTGTTGAAAAACGGCTAAGATTCCCCTATGGCTAGGATCGCTCGTGTGGTAGTCCCAAGAGCATGCTATGTCGGCAGAAGCTTGGCCCGAAGGGACCACAAAAGAAAAGTGAAGGTTCCTGAAATTAAGTATGGTGTCCCCAGAATTTCCTGTATATAATCGTTTGCAGAATCCTAGTCTTATTAACGAAATGTTAAGTTATGAATGATGTAGATATTAGACAAAACTTCCATAAGAAAATACTGCGACGGCAAGATGCCCAAAAAGATACGCTTGTGATTGATGAGCTTGGCTTGAATCATGGATCGAGGGGGTCGCATCTGGACAGAGTAGATTATTCGTTTTTTGTTATTTAACGTAACGTAGTTTTGATTGCGTTTGTTAATCAATTGTCATTTATCCAAATGCAATCCCAATTACCCCCGAAATTAGAAATTTACTTAACACTATCTAATTTTTGATATAATATTAAAAGGAATACGAAATGAAATTCGAATGGGATACGAAGAAAGCGCTCTCAAATTTGCGAAAGCACAAGGTCTCATTCGAAGAAGCTTCAAGGGCGTTGAGTGATCCGATGGCTGCAACTGGCGCTGACCCAGATCATTCTCTTGGCGAATTTAGATACATTACTTTCGGCATTTCGGAACGAGACCGGTTATTAGCGGTCGCACACACCGAGCGAGGTGAGACTATACGAATTATAAGCGCTCGCATAGCGAGCAAAGGAGAGCAAAAGATTTATGAAGAAGGTTAAACAAACAGAAAAAGACGAATTGCGTGCGGAGTATAAACGTTCAGACTTCCCAGGCCCTTTAGTGCGTGGCAAGTATGCAAATCGCCTGCGTGAGTCATCAAATGTCATTATTCTTAATCCGGAAGTTGCTGAGGCTTTTCCAAACGAAGAAGCTGTTAATACTGCACTTCTGTCACTGATAAAGCTTGCGCAAAAAACTACACGCCTAACAAAACGCTCAACCGGACGTGCTAAAAAGCTGCATGCCGGTTAGCTCCGCGTAATAATCATCCTATGTTTAACAGCACATTGGTGACGGTATTTTCGAGGTATGAAAAATCGTAAGTCTCTAACTAGCAAAGATTTAAAAAATTATACAGGCGGGTTCAATTCCCGCAGCCTCCACCATTTCAAGATTATTATTCAACTATGACGTTAGTTGGTTGCTTGAAGATGTTGGAGTATACCCGCGTCGGATTAATGAAATTGTGCTTGGGAAACGTAGCGTTATGGCAGATATGGTGTTGCGCTTAGCGTGTTGTTTTGAGATATGTTTTGTGTTTTCGCCAAATTTTTTCATGAAGCCTGGCATTCGGCTATTGGTAAGGCATTGGGGTTGTTTGTCATCGGCTGACATTTTGAACATTTCTGGTTCGTCCAGGCAGGATGTATTACAGGGATTCTGTTCAGTGAGATTCAGTGTCTTTTCGTGGTGAGCTGTTACTTTTCCTCTCAATCCACCCGCCGCCCACAACAGTATCGTTATCATAGAAGACGACTGCCTGTCCAGGCGTGATGGCCCTCTGCGGGTCTTTGAACACAACACGTACCTTGTCTGATTCGTAGGGATATACCACAGCAGGCGATGGAACGTGACTATACCGAATCTTTGCCTGAATTTCCAATGGCGACTGCAACGTATCAATGGAAATCCAGTTGAGTGTTGACGCTATCAATTCGTCTTCCATGAGTTCTTCATCTGTACCGATTACGACGGTATTTTCCTGTGGGTTTATATCAACTACGTAACGTGGAGAACCGAGTGCGATGCCGAGTCCCTTTCGCTGTCCGATAGTAAAGAATGGCGCTCCGGGATGTTTTCCTAAAGTGTTTCCATGCGTGTCTTTTAAAATTCCCGGCGTTATACGGTCTCCGAATCTTTCGTATAAAAGGGCGTGGTAGTTATTATCGAGGACGAAGCAGATATCCTGGCTCTCCGGTTTGTCTTTGGTTTTCAGGTTTAGGTCTTTGGCTATCTGACGCACAGACTCTTTCGTTACCGTACCTAAAGGAAAGAGGGTTCTTGAGAGTTGATCCTGATTCAACGAGAATAACACATAAGACTGGTCTTTTCGTGCATCAACGGCCTTTTTGAGGAGGTACCTGTCCTGTAGTTTTTCTACCCTTGCGTAATGTCCTGTGGCAATATATTCAGCATTGAGCATCCTGGCAAAATCCAGCAATTTCCCGAATTTCAATTCCTGATTGCAGACAATACAGGGATTGGGCGTCCTGCCGTTGAGGTATTCAGTACAAAAGGCGTCAATGATGCGGTCAAAGGCTTCTTTAAAATTTAAGACGTGGAACTGGATGCCGAGTTGATCTGCCACGCTGCGGGCGTCGTTCGCATCTTCCAGGCTGCAACAGACCTTCGTCCTGGTTATTGCATCGAGTTTATCGATGCCTAAACGCATGAACAGGCCGATAACCTCGTAGCCCTGTTCGACGAGAAGGTGCGCGGCAACACTGCTATCAACACCGCCGCTCATGGCGATAACGACCTTTGTTTTCATGTTTTAAAAGTAACCACAGATTTCACGGATTACACAGATTAAATGTTACAAAAAATATTTATATACACCACAATGGTAGGGGCTGAAAATCGTTCGACTGAGCTCACGACGAAGTCTTCAGCCCCTACACGACTAAAATCTCAGTGGTACGGGGGTAAAGGATACAAGAAATATGATAAACAGGATAACGCCGAGTACCTTGCGCTTGCGGTCAAGTGTAGTAAATTCGTCTGTCGGGGCGGGGTGTCGGAATCCAAAAAGCAGGAGCAATATGGCAAAGACCATCCAGCCTGGGTACATGAGTATAGCGATTACACAGAAAAGGAAGATACCTATGCGATAAACAATACTGCTTTTCCTGCCCAGCAAGGCATACATGATGTGACCGCCGTCGAGTTGCCCGATGGGTAAAAGATTAAGCGCTGTAACGAATAATCCTGCCCAGCCTGCAAAGGCTATAGGGTGGAGGTAGATATCCATTCCTTCCGGGAGTGTGCCAAATACAAGCTTGGAAATAAACGAGAACAGAATCGGTTCTCCAAGCCCTAAGTATTGTGAGGCATCTGCGGGTACGGGACGCACGTCGGAGAGATTTAAGCCGATGATGATGGCGGGAATGGCAAAGAAAAGTCCCATCAGCGGGCCGGCAGCGCCAATATCAAACAAAGCTCTTTTGTCGGGTATGGTACCCTTCATCTTGATCACAGCGCCAAAAGTGCCAAAAGGTGGAAGCGGGAGCGGCAGAAAATACGGCATGGTGGCGGCGACGTGGTATTTACGGCACATGAAAAAGTGTCCCAGCTCATGGGAGAGCAGTATCGTCATAATGGTAATCGAGTACCACAGCCCGTTAACATAATAGGTTGTCAAAAAAGTTGCAATGAATAGCAAGACGTGGGTGCGTGACTTACTAAAAAAGTTTGACGAATTGAATTCTTCTGGAGACATTTGATTATTTGTTTCTAAATTTTTCATAATAAATTTACGTTTACGTTCAGGAAATTTAGTTTACCCACGAAAGACACGAAACTTGTCCTCGTGTAAACGGGGAATGGCTAAATCCCAGTCATTTCTTTTCGCATGTTTTGTGGGTAATATGCTTTTTGCTGGTTCAATCGTCCTCGATTGAACCGAAATGTTTCGGTTCAGGCTACAAGCCTGAACCAGCACAGGATTCGAAGCCCGAAATCCGAAACTCGAAACAATTCAAAATTACAAATTCAAATGTTCCAAACCTCGTTTCCAACTTCTTTCATTTGGTATTAGAATTTGTTTCGGATAAAGTTAGGAAAATATTATCAGAAAAGGATAGGAAATTCAATGGTATTTGAAAGCAGTTGAGATTTGACAGGAATGAAATAACGGCGTTGCTGTTGAAAGACACGAGACTGATTTCCACGTCTTCCAGAAACTCATTGAGAAGCTCTAACGTGTTGGCTGACAGGTGCGTCGGCTTTTTGGTGCATACTCGTCAAGCCCAGTGTTATGTTTATTCATCAAACATTTTTTCTCTAAGCTCCTCACATGCACCATCTAGGCCTGGAAACATTGAACCGGCTGTAATCCCCATAAAAGAAAGCTCCTGCATAACTTTATTTCTTTCCAAAACAGGAATATCTATTGCCGTGAGGTAGCTACAGTTTTTTTGGGTTTCTTTTTCTTTTATATATGATTCTATATCGTCGATATTTGTTACAGTAGTAACTGCTTGCTGAGGAATTAGTCTTTCATTTTCGATTGCAAGGAACTCCATAATAGACAAATGAAGACCTGCGGTATTTAACATTACTAGTTGAGTCCAGTGGCTTCTCCACTTTTCGTGATCAAAAATATATATTCTTACAAAATTTTCACTTTTTTCGTTTTTAGGTACTTTTCTGAACGCAAAAAATGCGGCAACATAAGGGGAGTAAGTCCAATCTAGCAATGGAGTTGGATAGCCGTGATGTTGAACTAAGTTTAGAAACGCTCCATTTTCATTTGGTATCTCAAGATTAAAGACATGCGAAGTTCTTCCGCTTAAATGCCGATGCAAGCGAGGTATGTCTACACTTAGAAAACGAGTTAAATCATATCTGCCTTTTCTGTGAAAGGCGGTTCTTAGTTTCCAGGGTTTTCGCTGTCCCCGGAAGAGATTCTTTTGCCCTGATAGTGTGGAAACAAAAATTTTATATTGTTCCCAAGATTTAATATCTCCTCTAATGTCTGAAGAAGTAGTAAAAGGTTTTCTGATTATATTGCTTTCTGCATTGGTTACTAAATCGGTCTTTGCCTTTAAATGAAGTTCATTCCCTTCAAAATGGATGTTTACAGCAACTTCGCTGAAAGGAGTAATGTCAGGGTATAAATTCTGAATATCCTTCCACAAACATGTCAAGCCAGTTCGTGGGTCTATAGGCATGGTTGGAGCATTAAGGTTATTTTCGACTTTTTTATCCTGTGTTTGAAAAAATGCAGCCAAAGCTGGTAGTTCTTTTTTATCCGGCAATACAAAGGCTACGCCGCCGTAATTTTTTCCGAGGTCGTCGATATTTATAATAATCTGACCTTGGATATCGCCTTTTATTCTGCCTATCCATTGCCCTTTCAAGTTTCACTCCTTAGATGAAACATACCTATTGATTATACAGAAATAATTATATGATAAGCGAAAAGTACAGAAGAAATTTTGCATATCACAATATACTTATTTTTGCAGATGTTTTCTAGTGATGTAATATAATGAAATCATGGGTTAAGTCAAGGGGAAATAATGAAGAAGAGGCCTGGAATATTTTTCATGCTTTTAACCAGTATTTCTTACCTTCCGATCCCTGTCAATCCGCACACAATGGCGTTTGCCATTTCAAATTGAAAATCATTTGATTATTACACCCTGTTTGATATAATTTCATTTTGAAATGGTGCCTTATGTAACAAACGCTCACCGCAGAGGCGCGGAGAGAAAGTATCTAAATCAGATTACCGAAAAGATCATTGGCGCGAAAGTAACAGCTCACCCCCTCCCCTAACCCCTCCCACCAGGGGCGGGGGAAAAACGTTTCCTCCCCCTTGATGGGGGAGATCAGGTGGGGGTGCTGAACTGTTACGTGCGGATGGTAAACAACCTATAGTTTTTCTTTTCTCTGTGTCTCTGCGCCTCTGCGGTGAATGTTTATGGTATTTGTTTTAGAAATTAACCTTTGGGAGATTTATTTACATGGCTGAACAGCGGAAGAAAGTGGTGCTGGCCTACTCAGGTGGTTTGGATACCTCTGTGGCAATTAAGTGGATTCCTGAAAAATACAATATGGATGTTGTTACGGTTACGATCGATCTTGGCGCAGTGAAGGATTTGGATGCTATCCGTGAAAAGGCGTTAAAGACAGGGGCTAAAAAGGCGATTGTCATTGATGCAAAGGATACCTTTGTCAAATATTTTATATTTCCTGCCTTGCAGTCAGGGGCGTTGTACGAAGGTGTTTACCCGCTGGCTACGGCGTTGGGCAGGCCGCTGATTGCAAAATTATTGGCAGATGTAGCTCGTGAAGAGAAGGCGGATGCCGTTGCTCACGGCTGCACAGGAAAAGGAAATGACCAGGTACGCCTGGATGTATCCCTGCAGGTTTTAAATCCAAAATTACAGATTATCGCCCCTGTACGGGAATGGAAGATGACGCGTGATGAAGAGATCAGATATGCAGAGGAACACAATATTCCTGTAGAGGCGAAGATAAAGAGTCCCTATAGTACGGATGAAAATCTCTGGGGAAGAAGTATTGAGTGTGGCGTGTTGGAAGACCCCTGGGCTGAACCGCCGGAGGAAGTGTATAAGTGGACAAAAAGCTCAAAAGATGCACCGGACGCGCCAGAATACCTGGAGATTCATTTTGAAAGGGGCATTCCTGTGGCTCTTAATGATGAGGAGATGGACGGGGTTACCCTTATCAATACGTTGAATGCACGGGGTGGTAAGCACGGTGTCGGTAGGATTGACCACCTGGAGAACCGGCTTGTAGGTATTAAATCCAGGGAAATTTATGAAGCCCCTGCTGCGGTTATATTGCATACAGCGCATAAGGCGCTCGAAGGCATGGTTATGACAAAAGATGCCTTGCGTTTTAAGGACATAGTATCTGCCCACTATGCCGATCTGATTTATAATGGGCTTTGGTTTTCCGCTTTCCATCAGGATTTGGTGGCGTACGTGTTGAGCAGTCAGCGTCTTATAACAGGGACAATCCGTGTTAGATTATCGAAAGGGACATGCACCGTAGTGGGTCGTAAATCGCCCTTATCGCTGTACAGTGAAAAACTTGCTACCTATCAAAAAGAAGACACCTTTGACCACAGCGCAGCCCTGGGATTCATTAAGATATATGGTTTGCCTGTGAAGATACAGGCGCAGAAGCAAATGGACGTCCTTGCAGGCAGGGAGGCATTGCATCTGGATTCGATCATGCCGCCGAAGGTTAAATCTATTGGGAAAGCGGAGGCGGAGAAAAAAAGGTGAGAGAATGAAGGTATTGTTGTTGTTTCCCCCATCCTGGCACCCTTCGCAGCCCTATCTCAGCTTGCCATCCTTAACTGCATTTTTAAGACAGAACGGTATTTCCGAAGTTAGACAGAGAGATTTGAATATTGAGTTGCTGGATATACTCCTCACCAAAAAGGAATGCAGTGAGTTTTACCAGAGGATTGTTGATAAATTAAAGTACATGGATGGTTCCATAGAGACGCCCCGGCGGGGCGTCTCTACAGAAAAATACCAGACCCTGGTTGACGCCGTAGAAGCGATCCCTGCATTAATGGATAAAGTGGAAACGGCGAAAAACACCTTGCGGTCTGAGGGTTTTTATGATCTTGAAAGGTATATGGAAAGTGTTCGTATCGTCAATGAAGCCTTGAGAAATATGTCTGCGCTGTTTTATCCTTCATCAATAACGTCACTCAACAATGACATGCGGTATTCTGTGTATTCATCCCGGGATATTTTTAAGGCGCTGGACGATGAGGAGGAAAACATCTTCCTCAACCTTTACAAGAAGCACATTCTTTCTTCCATCCTGGAGTTTTCGCCAAATGTGGTGGGTATTTCCATTACCAATACTTCACAGATTATCCCAGGACTAACTCTTGCAAAATTAATAAAGAATCAGAACAAGGAAATCCATATTACCGTAGGTGGGAGTGTTTTTACAAAGCTCATTGAAAATATAAAAAAAGTAGATGATCTGTTTTCGATTGTGGATAGCTTTATTGTTTTTGAGGGAGAGCATGCCCTGCTGGAACTGGTAGGGCAACTTGATAGCAAGAGGGATTTTAAAAAGGTGCCTAATCTGATTTATCGGGAGAATGACGTTACAAAAATTAATGAACCGTTTTATACGGAAGATTTAAACAAATTGCCTACGCCTGACTTTGATGGTTTTCCTTTAAAACTTTACCACACGCCTGCCTCCGTTTTGCCCGTTCAGACATCGAGGGGGTGTTATTATTCGAAATGTTCCTTTTGCAATCTGCATCTTGACCACAGGAGTTTTCGCTTACGTAGGACGGAACTCCTTATGGAAGATATTTGGACACTTTCTCAAAAATACAACACGCCGTATTTCTTCTTTACGGACGAGTCCGTTCCCATCAATAAATTGATGGAGATATCTCAAAGTCTGTTGGAAAAGCGATGGAATATAAAATGGATGGGAGGGGTGCGATTTGAGAATTCCCTCGATGACGATTTATTGGAAAAGATGCACGAGTCAGGATGTCAAAAGCTGGTGTTTGGTTTAGAATCATATAATCAGCGTGTACTGGATTTAATGAAAAAGGGGATAAAGGCCGATGTCGTGAAAAGGGTGCTGGACACATGCCTGAAAGTGGGTATTGCATTTCATCTCTATGTAATTGTCGGGTTTCCAACGGAAACGGATAAAGAGGCTTTAGAGACACTTGATTTTGTGCTCCAAAAAGAATATCTGAATTCGTTTGGTTTTTCCTGTTTACCGTCCTTATTTGGAATGGAGAAGGATTCTCCGATTACCCACAGTCCTTCAGAATATGGGCTAAGAAGTATCATGTCACCCAGGGGTGAGGATTTGGGATTGGGTTATTTCTATGAGGTGGAACAGGGGC
>Ga0082335_1006870_pt1 | contig 14232 bp, 10 predicted proteins | sample Subgrocontami58m_FD_72375 | JGI IMG/M metagenome (GOLD analysis project Ga0082335, IMG submission 72375) | Subsurface groundwater microbial communities from S. Glens Falls, New York, USA - GMW37 contaminated, 5.8 m (SPADES assembly) (version 2) ...
GCCGGAGCTGCGCCGCTCATCTTGAACCGGGAGCGCCGTTTCCCGTTCCGATTCTTCAGCCTTCGACTTACGATGGCGTCCATGGACGACGCGGGAGATCTTTCACGCCTGGCGCAGGCGCTTCAGGGGCGCGGCTGGCTCGACCCCGCGTCGAAGGAGGCCGCGCCGGGAGGCCCAGTCGGGGCGCCGTTTGGGCCGTACGTGCTGCTCGAACGCGTGGGCAGCGGCGGGATGGGGGTGGTCTGGAAGGCCTGGGACCCGCGGCTCAGGCGCGCGGTGGCGCTCAAGCAGGTCCGCCTCGACGGCTCGGATCCCGGCCGCGTGGAGCGATTTCGGCGGGAAGCGCGGCTGGCCGCGCGCTTGCGCCATCCGCACATCGTGGCCGTGCTCGACATGGGCGAGGAGGGCGGGCAGCCCTACTTCACGTGCGACCTGGTGGACGGGAAGCCGCTCGACCCGGGCCGCGCCGGGATTCCGCTCGCGCAGGCGGCGCAGTGGATCGAGTCGGTGGCGGAGGCGCTGCAGTACGCCCACGAGCGGGGGGTGATCCACCGCGACGTCAAACCGGGGAACATCCTGGTGGACCGGGAGGGAAAGGCGTGGATCACGGACTTCGGGCTGGCCAAGGACCTGGGCCCGGCGCGCGACAGCACGACCGCGCGGGGGCTGACCAGCACGGGGAGCGTGTTCGGCACGCCGCAGTACATGAGCCCCGAGCAGGCCCGGGGCGACCATGCCCACGTCGGCCCGGCCGGAGATCAATTCTCGCTCGGCGTGGTGCTCTACGAGCTGCTGTTCGGGGGCCCGCCCTTTTCGGGGACGAGCCTGCTCGCGCTCCTGCGCGACATCGCCGAGCACGAGCCTGCGCCGCCCGACCGAAACCGTCCCGCGGTGCCCGCGGACCTCGCCGCGATCTGTCAGCGGGCGCTGCAGAAGGATCCGCGGGCGCGCTACGCGAGCGTCGGGGAGATGGCCGCCGACCTGTATCGGTTCCGCCACGGCGACACGGTTCGCGCGCGGACGCGGACCTGGGCCGAGCGTGCGGTGGAGGACTGGGCGCGCCGTCCGGCGCGGCCGGCGGCGGCATTGGCAGCGGCGCTGGTGTTGGCGCTGACCGCCTGGGTGTGGACCGAACGGGGCCGCCGGGTGGAGGCCGTGCGCCGCTGCGTCGAGCTCGGGAATCGGCTGCTGGACCGCGGCGATTACCCCGAGGCGCGCGAGGCGTTCTCGGCCGCCCTGGCGCTCGAACCGGACAATTTCAATGCGCGATCCGGATTGCTGTTGGTGAAGCTCGAGGGTCAGGCGAATCCGGAAACACCGAAATAGCCGTCCCCGTGGTTCGGTTCGTGGGCGGCGTCCCGCGCTGCGGGTGGCGCGGGCGCTGCGGACGCGGCGGTCTCGAACGGCGCAGTGGTGGCAGTGCGCGGATCCCGCCGGGGTCACGCCACCGGTTGCGCCGCCCCTCCGGTCCGGCTCCGCCAGTACTGCGGTGGGACCAGTCCGAGGCCCATCACCGCGACCTGGCTGACCGCGAAGGCCGACAGCCAGAAGGCGGCCGAGTTCATGAATCCGTACGAGTGAAGACCGACGCCCAGCATGTTGACGCCGAACCAGGACCAGCCGGTGACGATGTTGCCGAACACGGCGAGCACCGCGATTCCCCGCTCGCGCACCATGCCGCCCCAGCGCGCGTGCAGGATCAGGGCGTTCCACAGGACGATCATGAAGGCGCCGTTCTCCTTGGGGTCCCAGCCCCAGAAGCGGCCCCAGGATTGGTCGGCCCAGATCCCCCCGAGCACGGTCCCGACGAAGCTGAACAGCATGGCGAAACAGAGGATCGCGTAGGTCATCTTCCCCAACGAGCGGTACGGCTTCGCCCCGAGCAGGTTCGTGAAGACGCCGAGCACGAGGGTGAGGGTGCCGAGCAGTCCCGCCAGGAACGTGGCGGAGTAGCCCAGGGTCACCACGGTCACGTGGGTGGCCAGCCAGAAGTTCGTGTCCAGCACCGCCTGCATCATCTCCATCGTGTCGCCGTCTCCCGAGAGATGGTGCGCGATCAGCATCGTGAGAAATCCGCTCAGACCCGCGACGGCCGCGGCCAGCCCGTTGCGGAAGACCGCCTCGAGGCCGACCGCAAGCCCGGCGATGCCCCACCCGATGAAGATCGCCGACGAGTAGAGATTGGTCACCGGCGCGTAGCCTTGGAGCCACATCCGCGCCACCAGCGCGAGCGAGTGCACGAGGAGGGTGAGGATGAGCAATCGGTACGCGGAACGCCGCAGCGGCTCGGACCAGCCGAGCCACGAGCAGAACGCGAGCAGCATCAGGGCCACATACAGCACGGCGCAGCGGTAGAACGGCTCGAAGCGGTTGAAGAACACTTCGAAGTCGGTCCGGCGCAGCACCTCGGGCATGGTCTTGTCGAGGGTCTCCCGGTACGCGGCCAGGTCCTGGTTGAACGCCTCGGGCTTGCGGTCGAGCCAGTCCATGAGCATCCCACCGAGGGAGCGCGCGGCCGCGTTGTCTCGCCCGGTGGTCTGGGACTCGCCGGCGGCCTCGGCGAACGGCTTCCAGGTCTCGTCCGCCGTCATCGGCGGCACCAGGTGGGGGATCTCCAGCCGCGCGAGCTCGACGTAGAGTCGGACCTGCTCGTAGAGCTCGAGGATCTTCACGTCCACCAGGTCGCGCTCGGCGGGCGCGCGCGCGCGCGCGCGCTCGGCCTCCGTCTGGAGCGCTTCCATCCGGCCGGAGAATTCCTCGACCGCATAGCGCAGGTTCGGCCGCGGCGCGAGGCCGACCAGCGCGAGCACCTGGTCGTTCTCGATGCGGAAGACCCGGTGCTTCTCCGCGGGACCATGCTCACGGAGGGCGCCCGCCATCACGTCGAGCAGCCAGTGGACCGCCGGCTGAGACCTGCCGTCCGCGTCAACGAAGGTTTGCTTCTTGCTCACGATCATCAGGCTGTTGCGTGCGAGCGTGTCGATCGGCTTGACCCGCCCCTGGTAGACCACCGGAAGCCGGGAGAACTCCGTCACCCGGTACTCGCCCTCGCGCGGCGGGGACGCTGCCCCCAGCAGCCAGAGCGCGGCGAGACCTACGGCGATCCAGGGAGCGAGCCGGGCGCGGCGGGTCCCGGTCGAGTGGTCGATCGTGCCGGAATCCTTCATGTCACCGACCTCCGGCGGAGAAAGCCGACCAGATGCATCCCGAAGTGCCAGAGCATCCCCGCCGCGACCATCACGCATGAGATGTAGGGGAGCAGCCAGCCCGGGTTGCGCACCACCTGGAGCACCGTGCCGGTGCCGTCCGGCTTGTACGAGGACTGATAGAACGTCTCGCCCGCGTAACGCAGCGGCTGGTTCATCGAGATCAGCACCTCGCGGTCCACTCCGCGGACCGGGTCGACCAGTCGGACCTGGCTGGAGAAGTTCTTCGGGATGTCCGTGCCGAGGTAGCGGTCGTGGCGGAAGTCGATCAGCTCGAGCCGAAAGGGCCGATACGAGCGCTTGTGACGCAGCGTGAGCGAATAGACTTTGCCGTCGAGCGGGACCGTCTGCGCCCCCAGCCAGAGCGAGACCAGCCAGGTGCCGAGCGGAGCGCCCGAGCCCTTCCGGCGCAGCGCGAGATAGGCCGAGGGTGCGTCGACCGCCTGGTTCGCGTCGGTGCCGCTGACTTCGGGGCGGGCGACCGCCACCACCTCGAGACCGTTGCCCGCGGTGGCCGGATTGGGCTCCCCCTTGGCCTGGAACGGCTCGAGGATCTCCGAGTTCGCCATGTACTTCGCGACCTCGACGTCGAACGGGAGGTCGTCGTGGGCGATCGTCGTGCGCGTGCGGAGCAGGCTACCCGGCACCACGGTGACCACGTCTTCGCGCGGTTCGGAGGGGTCGATGATCGCGAGCTCGGGCGTGCGGATGTGCTCCACGTAGTAGCTCGACCCGCCCTCGTCGATCGACATGTTGCCTTCGACGGCGAATACGCCGGTGACGATCTCGCCGAGCAGCATGAGCACGATCCCGGCGTGGATGAACAGGATGCCGGCGCGGTTCCAGGCGAGCTTGAACTTGGCGGTGTGCGCGGCCAGCAGGTTCACCAGGAACACGCCCCCGATCAGCCAGCCGCCGGGGAAGAACAGGCCTCCACTGACGTGGATCGAGCGGGGGAAGAAGATCTGCAGCGGGATCAAGACCCAGAACGAGCGGAAGTACCTCCCGACCACGGTCCAGATGCCCTCGTCGACCTGCGCGAGCGTGCCCGCGAAGACCAGGAAAATCCCGGCGGCGAAGCAGGCGACCGTGATCCGCAGGTCCGAGGCCGGTCGCAGTACTCGGGTGAGGAACCAGGCCCGGAAAGGCTGATCCGCCGCGATGGCCGCCCGGACTGCGCCCACGGGCTCCGCGGTCCCGGCATCGGGCCGCGAAGCGACCGGCGGTGACCCGTCCGCGCGCGCAGCGGCCGGCGCGGACGCCGCCGGGGCAGTGGCGGTGGCGGCCCCCTCGGCCGCAGGATTCTCGGTCCGGGCGCCCGCCGGGGCGGGCTCCACGGGGATCGGGGTGGCTTCCATCATTTCGCTTCCAGCTTGGCCCCGCGGACGAACGCTTCGAACGCGGCCTTCTGTTTTCCGACCAGCTCGGGCGGCCCCTGCATCTTGAAGAACCAGGTGGTGTCGCCGCGCACCAGGATCGCGCCGAGGATGCGCTTCTCGGCACCGGCGAGATCCACGTACGCAGCCGGCGCGCCGGCGACCTCGATCGTACCGACCCCGTGGGCAGGATCGGCCTCGCTCGCGGGTTCGAGCCCCACCTGGCTGCGCCAGCGGTTCACATTGGCAAGCAACCCGCCCGCCGCGCCGGGGAGGGGCATCACGGAGACGTCCGCCTTGCGCTCGCCCTCGGAGATCTCGAACGCGGCCACCTTCATGCCGTCCGTGATCGCGACCGGACGCCATCCCTCCGGTGCGACGCCCGCGAAGCCGCCGCCGGCGGTCGGCCCGGCCGGGTGCTCCGGACTGGACTTGGGCGCGGAATCGGGCCCGGCCGGGTGCTCCGGACCGGCTTCGGGCGCGGCCGAGCCGGCGCTGAAGGCGACCCAGGTTCCGGTTTCGCCGCCCACGGAAATCGTGCGCGTCAGGTCGGGGAGCTCCGCTTCGGTGATCGTTGCCAGCCCCAGCTGATCGCGCCAGCGGTTGACGTTGGGCAGAACCGCGCCCGCCTCCCGCGCCAGCGGGATCACCGTGAACTCGAGGGCGTCCTCGGCGGCACCGAGCCGCAGCGTGGCGAAGCGCATGCCGCTCCCTGGCTCCTGCCGCCAGCCTGCGGGAAGGGTCCACGAGGCCTTCTCTCCCTCGCCGAATTGCACGGACGCGAGCAGGTCGGCGACCGCCTTCTCGATCGCCTCGACTTCGGCCTGCGGACCGAGCACTTTGAAGAACCAAGCGCGGTCGCCGTGGGGGACGATCGCAGCGAGCATCCGGCGGGCCCGGCCCTCGTGCTCGTGGCGCGGTGGAACCGGGTGCTTAGCCTCCCGATGGGCCGGAGCCGGCGCTTCTTTCGGAACGCGGTATTGCCGGATTCCCCCCTCGTCGCAGCCCGAAGCGAGCAGCAGGGAGATGGCGAGCGCGATCCCGCGCCGCGAACGGCCCCTCGATACGTTTTTCATGGACCCTCAGTATATCCCGCAGCGGCTGCGCGGGCAAGCGATCGTTTCGCGGCTTGATGAGCCATTGGCAGCGACCAGCACGGCCTGCTCCGGAAACGCAAGTCGCATGCCGCGCGAGAATCCGCCCTGGCATCCCGGGACGCAGGGGTCGGGAAGCCCACTGGAACTGGCCGATGCGTCTGCTACAGCCTCCGCGATTTCGGCGCGGATGGGAAAGGATTTGTTCCCAGCGATGGGTCTTTTTTCTCGCTGGTGGAAGACGTTCAATCAAGATCGGCAGGGTCCGAACCTCTCGGCCGCGGCACGCCTCGTGCGCCAAAAAAAAAAGGACGATGTGCTGAGTGGAGGTGCATGCCATGGCGACGAACCCCGTAAGCCCGGGAGGAATCGGGATCCTCGTCCTCCTGGTCCTGATGTTCGGGCTGATCTTCGGCTTTGTGATCGGGGCGAACTCGGCCCCCAGCCAGCGGGTGAAAGCCACGCCGCCGACTGTGGCGGACCGACGCTAGAACTGGCCGACCCTGGCCGCGGGCGTCCGGGATGCCTGGAGGGCACCCGGTCCCGAATCGGCGTGCGACCGCACGACCGCGGGGGGACGCTGCAGATCGATCTTGACCGGCGGTTGGGGCGGAGGCGAGCATGGGTGGGCGCGGCGCGCTCGCAGCGCGCAGCGAGGAGGCGCACGCGCCTCTGGCCCGGCACCCGCAGGACTTTGCCTTCCCGATGACCTCCGCTCCCCCCTCCCGCGCGCGCCGTTGGATCCGGCGCGGTGCGTCCGTACTCTCGCTCGCGGCGGGTCTCGCCGCGGCGTGCTTCCTGCTCCACGTCTACCGCGCGGAGTCTCCCGTCGAGCCCGCCCCGATCTCGAACGGTCCCGTTCCGGCCGGCGCGTCCCTCCGCGTGCTCGCCTACAACGTGCAGCTTCTGCCCGGTCTGGCCGACGCGGTGGCGGCCCGTGTCGGCGAAGCCGCATACCGCGCGGGCCGCATCGGGGAGATCGCCGCCGCCTACGACGTCGTGGGCCTCTGCGAGGTCTTCGATACCGATCGGCGCGCGGACCTGATCGTGGCGGTGGAACGGGCGGCTCCGGGACGGTTCGCGATCGTGCGCGCGCCCAAGCCCTCCGGCTACGTGACCGGCTCCGGGCTGCTGCTGCTCAGCCGCCTGCCGGTGGAGCAGTGGCACCTGCATACCTTCGAGCACGCGGCGCGCTTCGCGGAGTTCGGCTTGCGCGCGGACGGCTTCGCGGCCAAGGGGATCCTCCACGCCCGGCTCAGGCACGGCTCGGGAATCCGGATCGACTGCTTCGTCACCCATCTCGACAGCAAGTCGGATCCGGCGCGCGCGCGCCAGGTCGAAGCCGTGGCGCGCTTCGTCGCGGAGCACACGACCCCGGAGGCTCCGGCTCTCCTCCTCGGCGACTTCAACGTGAATGCCGACGTACCCCCGGTGCCATTGCCGGCCGAACCGGCCACGCCGTATGTGGGCATGCTTCGCGTCCTGAGCGGCTCCGGTCGCGTCTTTTCCGACGCGTGGACCGTGCTCGAGGATGGGCCCGGGGTCACCAACGACCCGACGGGCAGCCGGAAGGGGACCCGGAAGGACTACGTCTTCGTGTCCGCCGGCAAGTGCCTCTTCGCCCCGGCGAAGATCCGGGTCCTGCCGCACCTCGACGAACGGGTGCCGGGCGGTTCGCTCTCCGACCACGCCGCAGTCGAATGCGAGATTCGGCTCGATCCTGGGAGTGACGGCGCCGGGTCATGAGTCCGGGTGGACCGGTGTCGCCCGTTCCGGGTCGTCTCGCCTGGGTGACCGCATCGTCTCGACCGCCGGGGCACGGCGGCGAGCCCGTCGCAGCGCGGTACCCGGCCGCCGTGGGCTCCGTGCGGCAGCCCGCCTGGCGAAGCGTTTCCTCTTGCCTCGCGTCCGCGGATTGTGCCTAACAGGATGGTTCATCGAGTCCGGCCCGGACTGGAGGAGGCGGCATGCACGAAGAGCTGAAGCGGTTCCTGCGGGATTCCCACGTCTTTGCCCGACTGGTCGAGCAGGTTCTGGAGGCCGGGTACCTCCGGAGCGCCGTGCAGGACTCGGTGACCTTCGATCAGCTCAACGTGCTGAAGTTCCTGGCACGGCCCGGGAGCGTTCCCCTGGTCAAGGACGTGGCCCGCTTCCTGAACGCCTCCTACGCCGCCGCGTCGAAGGCCGTCGGGCGACTCAGGAAGAAGGGCCTGGCGAAGACCACCCGCTCCTCGGAGGACGGTCGCGCGGAGCTCGTGGAGGTGACCCCGCTCGGCGCTGCGTTGGTGCGGAAGTACGAGCGACTGAAGGCGCGACGCCTGGAGGCGCTGCTAGCGGGGGAAGACCTGCCGCGGATCTCCGAAGCGCTCGAGCGCGCGATCGCCCTGCTGCTGCGAGAGCGCGCGGTCGCGGGCGATCCCTGCATGGGCTGCGGCGCCTACTATTCCGACCGGTGCGTGGTGCGGACGCACGGGTTTCCCTGCGATTGCAAGGCGGCCATGCCGGTGCCGCGGTCGCGCTGAGCCTCCCGCCGCCCCGGGCTCAGGTCGTCCCGGCCGCGACCCCGACGGTTCGTCGCACCAACACCGGACACGGGGCCCCGCGCAGCACCTCCTCGGCGACGCTCCCCAACATGAGCCGATCGAGGCCGCTGCGGCCGTGCGTAGTCATGCAGATCAGGGTGGCGGCGGTCTTTTCCGCATGACGCAAGATTTCTCCGGCCGCACCGCCGACCCGCACCTTGGTCTCGACCGTCACCCCCTCGTCGGCGAGCCGCCGCCCCACGTCTTCCAGGTAGGGGAGCGGAGCCTCGCACGAGTACTTCATGGGGAAGTCGCCGAACCCGCCCATCGCGACATAGGGCACGGCGATCTGCACGAGGTGGAGCCGCGCGTTCAGGCCCCGGGCGAAGCGGATCGCGTCCGGCAACACCGCCTCCGCCTCCGGCGACCCGTCGAGGGTCGCGATCACCATTCGTCCCTCGCGCGCGGCCGTCCCGGGGCGGCAAACCAGGAGCGGCAGGTCGCTGTGGCGAAGCACCTCCTCCGTCACGCTGCCCATGAGCAGCCGGGACAGTCCGCTCCGGCCGTGGGTGGACATCGCGATCAGGTCGGCCTGGCACTCTTGAGCGTAGGCCAGGATTGCGTCCGCGGCCGCGCCCAGGCGCAGGTCCCAGGCGACCTCGACCCCTTCGCTGCGCAACCTGGTGCAGGCTCGCCCCAGGTACGGTCCGGCCCGTGGCGGGAGGTCGGCCTGGTCGAGCACGGAAAGCAGGTACACCTTCGCAGCATGGTCTGGCACGAGGGTCTTCAACACCGGCAGAATCGCCTCTGCCGTGCTCGAGCCGTCGAGCGGAACCAGGATTCGACTGGGACTCATGTGCCGGTCCTCCCCTAAAGCCATACCCTTTCCCAAGGGTGAGCAACACGCGTGCCGCAGCGCAGCACGAGGACCGATCGCCGCAAACGCGCCCGGTCGAGCCTGCCGGGCGGGATTCCGACCCGTTCGGTTGCGGAAAATCGCCCGGTTCCTCGGGGAACCCTCCGTGCGTGAACCCGAAGGAAATTCCCCGGCGCGCCCCCCGCTGCCCTACCGGAGGACGGGCCGCGCAAATCCCAAATCCCAAGCCCCAAGTCCCAACCCCGCATTGTCGCCCGAGTGAGACGTGGGAGGCGCAACTCCAACATCGTCGTTTTCGCGACGATATTGCCGGTGTACTACGGGTTGCGCCACGGACGGGACAGGTCCGCGGACTGGTCATCGCGAGCCCGGTGTGGTATCACACACTTCCGGAGCAGGTGCGGCGGCGCATCCGCGCTTCGACCCGGCGCGGGTGAAGGACTACGGCAAGGATCGAGGCGTATGGAGCTCGGCTTCGCAGTCTGGATCACCGGCATTCCGGCCTCGGGGAAATCGACCCTGGCGGTCGCGCTGCTGAAGGAACTGGAGACGCGCGGCGTGCGCGCGGCGCGCCTCGAATCGGACGCGATGCGCACGGTCCTCACCCCGAAGCCGGCGTACACGGAGGACGAGCGCGGCTGTTTCTACGGCATCCTGACCTGGATGGCGGGCCTGCTGACCGATCACGGCGTGCCGGTGGTGCTGGATGCGACGGCGAACCGGCGTGAGTACCGGGAGGCCGCACGCGGACGCCTGGCGCGCTTCCTCGAGGTGTATGTCGAGACTCCGCTGACCGTCTGCCGGGAACGCGATCCGAAGGGGATCTACCGGATCGGCGGCTCGGTGCCCGGTCTCCAGGACGCGTACGAGGTGCCGGAGCGCGCCGACGTGACGGTGCGCGGGGACCGCGAATCGCCGGAGGAGGCGGCCCGGCGGGTGATCGATGCACTCCAGGCTCGCGGGTGGCTCGGGCCGGATCGACGCTGAAGCTACGCCGGAGTTGCGCCGAAGTTACGCCGGAGTTACGCCGGAGTTACGCCGGAGTTACGCCGGAGTTACGCCGGAGTTACGCCGGAGTTACGCCGGAGTTACGCCGGAGTTACGCCGGAGTTACGCCGGAGTTACGCCGGAGTTGCGCTGAGGCTGCGCTGCCGAAGCTGCAGCTGCCGCGGGGCGGCGGCCACGACGACCCGACTGCGGTTCCCGGCCGCGCTTCCGCTGGGCCGCGGGCCGACCGACGCGCGGCACACCGAGCCGCGCGCCCGGGGTGTCCGCTCAGCGCGGCCGGCCCTTTTCCAGTTCTGCGTCGTCGAGCTCGTCATTGCCGTCCTGGTCGAGCCGGCGGAATTCCGCATCCTTGCCGGGGAACTCCTCGCGGGTGACTTTGCCGTCCCCGTTGCGGTCGAGGCGGGCGGTACCGCCGCCGCGTTGCTGCCCCTTTCCCTTGCCGACGCCGGGTCCGCCGGCGCCCGGCCCGAAGCGCGGCAGCTCGCGGGCGAAGGCCTCGTCGATCCGCTCCTGCTGTTGCTCGAGCGATACGCAGGCGCGGGTCGGGATGAAGATGGCGCCGTTCGTCGGGATTTCGAGCGCTGCCGCGTCCCCCGCGACGCCCGGGCCGGAAGCCGCGTCGATCCGGGTCCATTTCCCGGCCTCGACCGCCGCGAGGTCGAGCCTGGCCGCGCCCCGCCCGGTGGGGAAGGCCACCACGATCGGGTAAGGCCCGCCCAGCGGGTCGGCCGCCTCGAGCAGGTGGGCCTGCGCCGTTTCATCGCTGCGCAGCGCCTTCGCATACGTCGCGTCCCACAGGTACGCCGCCGCGGCGACGGTCGGCCACGGGTAGGCGTCCCACGCGCGTGCACGCCCGTCGTAGTCGCGCGACTCGAGGTCGGGGTTCGCCTTTTCCCAGGCGAGATAGGATTCGCACTCCTCCTGGTAGGAAGACCAGCGCGCCACCGTGCGGCCGCCGATGGACTTGCCCACGAAGTGGCGGGAGAACCAATCGAGCGCCGGCTCGACCCATTCGCGGCTCACGCCTCGCTCGGTCACGTCGCTGCCGTGAACCGCCCAGCCGAAGCACCAGACCCGGTCGGGCAGGCCGGCCTCGGCATCGTGCAGCCAGGCGAGGAGCTCGACGAGGAACTCCGCCTGCACCCGCGGCAGCGACATGTCCTGCTCGACGCCCTTGTGCACGCCGACCTGGCCGAGGACCGGACCGGCCTGGGTGACGATCATCGGGCTCGAGCGGTCTTCGGCGATCTCGTTTTTCGCCGAGGCGCGAAAAGGATGGAACAGGTAGTGGTGGAACAGGCCCACGAAGTCCTCGCCGGGTCCCGCCTGGCAGAACGACAAGCCGTACTTCTTGAACAAGCCCTGCCGGAGCGCGGCGTCCGAAGGGACGTGGGTGCCGCGCAGGTTGTTGATCGCGCGGACGTGCTTCGGGTCGTCGAGGTCGAACACGGCCGCGACCAGCCTGTCGACCATGGAGATGTCGTCGTGCCAGACCTGCTCCGCGTCTTCGGCCGAGCCGCCGCGGGGGATTTCGCTCCAGCGGAACGGGGCGTCCTGGATCCGGTTGTGGCTGTGGGTGCCGACGCTGCCGCCGCTCTCGTAGAGCCGGCGGATGAGCGGAAAGGCGCGCTCCGGATCTTCCAGGGCCAGCTCGGCGAATTCGCCCACCGTGGTGAAGGAGAGCTTGGCGCCGCGCTTTTCGGCCACGTCGAGCAGCCACTCGGCAGCGTCGCGCCAGTCCTCGTAGGTCTGCCGGCGGCGTTCCCCCTGCCCGGGCATCGGGTCCATGTGGAGATCGAACGTGACCAGGATGGGGGAGCGCTCGGGCCGCGTCTCGGACTGGGGCGCGGCCGGCACGGGGACGAGCAGGGCGAGAACGACGGCAACGAACCGGGAAATCGCACGGCACATGGTACATCTCCTCGAAGACGCCGTTGGGAGAACCGTGCCGGCGGAGGACTTTGCGCCTTTGTTTCCGGGCCGAAGACACGCCAACTCCCAAACCCCAACGCCGCTTGGGGAGTCCACTCAGGAGTTTCGTCGCGCGCCGCGATGAAATGGAGAGATAGTACTACAGCGCGGTTCCACCGCAAACCGGGCGCGGGGCGGCTGTCCGCGCAAATCCCAAAGCCCAAACTCAAAGTCCCAACCCCGCGATGGAGCGCGGCGAGGCATGGGAGGTGCCTCCCCCGACATCGTCGGATTTGCGACTGAGAATCTTCGCTTGGCGCGGAGAATCTCACGGATAGTAGAACAGGAGGTCAGCGGGGGCGCAGGGGCTTGGGCGGCGAGACGGCCGGGCCCGTCTGCGTGCTGCGCTTGGCTTCGGTCTTGCGGATCACCTCGCGGTTGCAGGCGGGGCAGTCGTTGCGTCCGCTCACCAGGAGGGATTCGCAGGGGCAGTACACCCAGACCTTCTCCTCGCGTGTCAGCTCGGGGAAGACCAGCTCCGCCTGGCAGCGCGGGCACTTGCCTGGCAGTCCGTACTGGCGATACTCCAGGCTCACCCGTTTGCCGCAGAAGCAGGTGAACTTGACCGTGGCGCGGCCGTGCAGCGAGTAGCCCTGGGGAATCACCAGCGGGCCGTTGGAGGGGTCGACTACGCGCGCGCTGCCTTTCTCCTCCGGCTTCCGTCCCGCGGATTCCGGGGGTAACGGCGGCGGCCCATCCCCGGCATCGTCGACGTCATCGACCTCCGCGGTGGGCGGCGAGGAGACCGATCGCGGGGAGTCGGGCGCGAGACCAGGTTCCTTGGGATCCGCGGGGTGCGCGCGGTCACGGCCCGCCCCTGCGCCCGTGGGTTTCGCGGTCGGGGGAGATTCCGGAGGGCACTTCGGGCAGGCGGTGGCGCCGGACTCCAACTTTGCGCCGCAGTCGCAGGTGCGCTCGATCACGGACGGGTCGTCCGGCCGCGGGACCTGGACCTCCACCTTGCACCCCGGGCAGGGGACGAGAGCGCCTGCCTTGCGCGCGGGCACGCGCAATTTTTGCCCGCAATCGCAGCGAAACTTGATCTTAATCGCCCGTGCCGCAGGAGCCGTGCGCGATCCCTCGCCGGTCCCGCGCCTCCGCTATTTCGCTATTTCACTTCGAGCCGTGCCGGGTCGTCGAGGACGATCTGGGGGCGGCCCTGGTAGAGCGCGACCCGGCCGTGGACACGCACCGTACGGCCGGGGAGCTTCTTCTCCAGGTCGCCGATCGCCTCCTCGAAGGCGTCCAGCCGGCTCTGGAAGATCACCACTTGAAACGAGGTCTTCTCCTTGCCGAAGCTGATCCAGAATACCTTGCCGCTGCGGGCCGCCTCGGCGCGCAGCACCTTGCCTTCCACCACGCATTCCTTGCCCTCGGCCGCGACGATCGACCGGGTGTCGTCCGCGGACAGGGCGGGGGCGTCGTGCGGCTCCGGTTCCGGATCGCGCTCGGGCTTGCGCTCCGGCTTCGGATCGGGCTTCGGGTCGGGATCGCGCTCGGGTGCGGGCGGCTTTGCTTCCACAGGCGGATTCGGCTTTGCCTCGCCTGAAGGTTCAGGGTCGGGTGGGTTCGGCTCGGGCGCAGGCGGGTCCTCGGTCGCGGCCGCGTTGCCGGCGGCGACGGGCTCGGGGCGGGCGAGTTCGGCGAGGGTCGCCTCGGCCCGGGCGACGTGCTCGGGGTCGAACAGGTCGCGCGCGGAGTCGAGCCAGCCGGCGAGGTAGGCGCGGGCCGCAGGGCGGCCGGCTTTGCGCTCGGCCGGGGCGACCTGCGACCCCACCCAGGTCCACTCCACCTCGAACAGCGCGCGGCGCGCGTGGGCGAGCAGCGCGTCCCGCCGGGCCGCGAGCGCTGCGTCTCCCGCGGCGTCCAAGCGCGCGATCTCGCGGACCGCATCGCGCATCCGCGAGCGGTCGACCATCCGGCTCGCCGACTCCCAGGCCTTTTCCAGCCTGGCGAGGGGCGGATCCTCCGCGGGTGGGGCCTTCGCGGCGACGAGCCCGATCTCGTCGTCGGGCGTCACCGGTTGCGCCGGCGCATTCGCCGGGGACGCCGCGTTCGCCGCGGTGGATGACGGGTCGGCCGGCGCCGAACCACCGATGCCGTTTTCCGGTGCCCGGTTCGAGGGGTCCGCGCCGCGAGTGCGGGCATGGAGCCAGTACGCTCCGCCCGCGACGACGA
>Ga0082335_1006871_pt1 | contig 14231 bp, 12 predicted proteins | sample Subgrocontami58m_FD_72375 | JGI IMG/M metagenome (GOLD analysis project Ga0082335, IMG submission 72375) | Subsurface groundwater microbial communities from S. Glens Falls, New York, USA - GMW37 contaminated, 5.8 m (SPADES assembly) (version 2) ...
ATTGTCGTAATCTTCATATCGGACGCCCCTTTCTATTTTAGTGGTTACAAGAGAACCACTACTTTGGCACTCAGATGCCGTTTTAGGAAGTGGGCGTCCATTCCATTACGGTTGGCGCGCGTAGCGCGCAGGTTTCTTTCGAGCACGCGATGACGCTCAAAACACTGCATATAGTTTGACTGTTCACGGCTGCCCATTCACACTTCGCACTGAGCATGGACGCAAACACTTTTCTGATCCAGGTGCTGAACGGCATCCAGTATGGCCTGCTGCTGTTTCTGGTGGCGAGCGGGCTGACGCTGATCCTGGGCATCATGGGCATCATCAATCTGGCCCATGGCAGTTTCTACATGGTGGGCGCCTATCTGGCGTTCTCGCTGTCGCAGCATTTCGGCAGCCTGTGGCTGGCGCTGGCGGGCGGAGTGGTGATTGCAGTGGCGATCGGCCTCCTGCTTGAGTGGCTGCTGATCAGCCGGCTCTACTACCGCGATCATTTGTACCAGGTGCTGCTCACTTACGGCTTGATCCTGATATTCGAGGAACTGAGGAGCGTGGTCTTCGGAGATGACGTGCACGGGGTGGCGGTGCCGGCGCTGCTGCACGCCTCGATCCCGCTCACCGACACGCTCAGCTACCCGGTGTACCGTCTGTGGATGTCGGCGGTGTGCCTCGCGCTCGCCATCGGCATGTATCTGCTGATCCAGAAAACGCGCCTGGGCATGATGATCCGCGCCGGCGCGGCGAACCGCGAGATGGCGCAGTCGCTCGGCATCAACATCGATCTGCTGTACCGGCTGGTATTCGCGCTGGGCGTGGCGCTGGCTGCGTTCGCCGGCATGATTGCGGCGCCGGTGGCCTCGGTGTTTCCCGGCATGGGCAATCAGGTGCTCATCGTTTGTTTCGTGGTGGTTGTGATTGGCGGAATTGGTTCGGTGAAGGGCGCGATGCTGGCGGCGATCCTCATCGGCCTGGTGGATACTTTCGGCAAGGTGCTCACGTTCGAGATTGGCGGCGTGCAACTGTTGCCTGAGCTCTCCGGCATGATGATCTACGTGCTGATGGCAGTGGTACTGCTCGCGCGGCCTGAAGGTTTGTTCGGGAAACGCGGCTGATGCGTAGTTTTCGCACCGGCACGGCCGTTCTCTTCATTTGCGTGCTCGCGCTCGCGCTGCTGCCGCTCGTTGCCGAGAAGTATTACATCCAGTTGTTCACCAAGATGATGCTCATGGCGATTTTCGCCATGAGCCTGGATCTGCTGGTCGGCTACACTGGCCTGGTGAGCCTGGGGCATGCGGCGTTCTTCGGCCTGGCCGGCTATGTCCTCGCCTTCGCCGCGCCGCAGTACCAGGCGGCCAACCTGTGGCTGTCGCTGCCGCTTGCCATGGCGGGCTCCGGACTGCTTGCCCTTTGCATCGGCGCGCTGGTGCTGCGCACCTCGGGCATCTATTTCATCATGGTCACGCTTGCATTTGCGCAAATGGTGTTTTTCGTGTTCCACGACACCAAGATCGCCGGCGGCGCCGACGGCATCTATGTGTATGCAAAGCCGGTCGCCGCTATCGCCGGCTGGGAGCCGTTCAGCCTGGAGAACCACACCCATTTCTACTTCATGGTGTTGGTGTTGCTGGTGCTGGTATATGCCTTGCTTCGCATGCTGCTCGCGTCGCTGTTCGGCCGGGTGATCGTCGGTATCCGCGTCAACGAGCAGCGCATGCGCTCGCTCGGCTATCGCACTTTCCGCTACAAGCTCGCGTGCTTCGTGATCGCGGGCGCGCTCGCAGGCATGGCAGGCTATTTCGCCGCCGCCCAGTTCGGCTTCGTCAGTCCCGATATCCTCGGCTGGCATCAATCGGGAGGCGTGCTCATGATGGTGATCCTGGGCGGCATGGGCACATTGAACGGCGCGATCCTAGGGGCCTTCGCCATGATGCTGCTCGAGCTCGGCTTCCAGGGGCTGCCCGTCGCGGGCGGGGTGGACATAGGCAAGCACTGGCAGTTGCTCATGGGCGGGTTCATCGTGTGCGCGGTGCTGCTGCTTCCGCACGGGCTGCTCGGCCTCGGGCGGCTCGCGTCGCCGCGAAAACCGGCGGAGGCGGCGGAATGAGCAGGGAGCAGGGGCCCCGCGCAGCGGGGATGCGACCGGCCGCGATTGCCGCCGGACGCCGACAGTGGGCTAGCTCGAATGACGACGATCGTGCGGAGGCGGGCGATGGCTGAAGCCGTGCTGCGCACCGAACGCCTGTCCAAGCACTTCGGCGGGCTGGCCGCGGTGAACGACGTATCGATCGAGTTTTTTACCGACCAGATCCATGCCGTGATCGGCCCCAACGGCGCCGGCAAGACTACGCTCGCGAACCTGCTCTCGGGCGAACTTGTTTCCACCTCCGGCCGCATCTACTTGGACGGCGAGGACATCGCCGGGCTGTCCGCGGACCGCATCTCGCAGCGCGGCGTGGGACGCAGCTACCAGAAGACCAATATTTTCCTGCCGTTCACCGCGTTCGAGAACTGCAGGCTCGCGGCCCAATCGCGCCTCCCGAGTTCGATGCGCTTCACCCGGCCGGCACTGCGGTACAACGACGTGTCGCGCGAGGCGCTGCGCGCGCTGGCGCAGGTCGGACTCGATCACCGCGCGCAGGAGCCGGCCGCAACGTTGTCGCACGGCGAGCAGCGCCAGCTCGAGATCGCGATGACGCTTGCCACCCGTCCGCGCATCCTGTTGCTCGATGAGCCGCTCGCCGGGATGGGCAGCGAGGAAACGGCGCGCATGGTGGAGTTGCTGCAAAGGCTGAAGCGGGCGCACGCCATGCTGCTGGTCGAGCACGACATGGACGCCGTGTTCGCGCTCGCCGACAGGCTGACGGTGATGGTCAACGGCAGCGTGCTGGAATCCGGTCGGCCGGATGAAATCCGCGCCAGCGCCGCGGTGCAGGAAGCCTACCTTGGCACCGAGGATGCGCATGCATGAGCTTCGGAAAACCGAAATTTCGCGGATCGATGTGATGAGCGATGCTGCTGCGCTGATTGATGCCCGCGGCATCCACACCTACTACGGGGTGAGCCACATCCTGCACGGCGTGGACTTCGTCGTGCGTCGCGGCGAAACCGTGGGCTTGATGGGCAGGAACGGCATGGGCAAGACCACGCTGCTCCGGAGCGTGCTCGGGCTGGTGCGGCCGCATAGAGGCGAAGTGCGCATCGGCGGCGCCGTGATGACCGAAGCCGCCCCGTATGCCATCGTGCGCAAGGGCATTGCCTATGTGCCGGAAGGCCGAGGTATTTTCCCCAATCTGTCGGTGCGAGAAAATCTGGTCATGGCGGCGCGTTCCGGCGCCGGCGGCCGCCGCGACTGGAGCTTTGAGCGCGTAATGCAGACGTTTCCGCGACTGGCGGAGCGCCTGAATCTCGGCGGCGCGCAACTCTCCGGCGGCGAGCAGCAGATGCTGACCATCGGGCGCGCGCTGATGACCAATCCCGACCTGCTGATCCTCGACGAGGCGACCGAAGGCCTAGCCCCCAAAATCTCGCGCGAGATCTGGAGCATCATCGGGAGAATCAAGCAGGCCGGGATCGCGGCAGTAATCGTGGACAAGAACTTCGCCGCCGTATCGGCCGTCGCCGATCGCGCGGTGATCCTGGTGAAAGGCGCCACGGCGTACGAGGGTAGCACCGCGGAGCTGCGCGCGCAGCCGGAACTGCGAATGAAGTATCTGGGCGTGTAGGCACCGGGGTTTAGGCTGGGGCTTGTTCCGGTACCCGGATTCTTAGACCCCAATCCCTTGGAAAGCCGTGTCAATCGGGCATCTTCAGGAATATTGTCCTCGCGCGCGCGGATGGTTCAGGCCGAGTCGCGATAGACGCTCGCCCCGTCGCCGAGGTAGCTCTCATACACGTGCTCGAACAATGCCGCGCACTTCGATTGATAGAGATCCTTCGTATATGCGCGTGGCAGCCCGTCGTCGAGGGCGTCCTCGATCGCTAGCCGGATCTGGGCGCGCGATTGGATCTTCTGGCGCCAGTTGAGCACCAGCAGCGCGTGCAGGCGTTCGAGCAGCTGCCGCGCCACCTTTTTCACCTCGTCGCGCTCCGCCTTGGTCAGATCGGGCCCGGGCCGCGTCAGGATGTCGAAGACGGTCAGCTCTTCCTCGGAGAGGTGCTCGCGCACATGGCGGTCCTGCTCCTCGGTCAGCACCTTCGACAGCGCGAGCAGGTCCCTGAAGATGTCGTCGATGTTGCGGCTGCCCGCGTTGTAGTCGTCGATGAGGGTCTGGAATTTCTCCAGATAATCGGCCCGCGTGCGGTTCAGACGCACCATGCCCTCGAGCTGCGCGCGCACCGCCGCCTTGAGGCGCTCAAGGTCGGCGCTTTTCGGCTTCTTCTTCGCGAAGCGCTTCGCCAGGGCCTCGAAGTCGATCTTCGACAGGTCGATCGAAGTGTAGGCGCCCGCCCGATCCTTGATCTTGAACGGTTCCGAGGCGATCGATCCGTCGAGGAGTTCTTGGATTCCCTGCATGACATGCGAGATGTCGGGCGGGTCGCTGCGATTGCGGATGTAGTCCGCTAGCGCACGGATCGAGCCGCAGCGCCTTGCGAATTCGACTGCCACCGGGTCGGGCTTCACCGCGCCGTAGAGCGCCTCGACCAGCCGCGCCCGCGCGAGGAAGTCGCGCTTCACCGCCTCCGGCGCGAGCAGCCAGTTGGCGCCATCCTCCACCGCCTGCGCCCGCGCGAACTTTTCGGCCGAGGCGCCCTCGATCCGGGCGAGCTCCACCCCATGCGCCTTGCAGTAGGCCGTCGCGTCGGCGACCGCCTGGCGCAGCTCCTCGACCAGCGCCTTTTTGTCGCGCACCGGCATGTCGCCGCCGCGGCCCTTGGCGTAGATCGCCAGCGCGCGCTCCAGCGACGCGAATACGTTGGCGTAGTCCACGATCGTGCCGCTGTGCTTGCCCGGGTACACGCGGTTCGCGCGCGCGATGGTCTGCATCAGCGTGTGGTTGCGCATCGGCTTGTCGATGTACACCGTCGAGCAGCTCGGCGCGTCGAACCCCGTCAACCACATGGCGCACAGGAACACCAGGCGCAGCGGGTCGTCGGGGTTCTTGAACTTCTCGTCCAGCGCCTGCGCGTTCATACGCCTGCGGTGCGGCACGATGTCCAGGCCGAGGTCCTTCATCTGCTCGATCTCGTTCTGGCCCGGTGACACCACCACCGCCATGTCGGTCGGGTCCATCTTCGGCCAGTACTTGCGCACCTTGTCGTACATCTTGAGGGCCGTTGCCTTGTCGATCGACACCACCATCGCTTTGCCCTGGAAGCCGCGGCCGGTGAAATGGCGCACGATGTCCTTCGCCACCGTCTCCAGCCGGTCGTCGCGGGTGATGAGGTGGTACTGGCGCGAAAGCTCCGTCTCCAGCCGCGCTTCCTGCTCTGGGTCCAGCTCCGCCCGCTCGATCAGGTCATAGACGTCGTCGTTCAAGTCTGGGTTGACGAGCTGCAGCTCGGGGGTGCGGTTCTCGTAGTAGAGCGGCACCGTGGCGCCGTCCTCGATTGACTGCTGGAAGTCGTAGATCGAGACGTAATCGCCGAAAACCTCCTTTGTCCTTTCCTCGCCCACGATTAGCGGCGTGCCGGTGAAGGCGAGGAAGAGAGCCTTGGGCAGCGCCGCGCGCATGTTCATCGCCAGCGTGTCGTACTGGCTTCGGTGCGCCTCGTCGGTGAGCACGATCACGTCCGGCCGGTCGCACAGCACCTCGGGCGTCTGAAACTTGTGGATCAGCGTGAAAACGTAGCGGTGGTTCTCGGAGAGGAGCTTGCGCAGTTCCTCGCCGCTCTGCGCGTGACAGGCGTCGCCCTCCGCCGCGCTCACCGCGCCGCAGGCCTTGAAGGTCTTGGCGATCTGGTCGTCGAGCTCCACGCGGTCGGTCACTACGACGAAGGTCCAGTTGCCCGGCACCTTGCGCAAGATCTTCTGCGCGTAAAACACCATCGAGAAGCTCTTGCCTGAGCCCTGCGTCTGCCAGAACACCCCGCCGCGGCCGTGGGCGGCTCTGCGCGCTTCCAGCGTCGCCGCGACGGCGTTGTTCACGCCGAGATACTGGTGGTTCTGCGCCATCGCCTTCACCAGGCCGCTCTTGTGCTCCGAGAACAGCGTGAAGTTCTCGGCGATGTCGAGCAGCCGCGCGGGCGCGCAGGTACCGCGCAGCATCACCTCCAGCGATACCCGGCGCGGCTCGTCCTCGCGCTCGATGCGCTTCCACTCGGAGAACCGCTCCCATTCCGCCGTGATCGTACCGACGCGGCTCTGCGTGCCGTTCGAGGCAATCAGGAGCGCGCTGTACCAGAAGAGCTGCGGGATGCCGTTCTGTGGGTGCTTGTAGCTCGTGAGGTTCTCGTCGAATGCCTGCCGCGCCGATACGCCTGGCTTCTTCAGCTCGATCACCACCCACGGCAGTCCATTCACGAACCCGATCAGGTCCGGGCGGCAGGTATAGAGCTGACCGGTAACCGTCATCTGCGAGACGAGAAGAAAATCGTTATTGGTGGGATTCTCCCAATCCACCACCCGCACCCGCTCGTCCTTCAGACCGCCCCGCTCGCGATCGGGCACCGTCACCTTCACGCCGTCCTTCAGCAACCCGCACACTTCGCGGTTTGCTCCCGCCAGCGTCATCGCCGACCGGTCGCGCGTGAATTCGTCCACGGCGCTGGCAATCGCCTCGGCCGGCATTCGAGGATTCAATCGTTCAAGCGCCGCGCGCAGCCTCGCGAGCAGGACCGCTTCGCCCGAAGTCTCGCGCCCGAGCGTGCCGCCTTGTCCGAATACCTCCTCCATCGCCGACACCGTTTGCCAGCCCAGTTCCGCGAACAGCCCGATCGAGGGCTGTTCGACTAGCTGGTCTTCGGTGTAGGCGTGGGCGGTCACGTCACGATTTCAGTCGTCGCGAGAAATGCCCGATTGCTCAAGCTAATGCTTCGACTCGCGCCTGGAACCGTGCTCCGCCTCCCAACCTTTGCACGCCAGCGCAATATAACGCGGTACGGGCCGGTTGCCGGAGCCATAGGCGCTCATCGTGCGCGGGGTCATGCCAAGCGCCTTGGCCGCTTCCGTGAGCGAGAGCCCATGACGGGCGCGCCATTGCGCAAACAGCCGCGTATTCTCGTCGGGCGCATTCTGTGCTTGGGCGTCAAGCCAGAGCGTGTCCGCCCCGATCTGGATGTCCAGGGCCGGCCATTCCACGGTCCATCCCTCGCCCTCGACGATGACCGCCTTGGAAAACGCCTTGGGGTTGCGCAAGGGCGCAAGGGCCGGGAATTTGTCGAACTCGCCCGCCAGCGACACGGTATAGATGCTGCCATCGACAAAGGTCAGCCGCAGCCGGTGACCGGACAGCGCCTTGACGGCGGCAACCCGGGGACGCTTCATCGTTGCCATGATTTCCACTCCTTGATTAGTTCCGCCTGGTGCGCACGCAGCCAGGCCATCGCTTCGCGTTTCAAATCCTTCGGCAGGGTCCCGGCCACGATGCGCAGGCTGGCCAGGTCGATCCTCACGTTGACATCCCCGCCGACCAGATGGACATGCATCGGCTCATGGTCCTTCTCGCGCAGTTGCAATCGGTACTTGTTGCGAAAGCGCTTTTTCGATGTCATGGTGGCATGATATAGAAATTATTTCTATATATCAACACCGCGCGTTCCTCTTGCTACCACCAGCTCCAATTGGCGCTGTGGCGATGCCGGACTTCCTGCACCGGTTCGTAACTCGGGTCCGCGAGCCAGCGGCGCAGTTCCCGATCGTTGACGGTGCGCAGGCGGTGATCGAAAACCCTGCGATACCACGCCGGTGCCGCGCTGCGCAGCGTGAATTCGGCGTCCGAATGAAAACGCGCGATCGCGCGGCGGCCCGCCGCAGAATGACGATCGGTCGGAACGTGCGTGAGATGGCCCGATTCGACATCGAATACCGAATCGCGCAGCACCCAGCGGTACTCGTGCCGCTCGCCGCGGCGGCGGTAAGTGCGTGACATGACATAGCTCCTGTTCATGGGATAGCTACGTCATGCGGCTCTCCTTTTCCGTCCGATCTGGTGTGGGACGCGCTTACGCGGGTTTCCTGCCGATGCGCTCGCGCGCCGGATCCGCTGCGTACGCCAATGCCTGGGTGGTTCTGCGCCAGCGCCTTCACGATGACGGGTGCTCGACCAACTGCTCCTCGGTGCAGGCGTGGGGACTCATTTGAGCAGGTAGCGGCCGTGCTTCAAAGTGCCCGCGCGTTCGATCAGGCCGGCATCGAGCAGGGGGCGCAGCAGATCCATCGCTCCCTGCTTGGAAATCGCGAGGCCGTCCCAGATTTCGCGCGGGGTGAGGCTGCCCCGCGCGCGCAGCAGCTGCAACACCTGCTCCTGCTTCGGGCGCAGCACCAGTTTCGCGCGACCCTTGGCGGCCGAAAACCGCTGGATGCGCTGCCACACCCGTTCCAGAGTCTGCTGCAGCCCCTCGGCGCTGTACTCCAGCCACGAAGTGAGATCATCGCCCTGCTCCCGCACCGCCCGCAGCGCCGCGTAGTAGCGCGGGCGGTCTTCCCAGTAGTACTCGTCCACCGAGAAGACGTGGTGCGTATCGAATCCGCGCCGGTAGAGTTCCCACAGCGCGAGCGCCCGGCCGGCGCGGCCGTTGCCGTCGGCGAACGGATGAATGGCCTCGAAGCGGTAATGCACGATGGCCGAACTCAACACCGGAGAGAGTCTTGGCGCGTCCTTGTTCCACCACTCCAGAAACCCGACCATCAGACCCGACACGTCCCCGGGCGGCGGCGGCAGGTACGTTCCCACCCGCACGCGGATCGTGCGATAACGCCCCGCCTCGCCCTGATCCATCACCGCGCCGGCGATGATGGCGTGCAGGCGCAGCACGTCTTCGTGCGTGAGCCGCTTCTTCGCCGCCTGCTTCTCGACGTGCCGCAGGGCGGCGAAATAATTCACCACCTCGCGGCGCACGCGCGCCGGCACCGACAGCGCCTCGCCCGCCTCGACGGCGCGCACCTGCTCGAGCGTGAGCGGATTGCCCTCGATGGCCGTGGACGAGTGCGCGTTGCGCGCGCGCGTGTCCTTCTGCAGCGCCGGAATCCACGCCACCTGCACCGCCGCGCCCTGGATGCGCTCGCGCAGCGCCGCGATCGCCTCCACCCGGGCGAGCAGGGTCGGGGTGATGGTAAAAAGGGGAGCGTAGCGCATTACGCGCATGCTACCTGTCGGTCAAGCGTGGGTCAAGTTATGGGTCAAGCGGGTTGAGGAGCTGCTGGCCGGATAGAAGACGCGGCAGCAGCAGGTCGCGCGTGCGGCGGAGGTCTTGGATTTGGCGTTGGAGAGTATGGATCTGCTCGGCCATTGGAATCGTCACTTCGCCGAATTTCTTCAATGACGATGCGGACGGGATGAGCAAATCGGCCTTCTCGAAGGTCGCGGCGGTGATGGCAGGATACGCCGCGCCGGTAGCGCTATTCGTGAGGTAGGCAACGAAATCGTCCGTTGTCGTGGTGAAGTAGAGGAACGTGAACGGAACTTTCCTCGCAGTGAGCACGGCGAAGCCCGTGGACGCGATGGTGTCTGGTTCTGGGTGCATCACCTGCGCGTGCGAGCAGCGGTTGGGCCGAACGCATGACCAAAGCACGTCGCCATGTTGAACGATGCGGCGGGCGCGGCCTGGGGCGTCGGCAAAGGCGTAAGTCGTGATGGTGTCGATCTGGCCCGGACTTACGGAGGAGATGTCAATGTAGTGAAGTTCGTCTGGCGCGGTGTCGGCCTTGATTTGGGCGCGGTTCACGTCCGCCACGTCGGCGAGCGTCTTCACCTCCCAGCCTTGGGGGATGTCGCCGAGCGGCGAGGCGACGCGCGCGAGCTTTTCGTGGCCGGGGAAGCGGAAGTGGACGAACCACTCGCGGTAGAGAGTGCGGGCCATCGCCTCCAAAATCCGAATGCGCCGTTGACTGTTCTCCATCAGCTCGTCGTAGGCCGACAGGATGCCCGCTATCTGCCGTTGCACCGGAAGCGGGGGAACACGGAAGTCAAACGCCAGAAGTTTCTCCAGACTCAGATTGTCCTGCGTTGTGCCGCGCGAGACGCTCTGCATCTCGATCTTCAGGGTGTCCATGTAGTATTTGACGAAGCGTACATCGGCCTTTTCGGGGTCAGCGACGAACCCGACGACGCTGTCGGGGAAACACCCCTCGATACCGAGAATCGCACTCTCTGCGATGTTCGCGGCAATCGTGATGCAGAGAGTTCCAGGCTTCCAGAGTTTGCTCTGCGCCAGTCCTTCTTCGCTGTAGGTCTGCCTGTACTTGGTGAGATGGAAATTGGCAGCCTTGATGTCCCCTGTTTGGAAGAACGGATAGCGCCCGCCGTAAAGGAAAGCTGCATCGCGAGGCCGATGCCTCGACTTTCCCCGACCAACGAAGCCGAGTTCGTCGAGTTTTGCGGGTTTCCATTCAGCCGTCGCCATCCTCACGCCTCCAGTATCTCCACCACGTTGCCGGCGATGGTTCGCTCGATCCCGCGCGCCCACATTCCGCATTGCCGCGCCGGTCACTTCTTGCTCCCCTTCTTCCGTTTGGGCCGGGACGGCAATTGTCTGACGGCCTCGTCAAAATCGCTGCCGGCCCGGTCGGCCTGCTCGATTTGTTTGCGATGGAATTTCTCGTATTCCATCTCGGCCAGTTCCCTGGCCATTTCGTGCGAGATTTTCCCCGCGTGATTCAGAATGGCGCGTTCGTTCAATGTCAGGAAGCCGTTGAGTTTGGTGATCCAGTCGCGCATGTGCATGGGGACGCGGCGCATGGCTTGGCCTTCGGCAAAGACGAGGTATTGCTCAACGAGATTGTTCAGCGCGGCAAGTTCCTGCTCGTCGAGATAATTCTTGGCGATGGTGACATCCTGCTTGCGGACTTTCGCGCCGCGCCAATTGGTCAGGCCCATGTGGGGCTTCGCGGCATCGGCGCGGTTGTGGACGATCTCCGCCGCCGTGCGGCCGGTGATGGCCCAGTGCATTTTGTTTTGCACGGTTTGGAAGAACTCAATGCTGACCGGCTGGGTAGGATCGTAATCGCTGCTGGTGGCGTAGATGTCGGTGATCTTCTGGTAGAAGCGCCGCTCGGAGGTGCGGATGTCCTGAATCCGCCGGAGCAACTCCTCGAAGTAATCGAAGGGCCGGTCGGGATTTTTCAGGCGTTCGTCGTCGAGGACGAAGCCTTTGACGATGAACTCGCGGAGCTGTTGCGTGGCCCAGATGCGAAAGCGCGTGGCGACGGCGCTTTTGACGCGGTAGCCGACCGAAATGATGGCGTCGAGGTTGTAAAAGTCAACCTGACGCTGAATCGAGCGCCGCCCCTCCTTGCGAACTAACAAGAAATCCTTGTGAGTTGCCCCGCGCTGCAACTCGCCGTCTTCATAGATGTTCTGGAGGTGCAAGCTGATGTTTTGCTGGGTTGTCTGGAAAAGCTCGGCCATATGCTGCTGGGTCAGCCAGACGGTTTCGTTCTCCAGCCGGACTTCGATCTTCGTCCGCCCATCCTCCGCCGAATAGACAAGGAACTGGCCCTTGGCTGGAGGCTTGGGTTTTTCCGAATCACTCATGTTTCCAGAATCTCCGCCACGTTACGGGCGATGGTTTGTTCGAGGTCGCGCGCCTGGGCGTTGAGGGCTTCGAGCTCCTCGTTCAGCGTTTCGAGTTGCTCCTTGAAATCCTCGTCGCTGACGTCTTCGCCCGGCGCGACACCGACGTAGCGGCCGGGATTCAGTGACCAGCCCTGCGCTTCGATCTCCTTTAGCGTGGCGGCTTTGCACAGGCCAGCGACATCGGCATATTTCATCTTCTTGCCGAAGACTTCCAGGAGCTTGGCCTTCGCTTCTTCGCCCCCGAGCGTGAAATCGGGTTCCTCGCCGCGGTAGAGGCGGACGACATTGGCGAGGAAGCCGACCTGCACTTCGTTCCAGTCGCGATGCGCGCGGTCGATCTGGCGGTAGATGTGGCGGGCATCGACGAACAGAACCTTGTCGGCGCGCGGGGTCTTCTTCTTGCCGCGGTCGAGGAACCACAGGGTGCAGGGCAGGGTGACGGTGTAGAACATGTTCGGGCCGACGGCGACGACGGCGTCCACGGCGCGGGCCTCGATGAGTTGCTTACGCAATTCCATTTCGGATGAGCGTGCGTCGCTCGCGGAGTTGGCCATGACGAAGGCAGCGCGGCCTTTGTCGTTGAGCGACGAATAGAAGAGCTGGATCCAGAGGTAGTTGGCGTTGTCGGTGCGCGGCAGGCCGAAGGGAAAGCGCCGGCCTGGGCCGACGGCGTCCTTCAGCCGGTCCTTGTCCACGGCGTTGACGTTGAACGGCGGATTGGCGAGTGCGAAGTCGAACGCGCCCACCGCCTTGTGCGGGTCGTCGTAGTAGCTGTTGACGTCGCCGCCATGCCGGATGTCGCCCTCCAGCCCGTGCACGGCGAGGTTCATGCGGGCGAGGCGCCCGGTGTCGTCGGTCTTCTCCACGCCGAAGATCGAAAGCTCGGACGAGGGGTTCTTCTTGTGCTCGGCGACGAAGCGCGCGGACTGGACGAACATGCCGCCCGAGCCGCAGGCCGGGTCGAGGATGCGGCCGTGGAAGGGTTCGAGGATCTCGACCATCAGGCGCACGATGGGCGCCGGGGTGTAGAACTCGCCGCCCTTCTGCCCTTCGGTGCGGGCGAACTGGCCGAGGAAGTACTCGTAGATGCGCCCGAAGGCGTCGTAGTCGAGGCTGACGGGGATCTCGGAGACCTTCTTCAGCAGCTCCTTCAATAGCGTGCCGTTGAAGATCTGGTAGTTGCGCGGCAGCACCCCCGCAAGTTGCGGGTTGTGCTTCTCGATGTCGGCCATTGCCTCGTTGACGGCGCGACCGACGTTGCTGCCTTCGGGGCGCTGCAAGAGATAGTCGAAGCGTGCGCTGGGTGTAAGGTAAAGGACGCCTTCGGCGTGATAAGCCTTGGGGTCGTCGATGCGCGAGGCGCCGCGGCGCGCGGATGCGCCCGTCTTTTCGAGCTGCGATCGGCGTTGCGCGAAGCGGGCCTCGGCGAAGCGCAGGAAGATGAGTCCGAGGACGGGCGTCGAGTACTGGCCCGCTTTCAGCCCCGAATTCGCCCGAAACTGGTCCGCCGCGTCCCACAGGCGTTTTTCTAGCGCTTGGTTGGCGGTGTCTTTTTCAGTGGGTACGACCCAGCGCATGGCGTCTTCCTAATGGATCGGATCGAGCAGTTTTGCAGCCATGGTGCCACCTAGGAGTGGTAATCGGCGATTTCGACTTCGAATGCATGCCCTTCCACTCAGTGAACCGTGTCCGCCGTCGCCGATCGCGCGCTGATCCTAGTGAAGGGTGCTACGGCGTACAAGCAGCACCGCCGAGCTGCGCGCGCAGCGGGAGCTAAGGATGAAATATTCGGGCGTGTAAGCTCGCCTGCGCTCAGGGATGACCAGGACCAGTAGGAGGCGCAGGTTTTTTCGGTTGCTTTGGCTTCTTCTGTTCCCTCTTTTGCCTGTCACGGTTGCCCATGGCTTGTCTCCTTTCTCAGCGTTAATGGACTATTTCGCAGTTATTTCGGCGCGACGCGTTCCAGCCGTTGCTGTCCTGCGGATAGGATAGCGCGAATCGGAGAAGGACACACGGAAGTAGAACGTGCCAGCTCAGCAGTAGCCCGCGTGCGTCCCAGTTGTATGATGGGAGTTACCCCTACCACCCCGGCGCTTCGCGAGCCACCCCCTGGAAGGATGAGATTCTTCGGCTCGGGCGGGCGCTGCTTGAGGCCTCGGAACAACATTTGATTTTGCAACGTGCTCCAAACCACGTCACGCCCGCGGCACCACCGGCACATCGTCCTTCCCGGATTTCGGCATCGCCTCGACGCGCATCTCGTCCAATGGCGGTTCGTCGGACGGCGCGATCGCGGTTTCGGTCGCGACCACCTCGGGCGCGAGAAACCCGCCCGACTGGTGCCGCCACAGCCTCTCGTAGTGACCGCGCAAGGCGAGCAACTCGTCGTGCGAGCCCTGCTCGACGATGCGCCCCTTGTCCAGCACGATCAGGTGATCCATGCGCGCGATGGTGGAGAGGCGGTGCGCGATCGCGATCACCGTCTTGCCTTCCATCAGGCCGATGAGTTGCTCCTGGATGGCAAGCTCCACTTCGCTGTCCAGGGCCGAGGTGGCTTCG
>Ga0082335_1006872_pt1 | contig 14228 bp, 12 predicted proteins | sample Subgrocontami58m_FD_72375 | JGI IMG/M metagenome (GOLD analysis project Ga0082335, IMG submission 72375) | Subsurface groundwater microbial communities from S. Glens Falls, New York, USA - GMW37 contaminated, 5.8 m (SPADES assembly) (version 2) ...
CGGGGTCATTTGCGGAAATTGAAGCCACCTGGGCAATTTCTTCCTTACCCGAAACGCTTTTGGACATCTTCTTCAACGCCTCGACCACCGCGGCCACGCCTTTTTCAATACCATGGCGCAAAGCCTGCGGATTCGCGCCGGCGGCCAAATTCTTAAAACCTTCATGAATCAGTGCCTGCGCCAACACCGTAGCCGTGGTGGTACCGTCACCCGCCACGTCGTTCGTTTTGCTAGCCACCTCCTGCAGTAACTGCGCCCCGACGTTTTCGAACTTATCCTCGAGGTCAATTTCCTTAGCAATGGTCACCCCGTCATTGGTTACGGTCGGACTGCCAAAACCCTTATCGAGAATTACGTTGCGGCCGCGGGGCCCGAGCGAAACTTTAACTGCATTCGCCAGTTTGTCGACGCCACGCTTTAAGGCCGCGCGCGCCTGCTCATCGAACTTGATTTGCTTAGCCATAGTATATAAAGATTAGAATGTAGAAATCGTTACTCAATTACAGCAATAACGTCGGACAGCTGCAGCGTGCCAAACTCTTCCTCGTCAAGCTTAAATTCATCGAGTGAGTACTTCTTGAACAATACCTTGTCGCCTGGCTTAACTTCCATGGGAGCACGGTTGCCGTTGTCGAGCAGCTTGCCTGGGCCGACCGCAATGACCTCGCCGGTTTCCTGCTTTTCCTTATCGACCGTGTCAGGCAACACGATACCGGACTTTGTCATCTTATCTTCCTTACTTACTTTGACGACCAAGTGGTCGCCCAATGGTTTGAGCTTCATAGCGTACGTTGGTTAATACTTAGGTAAGATCGGTTGAGAGGCCCAAAATTAGCACTCTCAACCTAAGAGTGCTAACTCATTGTAGCAAGCAAAAAACCTATGTCAAGGGGGGTAAATTTGAGCGCGAAAAACCCTCACAACGGTGAGGGGTTGTACTGTTCGTTATTTAGCTTGATAGTATTTATCGTAATCGCTTTGGCGATAAAACGTTAGCTGAACAGTATTTGCATTTATTATGGCGTACGTCTCTCGATACTCCCCCAGCCCCGCCACTTGGTTGAAACCAACGTCTGGAAAACTCCAGAGGTCGTTAGCTACGCATCCTGTGATGAGCTTGGGGGTGCGGAAATCCTGGTACGCAATTACCTGGGTGTTATCTTGGAGCTCAATCACTACGGCTTCGCCGTGGCGGATGATATTGCGAACTTTATGTTGCATGAAATTGCCTTTCTTGTTTGTGAATGGATTTGTTAACTGTTAGTTTTGAATAACAAAGTAGACTACACCAATCAGTGCATACTGTCAAGAGAGGTGTACTTATGCCTTTTCCTGCCCGAGTGGAACGGTAACCAAAAGCCAGGCCAACAGCATCATCGAAGGCATGGTCCACCAGTAGTGGTCAAACAGTCCGGTAATAAGTATCGGTACGAGTAGAAGGTGGGTGCGGAGTGCAAACGGCGCTAAACGAACCCACGCGAGGCCAAGTAGTAGTAGGAAACCGACGATACCTAATTCCAATAACGAGAGTAGCGGCACGTTGTGAACTGGCTGGTACTGCCAGGCTTGAAGGTTGGGGTGCTTTGTAATAAGCACAGCGGTATAGCTGCCGATACCCAGGCCGCGCCACCAGCCCTGGTCTAGGAGCTCCCGGCTATCCCTAAGCCCGCCCACGCGCTCATCAACCGATTGCTGCTCCAAGCGACTGCCGCCTAACAGGCGCCCGACCACTGGCTGCCACCATAGAGCCGATAGTACGACGAACACACCCAAGCTAGCTAGCAACACCGGCCGCAAACTGCGTCGGGTTTCAACCACTCGCCACCACCATAAGCCAAGCGTCACAAAAAATGCCAGCCAAGCGCCGCGCGAGAATGTGGTAAACAGCCCACCAAGCTGCACAAGATACGCCAATCGCAACCAAAGGTGGGTGTGTGTTCCGCGCTTCCAATCGTGCGTAATAAGCCAGGCAGTAGCGAGCAGAGTTACGGCCAGTAAACCCCCGAGCACGTTGGGGTGTACTTGCCCGCCGTAGGACCTAAGCCAGCGGCCAGTGGCCGTAAGCACGACCGAGGTACCGCCCTGAGTAAGTGAATGCACAGCCACACCTAGCCACTTGTTGGCAAAAGTTTGCTGCGTGGCGAGCTGCCACAAGGCCCATAGTGCTTGCACTGTACCTGCAGCCGCCAGTGAAGCCAGAACGTACTCTAGACGGGGTTTGATTGCGCTCACTAACAGCCATAGTCCTAATACTGCCAGCAGCAACCGCCAGGCCCAGACAAATGCCACCACGCCGTGCGCCCATGGCGCGGTGATAAGGACATAGGCCACAAAAAGGAGAGAGAATAAGAAGGCACGCCCCTCGTTGCTGGTCGCCGCATTAGACGCTGCTTGGCGTAGCTGTGTAATCTGCGTGGCTACGGCGCGCCAATTGAGCACCAGCAGCAATACAAGCAAAATATCCCAACCATACAAACTAATGCGCCCGTACTCCCAGGCTTCACCACCAATGCTTGGGTCACGAATAATCCACCTCGTTTGCCAGGGGATGGAAAAAACAAAGAGGTAGAAAAGATAGTTTCTAAGACGACCAAAGTACACAACAATATTATCCTCCCCACTTAAACCCTTGACAAATGGCTATATTTTGCTAGTATCAAATCTTAAACAAACGGCGCCTACATTAGCCCCATTGATATAAACAAAACTAGGAGGCAATATGAATATCGTTATTGAAAGTGTTAGCATCTTAATCAGGCTTCTCGCTAAAAAAGGAATTGCCATTCCAACTGAGAATAACAAAAATGATTACACCCGAGCATGCTGGGCGCTAAGCCAGTTGCAAAAACTCCGTCACAGCAATCGATACTATGAAAAATTAGCTCCCACTGTGGAATCGATCAGGGCGAGCCTACCTGAACTACGCCGCACAATTTCCACGAGTAGCGCTTGACGCTACTCTTTTTTTACACGCAGTTACATAATGGGGGTAGCAGACATATTTTACTGCCCCTCACTTTATAGCTATCTTACACAATATAGCTATATTGTGTAACAATTTTTCATGAAAGACTTTACTAAACAATTTATTAGTCGCCAATCTCCAGGCGATCGCGTACTCGACTTAGGTGCTGGCAAAGGGAATCAAGCCAAGGCTTTGCTGCGCCGTGGTTGTTTTGTCGTGGCCATTGACAGGCTAGCGGCTCCAGCTGAGCTGCCTGGGTTGTATTGGCAGCAAATGGATATCAAAGAAGCCCTGGCCAAGCCGTTGGACCACAAATATAACGGGGTGCTTATGAATAATGTGATACAGTTTCTACCTCAACAGTGGATAAAAAACATAATGATTCCAAATTTGATACGCTCACTTGAGCCTGGTGCCATGGTTAGTATCACGACGTTCTATAGGCCACCACTGCCGGCGTTCAAGCGTCCCCACACGTCTTACTGGACGGTTGATGAACTAAAGTTGTTGTTCCCTGACTTTGAATGCCTAGATAGCAAGCAAGGTGTTAGATTATCACTCGGAGACTTTCACAAGGTTCCTCGGTTGTTCCGCCTGGCCTCGGTCTTGTTGCAAGCACCACTATGATTATTCGCAAACTACACTTAACAATTCCCGTAAGTGGCGCCTAAAAACGCCCCTATTTTTTATTCTTTAAAGACCATTTACCCATTCGCGCGAAAGGGTAAATGGCTACTAGACCAACTTTCTACCCACCTCCGCCCGCCCCAGGCGGACTGCGGCGAGGTTTCGTCGCAGAGTCACCCGCGACTCACAACACCTTCTTGAGCCACTGGCCGGTGTAACTGCGCTTGACCTTGAGGATATCCTTCGGCGTGCCAGCCGCCACCAGCTCACCGCCCTTGTCTCCGCCCTCGGGCCCAAGATCAATAACCCAATCGGCGCACTTTATGACATCGAGGTTGTGTTCAATTACAAGCACGGTATTACCGCGCTCAACAAGTTCGTTCAGCACATGCAAAAGCCTTTTCACATCGTCAAAATGTAGCCCAGTGGTAGGCTCGTCGAGTATGTAGAGCGTGCGGCCAGTGGAACGACGCGAAAGTTCGGTCGCGAGTTTAATGCGCTGCGCCTCGCCACCCGACAGTGTGGTCGCACTTTGACCGAGGTGAATGTACCCCAAGCCCACCTGGTGCAGCACTTTAAGCTTGTCGTGGATAAGCGGCACATTTTCGAAAAAATTCATGGCTTCTTCCGCTGTCATTTCCAAAACGTCAGCAATGTTCTTGCCCTTGTAGTGAATCTCGAGTGCCTGGCTGTTATAGCGCTTGCCGTGGCACTCTTCACATTCCACATACACGTCGGGCAGGAAGTGCATCTCGATCCGCACCAAGCCGTCACCCTCACAAGCTTCACAGCGGCCGCCCTTAACATTGAACGAGAACCGCCCAGGGTCGTAACCGCGAATCTTAGCTTCGGGCAGTTGCGAGAACAGGTCGCGAATCGGTGTGAACACGCCGGTGTAAGTGGCCGGGTTCGAACGTGGCGTGCGGCCAATAGGGCTTTGATCGATGTCGATAACCTTATCAATATGCTCCAGACCTTTAATGGTCTTATGCTTGCCTGGCAGGTCTTTGGAGTTGTAAAAGTGCTGCGACAGGGCCTTGGCCAGGATCTCGGTCATGAGCGTACTTTTGCCCGAACCTGAAACGCCAGTAATACACACCAGCGTGCCAAGCGGTATATCAACGTCGATATTTTTTAGATTAAACTCGCTGGCGCCCTGGATGATAAGTTTTTTGCCGTTGCCAGGACGATACTTTGCCGGTGCGGCGATTGAAAGCTTACCCGACAAGTACTGGCCAGTTAATGAATGCTTGGCACGGGCAACTTCCTGCGGCGTGCCCTGGGCGACCACCTCACCGCCGTGCTTACCAGCACCCGGCCCGATGTCGATAAGCTGATCAGCCGCCATCATGGTTTCGTGGTCATGTTCCACCACGATAACGGTGTTACCAATATCCCGCAGGCGCTTCAACGTGGTAATGAGCTTGTCATTATCACGTTGATGTAACCCGATTGACGGCTCATCAAGTATATAAATTACCCCCACGAGTGAAGAACCGATTTGCGTCGCCAGGCGAATGCGTTGTGCCTCGCCGCCCGACAAGGTCGAAGCTGCACGGTCGAGTGTTAAGTAATCGAGCCCGACGTCCGACAAGAACGACAGGCGCTCGCGTATTTCCTTCACTATTTGGCGCGCGATTTTAAGTTGGCGCTCGGTCAGTTTAGGTTCGAAGTTGATAAAAAAAGCCCGCGCCTGTACGACGGATAACGCCACCACATCGGCGATGCTTTTACCAGCCACTGTCACCGCCAACACTTCGGGCTTTAAGCGCCTGCCCTGACAGGTTGGGCATGGCCACACCCGCATGTAACGCTCGATTTCGCTGCGCATATAATCCGACTCCGTTTCGCGATAACGGCGCTCGAGGTTTGGTATCACGCCCTCGAACGTAGTATAAAACTCGCGTACCTTGCCAGTGGCCGAAGCACCGGCATTAACATTGTAGTTCTTGGCGCCAGTACCGTAGAACACCAGTTTAAGCTGATCGCGAGTTAATTTTGATACTGGCACGTCAAGCGAAAATTTGTGTTCGCGCGCCACGGCTTCCAAAATGCGGTAGTACCAAGTTTGGTTGGCGCTTGTGCGCGACCACGGCCGAATAGCACCTTCGGAAATACTCAGGCGTTTGTTGGGAATAACCAGGTCGGGGTCTATTTCGAGCTTGGTACCAAGGCCAGTGCAAGACAAGCAGGCGCCATGGGGCGAGTTGAACGAAAAGCTTCGCGGCTCGATATTTGGCAGGTCAAGGTGGCAATAAGGGCACGAAAAATGCTCGCTGAACAGGAGCTCGCTACCTGTATCCTGCCTTACCACTTTCACAATGCCGTCACCGAGGTCGAGCGCTGCTTCCAACGAATCAGTGAGGCGGGTAACATCATCGGCTTCCTTAGATACGTTCACCTTGTCCACCACCACCTCGAGCGTGTGGCGCTTCTGCTTATCCACATTCATGTCCTCCGCCTCCTCAATGGACATGAGTTTGCTATCAAAACGAAGGCGAACGTAGCCCGCCTTCTTGAGCTCGGCCACGGTGTGCTTGTGTTCACCTTTTTGATCCCTGACTACTGGCGCCAAAAGCTCAAGTTGGCTGCCCATGGGCAATTCATGCAAGCGCGACACTATTTGGTCCACCGACTGCTTCGTAACCTCGCGGCCGCACTGGGGACAGTGGGGTATGCCAAGCCGGGCAAACAGCAGACGTAGGTAATCGTAAACCTCGGTCACCGTACCCACAGTCGAACGCGGATTATGCGAGGTGGATTTTTGGTCAATGGAAATGGCCGGACTTAAGCCGTCGATTTGGTCAACGTCTGGTTTGTCCATCATACCCAAAAACTGCCGGGCATAGGACGACAGCGACTCAATATAGCGGCGCTGGCCCTCGGCATAAATAGTGTCGAAGGCGAGCGACGACTTACCAGAGCCCGACAACCCGGTGAGCACCACTAATTTGTTGCGCGGGATATCGAGCGAAATATTCTTCAGATTGTGTACGCGCGCGCCACGAATGACAATCGATTGCGCCTGGGTCGGAACATTAGGTTTGGTAGTGTGTTGAGTGGTTGGTCGTGCCATACGCGTTGAGCTCTTTAAGAGCCTCCTAAACTTGCGAAATCCACCGAAGTGTTGCGTAGCAATACGTAGGCGGACGCAAAGTGGGGTCATTCTACACCCGGTGTCAAGCGGGGTCAAGTGGTAGGGCGAGGAGACAGCTTGAAGTAATAAAAAAGTGCTGTATCGCTACAGCACTCTGACGACGATGTTTCAATGAATACACACTTACGCTTCGGCCAGTTGAGGCTCAACCACCGCTATCCCCTGTTCGGGAAACCCAGCCTGTAATTCTTCAAGGCTAGCGTCCGATTGTGAAACCTTCACAAAATATATGGTTGGCCCTTCCTGGAGTACCATAACCCAACCCATGGGCGGGTCTTTCTTGGTGATAGCTGCTAAAGCGCTCATAATGACTCCGCTGACAGCGGCGATATCTTTGGCGCTCTGAAGCGCGGGGTTCTTTGAGGCGGTGGTGTCAACGTGAAATTTTACATCTGTTTTGTTCATGCTGTTCCTTTTTGTTTGTTTAATAAATGGATTTAGGCTTATTGGCACTTTAATTAGTTTCAATTCAATAAAGTGTAGTAGTATTTAAGCGAGGCGTCAAGCCCAGGCTACCGTATGACACAATTACTCAACCGCCAACTCAACTCGCTCCTGCCCCGCCCTGGTGTATACGAATTTTTTAACGCGTCGGGGAAACTGCTGTACGTTGGTAAAGCGAAATCCTTACGCAGCCGCGTGCGTTCGTACTTCCAAACTGGCGCGAATTTAAGCCCGGCTAAGCAAGTAATGGTTAAAGTGGTGCACTACCTGGCTTACACAGAGGTAACAAACGAGGCGGAAGCCCTACTCTTAGAAGGCAACCTCATTAAACAGCACCAGCCCCCTTATAACGTGGTGCTGAAGGACGATAAGAGCTGGCTTTACATCGCCATTGACTACCGCGAGAAGTATCCTCGCGTCAGCACGGAAAGGCGACTTACAGTGCGTGGTGTACGGTACTTCGGCCCCTACCCGGCTGCGGCCACGGCGCGCGACAGCCTGCGGCTTCTGAAAAAAGTACTTGGTTTGCGCACTTGCAAGAACCCGCCGCAAAGACCTTGCTTCGATGCTTCCTTGGGCCGCTGCCTGGGGCATGATTTGGACAAGGGTAGCCAAACGCTTTACCACACTCAATTAAAAAGCCTCGAGCACGTGCTGCGCGGCAACGTGCGCGAACTCATTACTAAACTCGAGCAGCGCATGGCGGCCGCCGCCCAACAACGACAGTTTGAGTTGGCCGCCAAGCTAAGGGACCAACGCCGCGCACTAGAACGGTTAGCCGTAAAGCAAAATGTACTGTCAGCCTCACCTGAGAGCTATGACGTATTTGGCGTGGCCCAAGGCTCGACCAGCGCTGCCATAACTCGTCTACCTGTTCGGCGCGGCCGCATGCTTGAGCCTGAACGTTTTCTAATCAACCAGCCGGCTGGGCTGTCGTTAGTTGAGACCCTGGGTGGTTTTTTAGAACAGTACTATCCGGCCGTGTCGGATAGGCCGCGGCAGGCGTACGTGCCAGTTGCACTCGACTCGAAGTCTCTTCTTGGTGTGAAGTTCGCTGTGCCCAAGCGCGGAAAAAAACGCTCACTCATTAAAATGGCTAATGCGGCGGCAGGCGCGCATCTTACCGGCAGCGCTGCCTCGTGGGAACGCCACGCCGCCCGCGCTCATACTGGACTTACTGAACTTAAGCTACTACTTAAACTTCCAAGCCTACCCAAGCGCATCGAAGGCTATGATATTTCAAATATCCAAGGCAAGGACGCTGTCGGCTCGATGGTGGTGCTAACAGATGGTGTGCCTGACCCAGCGCAATACCGCAAGTTCCGCATCCAGGGGCCAAGCACTTCAAACGACTTTGCCATGATGGCCCAAGTGCTCGTACGGCGCTTTACCAAAAACAAGGACTGGCCTAAGCCCGACCTTGTCATGTTGGACGGTGGTTTGGGCCAACTGTCGGCCGTGCAACGCGCTTTTCAGGAAACGAACACTCATATCCCTTTAGTCGCACTTGCTAAACGCGAGGAAGAGCTTTACTTGCCTGGACAGAAAAAGCCACTCAAACTTTCACGCGATAACTCCGGCCTACTGCTACTAATGGAGCTTAGGGATGAGGCCCATCGTTTTGGGATTACCTTTTTTAGAAAACGCCACCGTCAGTCAGCTGTCAGCTCGGGTTGGGATGAGCTGCCGGGAGTTGGACCCGTGACCAAACGTAAACTTAAGGTCGCCTTTGGCACGCTCGCCAACTTGAGGCGTGCACCATTAGCCAAACTTACTGAACTGCTGGGCCAAAAACGGGCTAAAACTTTACAGCACTACCTAGGCTAGGCAGCTATTGACTTTTTTTACGTAACTAGTATTATGTATTGTTAAACAGAATTAACTGTCCCAAAAACCAACCCCAAAACTAACTTAAGGAACCAGCATGAGAAAAAATATACTAGCCATACTTTTACTTGCTGCCATTGGCGGCGCGCTCATAATCAAAACTCGAAAAACCAATCAAGAACAGCCCCAGGAAGAAACAACCCCGATCAAGGATAAATACAAAAACAATTTTTGCCACCGCTCTACTTTTTAGAGCGGTGTTTGCTTTAGTTTAAAATGGGCTTTGCACCTGCATCGACACGGTTTCGGGGGGCAGTTCAGCTATGAAGCGCGAAGGAATGCCGGGGGATAGTTTACCAAAGAGTCGGCGATTAACCGCATACACGAGAGTTGCGCGGGTGCGAGCGCGGGTCAAAGCCACGTACGCTAGCCGGCGTTCTTCCTCAAGCTGCCTAGGGTCATCAAGCGACGACGTGTGGGGAAACAATCCTTCTTCCATACCAACGATAAATACTGTGTCGAACTCTAAACCCTTGGCAGCGTGCGCCGTCATTAACGTAAGTCCGCCTTTTTTTTCATCAAAACTATCCTGGTCCTGCCATAAGCTAACATCGGTCAGGAACTTAATCAGCGGCTCGCGACCTTTGCCAGGGCTTCGTCCTTCGGCCACGGTTTTTAATTCTTCGATATTCTCAAGGCGCGCCTCACCAGAACTCGTGCCATCACGCAAATGTTCTACTAAGCCGCCCTGCGCCACGGCTGTGCCGATGAGCTCGGCCACGGTTAGCTGCGACAGCTCACGATTCAATCGGCGGATAAGTTTGGTGAAACTAAGCAGCGCTTCTTGTTGTGCCGGCTTAAGCTGCAACTCAATGGCTTCGGCAGCTTCTAATATAGGGAGTTGCTTATCTTGCGCCAGCTTAAGCACTTGTTCGATAGTGCTAAGCCCAACCCCGCGCGGCGAGCTTAACACCGCCCGCTCAAAACTAGCGCCATCTGCCGGGTTAGCAATGAGCCGCAAGTACGCTAGAACGTCCTTAACTTCACGGCGCTCGTAAAAACGCACCGCACCAACGAGTTGATAAGGCAAACCGGCTCTTAAGCAGACTTCTTCGAGCGCACGGCTTTGTGCATTGGTGCGGTACAACACTGCAAACATTTTCAAAGCCTCGCGACTCCCTTGGTAACGCTTAACCTGCATGTATGAAGGCAGAATGCGGTCCAGTACGCCAATTTCTTCTTCGCGAGTAAATTCAACTTCGCCATCGTCGGGCGCGGCCGGGCGGTCCGATGGGCTGGCGACCAGCCGACTAACTTCTGCCATCACAAACCGCGCTTCGGCGACTTCGTCCTCAACTTCGACCACACTAATTGGTTCGCCCTCCACATTCTCTGTCCACAGTATTTTATCGGCTTTAAGTTCGGCGTGCGCCATCACGGCATTTGATGCCTGCACAATAACCTTGGTCGAGCGATAATTTTGCTCGAGCTTTATTACCTTGGCCTCAGGGTAATCTTGCTCGAACCTCAATATGTTGCCAAAGTCTGCCCCGCGCCAACCGTAAATTGATTGCCAGTCGTCGCCGACTACGCACAAGTTACGATACTTTTGCGCCAAGAGCTGCGTCCATACGTACTGCGCTCTATTTACGTCCTGATATTCATCAACCAACAGATAGCGGAAAGTACGCTGATATCGTTCTAGTACTTCGGGATATTCCTGCCATAGCCGCACGGTTTCACCTATAAGATCGTCAAAATCAAGTGCCTTATTATGGCGCAGTAATTCTTGATACTTTACATACACGCGGGCGACGAGCTCGGTAAAAAAATCCTGCGCCACGTCGCGCGCATAATCTTGCGGCCCCATGAGGTCGGCTTTGGCCCGCGAGATGGCGGCGAGCACCGCACCAGGTGGTACGCGCTTTGTGCCATAGCCAAGATCCCTAAGCGCCTGCTTTACCAGCGACTTTTGATCGTCTTCGTCATAGATGGAAAACCCGGCTGGATAGCCCAGGTGTTTAGCCTCACGCCGCAGGAAGCGGCATGACACGGCGTGAAACGTACCCACCAGCGGGCCAATCGTGGCGTTCAATGGCCGACGCAACAGCTCGCCAACTCGTGTGCGCATGGCCTGTGCCGCTTTATTAGTAAAAGTAACGGCTAGTACGGATGAAGCCGGCACCTTACGCACGGCAATAAGATACGCCAATCGGTGCACCAGCGTGCGCGTTTTACCGCTTCCAGCACCAGCCAGCACGAGCAGTGGCCCATCGGCCGCCACGACCGCGGTTCGCTGCGGCTCGTTCAATCCACCTAAAAAATCAAGGGTTGACATAAAAGGACCGGTCGTGGGTTGACAGTCGCCTATAGACATGGTATCCTGCGTTCGCACGTAAAAGCATAGCCAAGCTTTTTTATTTTGACTGAAATGGAGCGTTACGTCCAAATAGCACAATTGATTGTTGCTGTCCTACTCATCCTGTCCATCATGCTGCAGCAGCGCGGCGCGGGCTTGGGGGGAATTTTCGGTGGCGAGGGCAATGTCTATCGCACCAAGCGAGGCTTAGAAAAAGGGCTCTTTGTAGCGACCATTGTACTCGCGGTAGTGTTTTTCGGCCTGTTGGTATGGAACCTGTTCGCCTAAGGTAGTTTTACCACCTATCTCACCTTTTGCACGCATTAGAATCTTCTGCTCGCGGCACTCCGCCTATGCGGGGATGCGCGAACTTGGGCAATTCTTGTACGGCAGCTACGAGAGGGCAATCCAGCATGAACTTACGCAGCTGGGCCGCCGGCGCCACCCTACCTTACGGCAGCTTGGTTTTCTACCCCGCGTTCTCACTCGACACGAACGTCGCACTGCCTTAAGCCTAGTCGGCCTGGCACTCGTCAGCAGCTTACTCATCACTTGGCGCTGGTACGGCCGACACACCGTCGTTGTACCAACAGTAGGCGGTGAGTATGCCGAAGCCATCATCGGTACATCTCGCACTGGTAACCCGCTGCTGGCAGCTACCGATGCTGATCGTGACCTAGCTTATCTGACTAGTCGGGGGCTATTCCGGCACGACGATAGCGCCAAAGTTGTGCCTGACCTGGCCGCTAGTTGGACCACGAGCCCTGATCAAAAAAGTTATCGTGTTACGCTACGACCAAATCTACATTGGTCTGACGGCACACCACTTACCGCGACCGATGTCGAATTCACTTACCAAAGCGTACGCGACCGCAATATTGGCAGCCCGCTGGCCGCGAGCTTCGAAAGTGTAACCGCCAAGCGTGAGGACGACCTTACCACTGTCTTCACACTACCCGAACCTTACGCGCCGTTCCTAAGCGCACTAACACTGGGGCTTATCCCAGCTCACATTTGGCAAGGGGTGCCGCTGACTGACTGGCGCAATGCTAACGCGAACCTTGAACCAGTTGGTGCCGGCCCCTACCAAGTAAAACTAGCAACTAACGACCGGCAAGGCGAACTTAAGAGCCTTACCTTAGAACCCAACTCTTTCTTCCACGAGCCGGTACCGTTCCTTACCAAAGTTGTACTCAAATTCTACCCCGACAGCGCCAACGCTTTAGCAGCCTTGCGCGAGGGCAGCGTCGACGGGCTGGGGGGTGTGAGCCCTGAATCAGCGGCTTCGATGAGCGAACTGCGCTTTATTCAATACTCGCTTAACCTGCCACAATACACGGCCTTATTCTACAACCTTAGGCTAGAAGGGGTGTTGAGTTCTAATCTAGTACGACAAGCTCTTAGTTACGCTATCAACCGCCCCCAGCTTATCGAACAGGCTATGGGTGGCAGAGCACTGCCGGCGACTACGCCATTCACTTCGGGTGAGTTGCGGTTACGCGCTGGTGGGCAAGGCACCAGCTACGACCCCAAACGTGTCAGTGACCTGCTGCAACAAGCGGGGTACAGTCGCGCCGACAAAAACTCGCCTTACCTTGATAAAGACAAAAAAGAGTTGTCCATTACTATAACCGCGGCCAATAGCACCGAACATACGGCCGTAGCGCACGCAATTAAAGATCAGCTAACGAACCTTGGCATTACCGTTCAACTGAACCTAGTACCACACGAACGGTTGCAGATGGATGCGCTGCCGCAGCGCAATTACGAAGTTTTACTGGCTCGCGAACTGACTGGCTTTGACCCTGATCCATACCCGTTCTGGCATTCATCACAAACCGAGGCACTCAACCTTTCTGGTTTTAAACACCACGATGCCGACACCCTGCTCCAGGAAGCACGCCGTCAGGCTGACTGGGGCCAGCGCATCGACCGTTATGTTAAATTTCAAAATATCCTCAACGAAGAACACCCCGCTACATTCCTATACACCACCGGCTACACCTACGCCGTCAGCCGGGCCCTTACGGCAAAGGCGCCGACGATAATCGCCGAACCAGCGGAACGCTTCCGCAACCTAAACCTTTGGTACCGCGCAACGGAACGACAGTTCAGGTGGTAAGCTAGGTACGTTATTCCCACCCAGCTGGGGGGCGAGTGGCGGAACTGGCACATAGTCTTATGCGGCTGGGGGGCGAGTGGCGGAACTGGCATACGCGCTAGCTTCAGGAGCTAGTGCCCGCAAGGGATTGAGGGTTCGACTCCCTCCTCGCCCACCAAGCGCATAAGACAATACGTCTCGACGTCCGTCGGGATGACCGCAAGGCTTTGGACCAAGCCCCCTGCCCCGCCTGCCGGCAAGGCAGGTAACGAACGAGTGAAGCGAGTTCTGCTGGCGGGGTCCTTGCCAACCACCTAGGCGCGAATCGCCCGACTGATATCGAACTCGGCATCCTATATAAGTGACTAATCAAATCTACTGCTGCAGTTATACATAACGCAGCCTAACAACGGTGTATCTACTTATTTCGAGCACTTACACCCATCTAACCGTACTCACATACTAACCAACTATGATAGAAATAAAATCACATAAATTTAATCCACAACCAAACCGTCCTCGGCACGGCTCTTTTGGCGCACGCCGCAGCGGCCCACCGCCTAGCCGCCAGAACGCACCTATCGACCGTACTGGTGCCTGGCTCGCCGGCGGACAGCCGCGTCCTGCTACTCGTGGCCGCGGTGTCGTCGCTAATCCAGTGGCGGTACCTAACGATAACGGCGCACCCAAGCTTAAAATTATCACCCTCGGCGGACAGGAGGAAGTTGGTCGCAACATGACCATATTC
>Ga0082335_1006874_pt1 | contig 14220 bp, 17 predicted proteins | sample Subgrocontami58m_FD_72375 | JGI IMG/M metagenome (GOLD analysis project Ga0082335, IMG submission 72375) | Subsurface groundwater microbial communities from S. Glens Falls, New York, USA - GMW37 contaminated, 5.8 m (SPADES assembly) (version 2) ...
CGGGTATCAGAGGTACAGATTTTGGATCGTATACTTTTAAGTCACCGGTGGAGATGATGGGAGGCCAAATTTGGGTCAAGATCCAGGTAATCGTGGCAGCACATTCTATACAAGCCCTGCCACAAGCAGAAGAGAGCTAACTGCCCTTCAAAGGAGGTTTATGTGTACTAAGAAAATTCTACTCGCAGATGATGAAAAGCCATTACGAGACTTACTAGTTGCAACTATCAGGGACGATACTCGCTACAAAATCCTGGAGGCAAAAGATGGATTAGGGGCACTGAAAATAGCTCGTAAAGAGAGGCCGGACCTTATGATACTTGATGTCATGATGCCCCATATGGACGGCTTTGAAGTGTGTCGTCATATCAAGTCGGACCCCGACACGAGTGGTACAATCATTATCATACTGACAGCCCGGGTGGATGATGAAGACAAGGAGCGGGCCAAAGAGGTAGGCGCCAATTGTTACCTCACCAAACCATTTAGTCCTACGGCCCTGCTCAAGAAATTGAGGGAAGTTCTTGGTTCCCGATGAAAGACCAGAGATATTCCTAACACGTGGGACAAGGTGGGGAGAGAGCAACTAGGTTCTAGCTAGAGAATGGGCTGGAATTCATCACCAAGAAAATGAACTACGCCAGGAGTTATCTGAAAAGAACAGGGTGCTGGAACAAAGAGTTAAAGAGCTATTGGTGTTAAATGCTTTGTCCCTGAAATATCTGGACATGCGTTTAAAAACCAAGAAGGCCTTTAATCATCTCGTTGAAGGCCACAACAAGCTATTGAATGAGGCCAAAATATTAAAGGATTCAATACTACCGAACTGATGTCCAAATCGTACCCTTTGAGAGGCCACATTTGGACATTTAGTGCTGGGGCACATAATTGCCCCAATTGTTCAGGAAGGAAATAATAACCACATCCTGCCACAAAAGCCACAGTGGGCGGCCCGGCCGTCTATATTACACCCGTCTACCCATATAATCCTTACCCCAGTAATGGAGAAGGATGATTGCTACACCCATCTCAATTACAATAGCGCTTAACAATACAAGTATGAACGGCACATAATAATAGAAAACAATCCCGGCTATTAACAATATAGATACCAATATAGTTGTGATAGTCAGGCTCCACTGAAAAGTCTTATCGCTCATATATTCACCTCACAAAGATTTAAAGACCCTTTTCGACAAGAAAGTGGGCCAGGTCAGCAACACGGCAACTGTATCCCCATTCATTATCATACCAGGCGAGAACCTTGACCATGTTGTCCATGATAACCATGGTGCTGGGAGCATCGAAAATGGAACTGTGGGCGTTGCCCTTAAAGTCCAGGCTAACCAGTTCCTCGTCGCAGTATTGCAGAATGCCTTTCAGTGAGCCATCTGCCGCCGCTTTAAAAGCCTTGTTAACCTCTTCTACAGTAGTATTTTTATCGAGGGTAGCTACAAAGTCGCACAGGGATACCGTCGGGACCGGGACTCGGAAAGCAGTGCCGTGGATTCTGCCCTTGAGTTCGGGCATAACAATAGTAACAGCATGGGCAGCGCCTGTAGTGGTAGGGATAATATTTAAACCGGCGGAGCGGGCCCGGCGCAGATCTTTATGGACTGTGTCCATTACCACCTGGTCATTGGTATAGGCATGGATAGTTGACATAAGACCTTTTTGCAGTCCAAAGGTTTCTGCCAGCACCTTTACCACCGGGGCAATAGCGTTAGTAGTACAGGAAGCATTGGAGAGGACGTTATGCTTCTTGGGGTCGTATTTATTATTATTCACTCCGAGCACGACAGTTATATCTTCATTTTTGGCCGGAGCAGTGATAATAACCTTTTTGGCCCCTCCCTGCAGGTGAGCTCTAGCTTTGGCGCCATCGGTGAATATCCCTGTGGACTCCACTACTATTTCAACACCCGAATCCTTCCAGGGGATTTTAGCGGGGTCCCGTTCGGAAAACACCTTTATTTCCTGGTCGTCCACAATCATTGTGTTGGCAGTATGTGAGACCGTTCCTTTGTACTTACCGTAGTTACTATCCCAGCGGAGTAGGTGGGCATTGGTTTTGGTATCGGTCAGGTCATTTATGGCCGTTACTTGCAATTCATGGGGATGACAATCCTTAATAGCCCGGAAAACGAGCCTGCCTATACGTCCAAAACCGTTTATCCCGATCTTTGTTGTCATGTTGCCTTCCTTTTTTATTGCTTTACCTGGCTTAAAATCTTCTGACTGCGGCGCAGCATCTCTAAGAATGCCTCTATGCGGGTGTGCAGGTGACTGCTCAGATAAAAATCCACATTTCCCTCCAGCGTGAGAATCGGTATATGGAGAGAACTGCGAAAAATAATATCCGCAATGCCCCGGTGGCAAAAAGCCTGCACATAATGGATTATACCATCTATTTTGCGGATTTGAAGCTGTGTTTCAATATCGCTGATGCGGTCGAAAACAGAGTAGGGATAGGTATACTTTGAGTATTGCTCCGCTAGAGAACAATTGGGAAAAGGCATGGAAAACTGGCGCTGGATTTCGTTGAATACTACGCGAGCGCCCTGCCTCTCAATGAAAGGGTACAGGTCCCTGGCAAAAATAGGCGGAACGCCTATAAAAGCTAATTGGAGCATATCCTGAGGGTAGGGACGTCTCTGCTGACATTCACCGATAAACCCGGCTATTTGCTGTTTAAACGTCAGGTAGTCGCCATTAAAGTCCGATGTAGAGACCTGCCACAGGTGGTTCTCCAGTCCGCTAAAAAGTCCCTCTTTCCAGGTAAAATCATCTAATTTCCAGACGAGTTGGCGCACAGGAGCAAGCTCTGTTACCACCTTTTCTGCCTCAGCTATAGTAGTCCCCAATTCCAGGGCAAGGCCCTCCAACTGGCGCTGCATCAGTTGCGGTTGTGGCAGCCCCGGATAAGCAAACGTAATAACTTTGACACCGCGGAGCTTAAGGACCTCCAATAGCATCTGGGTATTGGAGCAGTCACCGGTGGTTACACCCAGAACCGTCTCAATGCCCTGTTCCATGCAGACACCATACAGGCCCTTAATCCAGGCGCAACAGTTCTGAGGAAAGCCCGCCCTCTCGGCCAGCGTAATCAGGCGCTCCGGCTCCTGACTGCCCACAAAGATATTATTGAGGTCAATGGGTTGATAGTCGGCGGCAAGCAAGACCTCAATGGGGACTGTGGTTGTAATACCCATACGCTTCATAATACTTTTATTTAGCCAGCCAGGAGACAAGGCTATTAGATTGAATTCGTTTAACTATGCCATCGGCTTCCATTGAGAAAAGGTGGGCTAATGTCTCGGTGACGGCTGCCCGTTTGGTAAAAGCAGATACCTTTTCCCACGGCACACCCATCGTCTCCCAGGGTATCCGACCTGATATGTCGTATGCAGTCCGGGGATCTTTGCGAATTGTATCCAGGATAGCCTGCATCCGTGTTTCATGATGTTCCAAAATAGCTTTAATCCTCTCTTTGAAGCCAGTATACATATGCTCGTGGGCAGGCAATACAACATCTACCGGTAAAGATTCTATCTCATGCAGAGAGCCGATATAGTCCTTGAGAGGATTGGCTGTGGACTCGGCGTGATAGCTGATGTTTGGGGTAATAACCGGCAGAACATGGTCTCCAGCGAATAGGATTTTTCTATCTTTTTCGTACAGGCAAACATGTCCCGAAGAGTGCCCCGGGGTCCAGATGACCTGGAGATTGAAACGGCCTGTGGAAAGCACCTCACCGCCATGAAGCATCGCATCCGGCCATACCGGCTCTACGAACCCAAGGACAGGGAGAGAAGCCCCCTGGAACTGTGGTAACTCCGGGTCGGGGACACCGTGCACGTGGAATATCTTGCCCATCCTGGCCATAAGGTCATCGTAATTTACATACCGGCTCTGGATAAAGGGGGTATCAGCCTTATGGATAAGCAGCCTGGCTGACGTAAGTTTCTTAATCCGTCCCGCCAGGCCATAGTGGTCGGAATGAATATGGGTTATAACTATCTGCGTAATATCGTTAAAGCCCACTCCCATTTGCTCTAGCTGTTGTTTTAATGATTGGAAGCTGGCCTCTTCGTTCCAGCCGGTATCGATCAAGAGCCAGCCATCGTCGCCCTGAACCAGATAGGCGTTCAGATAGCCCAGTGGATTATTAGGGATAGGAACCTTTAGCTGGTATATCCCTGGTATTACCTCTGACATAGTTTTTTCTTACACCTTTAATTAAATATCACGCTAATTTCCAGACGGGAGTCTCTATTTCCAACTGACTTAACAAAGCTTGTTGCAATTCTGAAGAAACTTCAGGCTTTTCCATACCTGGAATTCGCACAAATATGCTTCCCCTGTGCATAAAATAATGATCTCCGGTCCTTATCGGCCCCTCAAACCCCAGTGCCCGAAGTTTCCTTATAAGCTCTTTTCGTGATATTGACTTCATCTCTGTAATCATTGTTCCACAGGCGGCTTTCAATGTTCAAAGGTAATTCTTCGTTATTCTGCAATTTAAGATTAAGCCATTCCTCGAGTACTTTAGCTAACACCTGCCGGCAATGTTCCATAGAATCTTCATTGGCCCAGACACCGGTGAGGCCCGGTATTTCCCCGAACACAGTCCCATCATGCAATATCCGATAAACAGACCGGGCCATGACATTGTTTATGTATTCTTTATTTGACATAATTGTGGGACCAATTTATAAAACTTGATTGCGAAACAGGGACACATTAATTACAAATATTAATCTTTTTCCCATTCATGTTCACTTATTCCACCTTGCCGTAAAATCTCCTTTTGAAGACCAACCGAAATATCCTGTCTATGTGAGCCCGGAATATGTATTTTTAATTTTCCCTTCCGCATAAATGGATGTCGTCCCCCGCTAATAGGACCATCAAATCCGAGGGTATGAAATTTTCTTATCAGTTCTTTCTGTGAAATTGGTTTCATACGCTAAGGCTTTTTCTGGCAAGGTTAATCCCCCCTAAAGATGGAATATCTTCATTATCTCTGAGCTTGAGTAAAATCCATTCCTCTAACACTTCGCTAAGGACTCGGCGGCATTCTTCCAAACTTAATCCATCAGCCCAGACACCAGGAAGCGGTGTTATCTCGCCATAATATGAGCCATCTTCCAGGATTTTATATCTGGCTAGCCGCATGGCTTCTTGAATGTATTCGGTAATCATTTTTATCTATCTCTTTATATTATAAAAAGCTTCCCTACCTGCAAACCAGCCGCTTTTGCCAAGCTCCTCTTCAATCCGCAGAAGGCGGTTATACTTCGCTACCCGCTCCGAGCGGCACGGCGCCCCTGTTTTGATAAAACCTGTATTCAGGGCAACCGACAGGTCGGCTATAGTGGTATCCTCGGTCTCCCCGGAGCGGTGGCTGATAATAGCCGTCCAGCCTGCCCGCTGGGCCATTTCCACTGCTTTTATGGTTTCGGTCAGGGTGCCTATCTGGTTGAGTTTAATTAATATAGAGTTTGACGCCTTTTCCTTTATGCCTTTGGCCAGCCGTTCCGTGTTGGTGACATAAAGGTCATCCCCTACTATCTGTACCTGTTTGCCTAAACGTTCAGTGAGGAGCTTCCAACCCTGACAGTCGTCCTCCGCCATGCCGTCCTCGATGCTAATAATAGGATAGCTGGTTACTATCGCTGCATAATGGTCTACCAGGTCCATCGGGCTCAGGGTATGTTTATCCCGGGCCAGTACATAGTTGCCATTTTTGTAAAGCTGGCTCGCGGCAATATCCAGAGCAATAAAGCAGTCCAGTCCGGGTTTATAGCCGGCGGCCTCTATTGCCAGAACTAATAATTCTAGTCCCTTTTCGTTGGTGGGTAGAACCGGCGCAAAGCCTCCCTCATCTCCCACCTGTGTGGATAGGCCCTGCTTTTTAAGGACATCCTTAAGAGCTTGATAGACCTCAGTTCCTATACGCAATGCTTCAGTAAATGTAGGAGCTCCGGATGGCACTATCATATATTCCTGGAAATCCAGGCCGTTGGCAGCATGTGCGCCACCATTAAGAATGTTCAGCATTGGGACAGGAAGGGTGTGCGCCCTAGCGCCGCCCAGATAGCGGTAAAGGGGAATTTGCAGGGAGTTGGCAGCGGCATGGGCTACCGCTAAGGAAACCGCAAGTATGGCATTTGCTCCCAGGTGAGATTTATTAGGAGTGCCATCCGCTTCGATCAGCTTCTCATCAATCGCTGCCTGGTCCAGGGCCGATTGCCCTATAACAGACGTAGCCAGATGCTCCCGGATATTGTGGACAGCCTTAAGGACTCCCTTACCACCGTATCTTGCCCGGTCTCCGTCCCGTAACTCCAGGGCCTCATATATACCGGTGCTGGCTCCCGATGGCACAGCCGCCCGGCCCAGGCTGCCATCCAATAGCTGGACTTCGACTTCCACAGTAGGGAATCCTCGGGAGTCCAGAATCTCCCGAGCAATAATGCTCTCAATGGTGTGCAAGTTTACCTCCTGCCTGCCGTACCGGGTGATTATTTGTCTTTGGACGTTGTCGGGACCTCTTATTAGCCGCAGCTATAGCTTTTTCTACTGCCTGCAACGAATCCTTAGCTATAATGATAGATTTATCCTTGCGTCGCCCACGATAGAGCGACCATGTGTTCAAACCGATTACAGGGATGTTACCTTGTAAGGCATAAGCAATCTCGGAAAGGGTACCGAAGCTGCCACCAATGGCTATGACCGCCTCGGCCGACTTCACGACAATCACATTGCGGGAGTAACCCATACCGGTTACGATAGGGATTTCTATGTAAGGGTTAGCATCTTTAGCGTTATGACCAGGCAGAATGCCCATAGTCCGTCCCCCCGCCAGAGCTGCCCCGCGGGAGGCCGCCTCCATAACCCCACCTAAACCTCCGCATATCAGGCCGATACCCTGTTGGGCCAACTCCCGCCCGACTTCTTCAGCCATCTTCGCCTCTTGAGAGGAACACTCGCTACCGCCGATTACTGCAATGAACATTTTTGTGCCTGGGGATAAAGATTCATAAGGGGATTATAACATCGGTATGTGAGCGTTAGCAACCGTTACGATGGCGTCTCATCTCTGTTAAACTTGCTCATAGCCATCTCCAGCCCTTCGGAGACGAAACTGTCTATGGCCTTGCTCACTCGAGCGATAACTTCCTCAACAAGGTCTCTTTCGGAGGGCAGAAAATCGTCCAGCACATAGTCTATTGTTCCTCCGGTATCCCCGGGCCGTCCGATGCCGACACGCAGGCGGGGGAACTCTTGGCTACCCAATGAGGCTATTATGGACTCGATGCCGTGATGGCCGGCGGCGCTCCCCTTGGGCTGTCCATTGAATAAATTGCTTGCCGCCGCTATGGCGTCGATCTGGAAGGTCTGGTTGGTGTCTAATTGAAGTTTCAAGTCTTCTTCTTTCCCCGCTTATGTGCATCAGTAAGCTTCTTGGCCTCTCTCTCAAAATCACTCTCGTAGTCCCTATCCTGAGTCACACGAAACTTGTTATATTCCTCCTGTGCCTGTTGAATTGCTACCTCATGGGAGACAGTCCCCGCGTTGTTCAGTACCGGATATTCATTGAATTTCAAGAAAGCATCAAGTTTTTGGACCCAGTCCGTCATCTTCATAAGAATATGTCTGGCGGCCTGATTTTCGGCATAATCCAAGTACATAGAGACAATCCGTTCCAATTCCTTTATCTCTTTTTCCGCCAGATAGTTTTTCGCCACACTCACGTCGGACTTTACAATCTTGCCGTGAGGGGCTTTCTTCCAGGTTTGCAGTCCCATATTGGGTTTATCGGCATGTGACCTTTCGGCAATTAGCTCTGCTGCTGTCTTTCCTGTAATTGCCCAATGCAATTTGTTCTGCACTGTTTTAAAGAATGCCTGGGTAATGTCGGCTTTGGGGTCGTAGTCTACACTGCATTGCTCATAGATATCTGTTTCTTGAGATAAAAGCGGCGTTCACTGGCTCGTATTTCGCGGATCCGCTCCAGCAACTCATCGAAATAGTCCTTGCCGAATCGCTTACCCTGCTTAAGACGTTCATCATCAAGCACAAAACCTTTGATGATAAACTCTCGTAATGTGTTGGTTGCCCAGATACGGAAATAGGTAGCTTGACGGCTGTTGACACGGTAACCTACGGCGATAATTGCATCAAGGTTGAAATAATCCAGATTACGGGATACCTTCCTGTCCCCCTCAATTTGAACTGTCAAGATTTCCTTGACAGTTGCCTCCCGCTTCAATTCTCCAGTCTCGAAAATGTTCTGCAGATGTTGACTTATCGCCTGCTTGGTAGTTCCAAAAAGCTCTGCCATGCGGTTAATGGTCATCCAGAAAGTTTCATTTTGAAAAACTACCTCCACCCGTACTCGGCCATCCGGTGTGGAGTACAGAATAAGATCACTTTCTTGCGGTATTATTTCGTTGCTCATTGTTACCCCCTCTATACCGTCTTGAAGCTGGTAACGCCCTTCGTTTTGAATATCTGTACGGCGTTAGCTTTAAGCTGGTCGTTGCCGGCAAAGCCTGCATCCACGCAGACCACGCGTTCGGGTTTCTTTTGCGCAATATTCTGTTCAATGGATTTCAATGCGGCATCATTTGCCAACGATTCTGCCTCTCTTTGCCCCTCATGTTGAACTTGTAAGCTTTCCTTACAAGTTGCTTCCTCCGGCAACTCCTCTGTGGCGTAAATTTCTTTCAGATGTATGGTAATGTTTTGCGCTGTAGTCTGAAATAATTCTGCCATGGCTCCCTGAGTCAGCTAGACTGTTTCGTTCTCAAGCCGCACTTCAATTTTTTCATTACCATCAGGTGTAGTATAGAGCAGGAATGAACTTTCCGTCGGGATCAGCTTGTTTTGTTTGTTTGGGCCTTTCTTTTTCATATATGGTTTCCTCTAAACAGTCAGGAACTTATTTTCCGGTTGGTCTGTCATAATGGTACCCCCTACTAATAAAGGTTATCGTTCCTCAAAGTGATGTCTCGTCCCGGTTAAACTTGCTCATCGCCTTCTCCAGCCCTTCAGCGATAAAACAGTCTATAGCTTTGCTTACTCGAGCGATTACTTCCTCAACAATGTCTCTTTCAGAAGATACAAAATCGCCCAACACATAGTCTATGGTTCCTCCGGTATCCCCGGGCCGGCCAATGCCTACCCGCAGGCGCGGGAACTCCTGGCTGCCTAATGAGGCTATTATGGACTCGATGCCGTGATGGCCGGCGGCGCTCCCCTTGGGCTTCAAGCGGATTTTGCCCAGAGGCAGGTCCATATCGTCGTGGATTACCAGTATAGCGGATAGGGAGATTTTCCATTGCCGGACCAGGGATGCGACAGCCGCGCCGCTAAGGTTCATGTAGGTGGTGGGTTTGGCAAGGATGACAGATTCGCCACCAACCTCGCCTTTGGCAACGCGGGCCTTCGATTGCCGCAGACTGAAAGCCAGCCGATGCGACTTAGCAAAGTGGTTAAGGCAGAGGAATCCCATATTATGCCGGTTGCGAGAGTACTCGCTCCCCGGATTGCCCAGACCTACCAGAAGTTTCATGTTTGCCTTTCTACTCCGAAAATACTAACCTAACCCCCGGCCCATTCCCTACGAGGGAAGGGGAGATTGTTTATTAGCCCCTTCCCGCACCGGGAAGGGGTTGGGGTTAGGTCGGAAAACTTATTATCCCTGCTTTGGCTCTATAAGTTTCAAAAACTCAGCTTCATTCAATATTTTGGTGCCCAGGGAACGGGCTTTGTCCAGCTTGGAACCCGGGTCGGCGCCTACCACCAGGTATGTCGTCTTTCGAGTGACGCTGGAGCCAACCCCACCACCCAGCTCCCTGACACGGCTCTCAGCCTGCTCCCTGGTCAGACCTTCCAGATGGCCGGTAATGACAAAATCCATCCCCGCCAGGGGCAGTGCCTTCGGCCCGGATACCTCCACCTCCAGCCTGACCCCAGCCTGTTTTAGCTTCTCCAGCAATCGAATGTTATCCGGCTGGCGGAAGAAGACGGCTACACTCTGAGCAATTGTGGGGCCGATAGTAGGGATGGCTTGAAGCTCTTCCTCGCTGGCCTTGGCAATCCTGTCCATGCTACCAAAGTGGTTGGCGATAACCTCAGCAATCTGCTCGCCAACGTGGAGGATACCCAGGGCAAACAACACCCGCGGCAGCGGCCTGTCCTTGCTGGCAGCAATGGAGCTGATGATGTTGGAGACGCTTTTATCCGCCATTCTCTCCAGAGTAAACAGTTGTTCCCCGGTTAGATAATAGAAATCTGCCACATCCTTGATTAGTTTCGCTTCATAAAGGGCAGCGCATAGTTTCTCCCCCACGCCATCTATATCCATCGCCCCGCGGGATACAAAGTGCTGTATGCGCTGCAAAATCTGGGCGGGACATGAGGCATTGGTGCAGCGGGCCATAGCTTCACCTTCAGGCCGGATGGCCTCGGAGTTACATACAGGGCAGTTACGAGGCATGACAAACTCGCGCTCCTGTCCGGTGCGGAGGCTGGCCACCGGGCCAACCACTTCGGGGATAACATCGCCGGCCCGCTGGACAATCACCATATCGCCGATGCGGATGTCCTTGCGTTTAATGTCATCCTCGTTGTGCAGGGCCGCCTGCCGTATGGTCACACCGCCGACAAAAACAGGCTCCAGGATGGCATAAGGGTTAAGAGTCCCGGTGCGGCCCACGCTGATGCCTATGTCCACCAGACGAGTATTGGCCTGGATGGAAGGGAATTTGTAGGCAATCGCCCACCGTGGTTCACGCCCAACATCCCCCAGCTCATTTTGAAGGGCAATATCGTTGATTTTAACCACGATGCCATCAATTTCGTAGGGTAGCTCCTGGCGGCGCTCCATATACTTGCGGTGATAACTTTCTGCTGCCTCCAGGGTGCCGCAACGGGTATTGTTGGGGTTAATCTTGAATCCCCAACTTTTAAGATTCTCCATAATCTCCCAGTGGGTAGAGGGCATCTGCTTGCCTTCGACCCAACCCAGAGCATAGATAAACATGTCCAGAGAACGGGAGGCGGTTATGCGGGAATCGAGCTGCCGGACCGAGCCTGCTGCCGCATTCCGGGGATTAGCGAACAAAGGCAACCTCTGAGCTTCCCTCTCATCATTGAGTTTTTTGAAGCTGGAGCGCGGCATATAGACCTCTCCCCGGACCTCAAAACGTGGGGGCGCATCCGGGGGCAAAGATAGCGGGATACTGCGGATAGTCCTCAGGTTCTGGGTGATATTCTCTCCCCTGAAACCATCACCGCGGGTGGCCCCGGTAACCAACCGTCCATTTGCATAGGTGAGGGCTATGGCCAGGCCGTCTATCTTCAACTCGCAAATAAAATCAAAACTGCGGCCAGGCAATAGATTAGTAACGCGTTTATGCCATGCCTGGAGGTCTTCGTAGGAGAAGGCATTGGCCAGGCTGAGCATAGGCGCCGGATGCTCTACAGTGCCAAACTCCGCCACAGGAGTGGCTCCGACTCGCTGGGTTGGCGAATCCGGTGTAACTAGCTGCGGATGAGCATCCTCCAGCCGTTTCAGCTCCTGCATGAGGGTATCGTATTCAGCATCGCTGATTTCGGGGCTATCAATACCATAGTAACGGTAGTTGTGATGGTTAATCAGCTTCCGGAGTTCCTCAATGCGGTCTTTGACCTGTACCAGTTCTTCCATTTGGTTTAGCACCTTGCCTAAAAGGATTTTATAGAGAATTCACTTTTGGGATTTCTTCGCAAGCATAGTATAGCCATGCTATCTGAAAAATGGAAGTGGGATGGAGGTATGTGATTTGCCTCATCAACAGGACTTGCTTAAGCCCCTTGCGGTAGTTAAGGTGTTCAGTTAAAATAGTAACGCATGGCCGAGATTAGACCCTTCCGGGGGCTTCGATATAATAGTTCGCAGGTGAAAGACCTGTCTCCTGTTATTTGTCCCCCATACGATGTCCTTTCCTCGGTAGACCAACAACATTGCTATCAAAAAAATCCATACAATATAATTCGTTTGGAACAGGCAATTGTTGAGGAGAACCAGCCCGAGGACAAGTATTCTTATAGCTCATGCCTTTTAAATCAGTGGCGTGATGACGGCATCCTTCAACTGGATACTCGGCCAGCGCTTTATCTGCATGTACACCACTTTCAGTTCCAGGGTAAGGAGTTTAAACGTCGGGGTCTGATAGCACGGATACGGTTAGAGAGTAAGGAATCCGGCATAGTTCGTCCCCACGAGGGGACTTTAGCAGCCGCTAAGGATGACAGGTTGCGTTTACTCCGGGCTTGCCAGGCCAACATCAGCCCTATTTTTGCCCTTTACAACGATAAGGATAATAAAACAGGTTCCATCATGGCCAATGTCGGCAAGAGACCGCCTGATGCAGTAGCCAGCGCTGATTCCGGCGAAAGCCATGAGCTATGGACAATTAAAGAACCTGGCAATATAGCCAGTCTCAAGGCTATGTTCCAGTCTCAATCTCTATATATCGCCGACGGCCATCACCGGTACGAGACTGCCCTGAACTACCGTGATGAACGTCGCCGCTCATTACCCCATTTCACTGGCGAAGAGGCTTTCAATTTCGTGATGATGACGCTGGTAAATACCTCCGACCCTGATTTGCTCATCCTGCCGGTCCACCGGTTGGTACGGGGAGTCGCTCCGAAAACGGCGTCGGCGCTAAAAAAGAAACTCAAAGACCTTTTCACGGTTGAGGAATGTACTTTGGCCGCTGACAAGCCCGAAGCTTTGGGGCAGGAGTTTCTCCAGATAATGAAAAAACGTAGTGAGCTTGGTACTACTATTGGCTTGTATGGCTTGAAACCCGGAACTTTCATGCTCCTTCACCGGAGGGAACCTATACCTGTAGAGCTAATGCCTCCTCATACCTCGCCAGCCTACCGGGACCTGGAAGTATCAATATTGCGGCATCTGGTTTTGGAAGGGACACTGGGACTGGGAGAAAGCGACCTTACTTATACATCTCAAGCGGCAGAAGCTATATCCAGGGTAGCTTCGGGGGAATTCCAGATGACGTTCTTATTAAATCCTTTAGGAGTGGAGAAACTCCAGGCAGTAGCCGATGCCGGTGAGAGGCTACCGGGCAAATCCACCTACTTTTACCCCAAGCTACCCACCGGTTTAGTTATAAACCCCCTGGATTAAAACTACAAACAAGTCCATTCTGGCATTCACTGTGGTAGTACTTCTTGGTTTATAGTTTCGAACTTTCTCGTCTCAATCTAATTAGCAACCACGGGACAGCCACCACAAGTACGGTTAAAGATATCCATTGCGGCTGATTCAAACCAAGGCCCACAAAGTTGCTATCGTGCCGTAAAAATGACAGGAAGAAACGGCCAAAGGCATATAAACTCAGATACATGAGAAATAAAGAACCCGGTGGATGTATCCTTCCCTTAAGCTTCCAGAGCAGCCCAAAGATGGCTAAATCCCATAGCATCTCGTAGACAACAGCCGGATGCTGGGCTGGCAGGCCATAGCTGGGGCTATTGGGGTGAGTGTATGTAAATCCCCAGGGCAAGCTGGTATAGGCGCTGAGGTGTTCCCCGTTAATAATATCCCCGATGCGGCCAATCGCCTGACCTAATATAAGCCCGATAGCACCTGTATCAAGAAGATTGCCTACTGGATACCGCTTAACCCAGGCATAGATAGCCACTGTAATCACCCCACCCAGGATAGCTCCCCAGATAGCATGTCCGCCTTCGTAGATAGATAAAATAGTCAGGGGGTTGGCGGAATAGAACTCCCAGTAATCAATAACATGCACTGTCCTTGAACCAACCAGCCCCCCGATAATGCCCCACAATAGTACCTCTGATAAATGAGATTTATTAACATTGAGTCCTGACCTGTCGAGGCGAAAAATAAGCCAGGTAGCTAGCGCTCCACCGATAACGCCAAACACACCATGCCAGCTTAGTGTAAGGGGGCCTAGCTTTGCGATATCAGGGTTTACCCCAATGTATATCACGTTCCAGATCACCTCTTTTATGTTTCGTTTCCGGGCGGTCAGGGATGTGGTACAAGTATTTCCTTAATTCTTTAACTTGCTTTCTTTGAGGAACCAAGTTTGGCAATAACCCAAATACCCAGCGTAATAAGCATCACTCCGATAAGCGCCGTTGCCAGATACCCTAATCTAGCATCTA
>Ga0082335_1006875_pt1 | contig 14219 bp, 9 predicted proteins | sample Subgrocontami58m_FD_72375 | JGI IMG/M metagenome (GOLD analysis project Ga0082335, IMG submission 72375) | Subsurface groundwater microbial communities from S. Glens Falls, New York, USA - GMW37 contaminated, 5.8 m (SPADES assembly) (version 2) ...
CATCGCCTCCGGCAGGTTAGGACCGTCCTTCGACTGGCTCAGGACGAGCGGTTCATGATCCTCTCAGGCACAAACCGCAAAACCTGCCCACTCCTATGGGGACACCCCCCAAACCCCCTGGCAAAGCGGGCGGCTGCCCGCTCTGCACTTACCCGCCGGGCTTCCCTGGCGTACTGTGACCACATTCCAGATGCTATAGCCCTGCCACGCAGCCTCACTTCCTAGACACCCCTCGGCAATCTGTGGGATCATGACTTCATCCCACCCTGTGCCTGCCCGGAGTCCGCATGTCCACGTTTTCGCCCACCCCCGCGCCCGCTGGCTCTGACGAGACCGCACGTCAGATTGCACGGGTGCTGCTCGACGTGGGGGCAGTGGCCATCAACGCCCAGAACCCTTTTACCTACAGCTCGGGCGCCAAGAGCCCGGTGTATTGCGATAACCGCCTGCTCATCTCGTACCCCGACGAGCGGCGCCGCGTCATCGACGCCATGGTGCACCTGGTGAGCCAGGAGGTGGGCCTGGACCACTTCGACGTGGTGGCCGGCGTGGCTACCTCTGGCATCCCCTGGGCCGCGTGGCTGGCCGACGCGCTGGCCAAGCCCATGGTGTACATCCGCGACGCTCCCAAGGGCCACGGCAGGGGCCAGCGGGTGGAGGGGGTGCTCACCGCCGGCCAACGCGCCGTGATTATCGAGGACCTGGTGACGACCGGCCGCAGTTCACTCTGGGCCGTGGAGGGCGCCCGCGAGACCGGCGCCGTCGTGGAGCGGTGCATCGCCATCTTCAGCTACGAGTGGGCCCAAGCGGCCGCCGCCTTCGCCGCGGCGGGCGTCCAGCTCTCCACCCTGTCGCGCATCTCCACGTTGGTGCAGGTGGCGCTGGCCGCCGGCAACATCTCCCAGAGCGACCTGAACGCCGTACAAGCGTGGGTGGCCGAGCACTCGTAACCGTCCGCCTGCGCCCCGCGGCACGCCAGCTCCCTGCCCGCAGCCGCGGCGCGCGCCTTTTCCACCCTCGCCGCACCCGTCGCTGCGTATGATCCGCGTGCCGGCCGCTTTTCGCCAGTGGCGCGTGGGCGCGCTGGGCGCCTTGGCCGCACTGGCGGCCACCGTGGCCACCGGCGGCGAGGCGATGGGCCTGCCGCCCCTGCTGCTGCAATCGGGGGCATGGGAGTATCTGAGCGACCGGCCGTGGGTGAGCGGCGACAGCGGCTGGTTCATGATGTCCAACGAGGGCATCCCCAACATCGACGGCGCGTTCATCACCGGCGAGCCGCTCACGTTGGGCGAGCACACCTATGGCAAGGGCTTCGGCTGCTGGACACCCAGCGAGATCGTGTACCAGGTCGACGGCGGCTACAGCCGGCTGGAAGCGACGGTGGGGGTGCAGCCCGACGACCGGCCCGAACCACCTTCGCAGCGCCGCATCCGCTTCCTGGTCTTTGCCGGCGCCACGCGCGTGTACGAGAGCCCGCCGGTAGCCGCCGGCGACCCCCCACTGCACATCTCGGCGCCGCTGCGGGGCGCCGACCGGCTGCGCCTGGTGACCGTGCGCGACGGCGACGGCGCCGCGGGCGCCCGCTGCGTGTGGGGCGACGTCCGCATTCAAGCGGAGCCGCGCACCTTGTCGGCGGGCGAGCGGGCGGCCGCGGACCGGGTGCGCAGCGATGCCGCTACGAGGTCTCGCCGCATGGAGACCAACCGGCAACAGCTCTCGGAGCGGGCGCGCACCGCCGTGGAAGCAGCGCAGGCCGCCGCTGCAGCGCCGCCCAGCGCCGACACCCCAGCCGGCGGCCCACTGCGGCTACCGGACGGCATGGCGCTGCTGAGCGACCGCCTGCTGGCCACGGTGGCGGTGGACGGTAGCCTGCTGGGACGCATCACGGTCATCGATCGGGACGCCGACCAGTATGTGCTGCACGACGTGCTGCCGGTCATCCATCTGCCCGAGGCCCCGGTGGCGCTGAACAGCGGCCGGCCGGTGCTGGACGCCGTGCACGTCACGCCCGTCGACGACCCTGCCCTCGGCCCCGGCCGCCGGCTCGACGTGCCGTACCTGCTGCGCGAGCACAGCCTGCGGGCGGTGGTCAGCGTCACGGTCTTCGACCAGGGCAGCCACGTGTTCCTGGACCTGGTGGTCACCCAGACGGACGGCAGCCCGCTGCCGCCCGAGCGCCGGCCGCTGCGCTTCGAGTACGCTACCGGGGTCGGTGGCTCGTGGTACGTGGGCGCCGATGCGCACTACCTCACCGACTTGGTGCGCCTGCACGACGTGCGCCTGGTGGACGACGGCCTGACCCACGATGACTTCCTGGGGTGGACGACCCCGCTCTACCTCTATGACCCTGCTGAACAGCTCGGCACGCTGGTGAGCGTGCTGGAGGCCACGGCCCGCCCGCCCACCATCAGCCTGCGGCGCGATCCGGAGCGGGTGACGGCCCAGGTCCAGCTCTCGCTGCAGCCCGTCGCAACCGCTGACGGGGACGCCCGCGCGCCCCGTGTCTACCTGAGCACTCTGCGCGGCGCCCGCTGGCAAGACGGGTTCGCGGGCTACCGCCGGCTGCTGGCGGCCCTGGCCCCGCCGCCGGCCCTGCCCGACTGGTTCGGTCCGCAGTGGCTGAGCTGGTACGTCTACTACATGGACATGAACGAGGCCGGCATCACCCGGCAGATCGACCTGCTGTCCGAACACTTCGGCGATTTGGGACCCTGGCACATCATCGTCGACGCTGGGTGGTACCGGGCGGAAGGCGTGCCCGGCGCCGAATGGCGCAAACCCGACACCGACAAGTTTCCCCACGGCATCCGATGGCTGGTGGACTACGCCCACAGCAGGGGTGTAAAGGTGGTGCTGTACTTTAGCGCCCCCTACCTGAACACCAACGAGGTGGCGGGCAACTGGCTGGGCGTGCGGGGCATCATCGACGAGCACCCTGACTGGGTGACCCCGCTGGACACCCACGTACCGGCCATCGACTACATCTACGACCTGAGCAATCCGCGCCTGCGGGCCTATCTGGCTGACGTGTTGCACGACTACTTTGTGACATACGACGTGGACGGGGTGAAGCTCGACGGGCTGGGAAGCGCCGGCGAGTCGGTGTTCGTCTCGGCGGAGGGTGCGGTGGCCGGGATGTCGATGCGGGCGCTGGAACAGACGCTGGACCTGTACCGCTTCGTGTACGAGCAGGCCACCAGTCACAAGCCGGCGGCGTACGTCGAGGCGGGATGGCTCACCCCCACCTTCGCGAACCGCTACGCGCAGACCTTCCGCTACGGCGACGAGGACCCCGGTTTCAGCCGCACCTACCCGTTGCCGGGCCTGGCGGAGCACATCGACTACACGGCCTACCAACAGGCATACCTGGGCCAGCGCTCCAACATCGGCGCCATCTATGGCGACCCCAACGAGAGCCAGGTGAACCGCTGGTGGCTCGGTGCGGCCCTGGCCCTTGATGCCCAGGTATCGCTATCGCTGGACCTGGCCGCCCTGACGCCGGAAAGCATCGCGGCCTACCGCACGTTCCTGGCGGCCTACCGGCCATTCACCGGGCAGGTGCGGGTGGACGACGGGGTGCAGCACCGCGTGTTCAGCACCACCCGCGACGGCGTGACCTACGTCGGGATACTCAACCGGCTGGGCCAGCGCACCATCACGGTCTCGGCCGGCGACCTGGGGATGGGCCCGCAGCAGCCGTTCTTTGTGTTCGACACCGAGGATGAGCGCGCCTTCTCGGGGCGGGGTGAGTTCTCGGTGGACATGGCGCCGGAGAGTTTCCGGTTGCTGGTGGTGCGAACGGACTCGGGCGTGGTGTGGGGCAACGCGCGGCTGACGCCCGACGGCCCGCTATCGTGGCAGTTTATGGCGCCGCCCACTGTGCCCGGAGCCGTCTATCTTTACCTACCCAATTCCAAGGCGGTATATTGGGATGACGTGCATTTGGAGCCGGACTCCGGCGGGGACACGAGCCCAGGGATCGAGCGGCGCGCCGGCTCGGGCCTGCTGAAGGTCGTGTTCCCCCCCGGGGGAGCGCACCGGCTCCGCTGGGAGCCCTAACCTTGGTGCTGCCGCCTTACCATCGGTCGACGGGAGTACGGGCGTCGCTGCCCCGAGCTGCGGCTGTGGCCGGCGCGCGGGGTGTGCAGGCCGCCCGCTGGCTGGCCCCCCGCCTGCGGACCCGGCTGCGGCTGCTCTCGATCGCCTTCTGGCACTCGCTCACCTGGAAGCACTGGACCGATCTGGCGGCCGTGCTGTTCCTGTGCACGCTGGCGGTGTACTTTCACCGCGACGCCATCTTCGGCGGCCGCATCTTCTATGAGCGGGACACCTGGGCCTTCTACATCCCGCTGGCGCAGCGGTTGGACGCCGCGCTCGACCAGGGCTCGCTGCCGCTGTGGACGCGCGCCATCTTCGGCGGGTTCCCGCTGTTTGCCGATGGCGAGAGCGGCATGCTGTACCCGCCCAACCTGGTGCTGTTCAACCTGCTGGGCCCGCTCGACGCCATCATCTGGCGGCGGGTGGTCGACTCGATGCTGGCGGCGCTCTTCATGTACGGGTTCGGGCGGGCGCTGCGCTTTCGGCCGTTCGCCGCCGCCCTAGCCGCCGTGGCCTTCACCTACGGCAGCTTCCTCATGGCGCAGACCCACCACACCAACATCGTGGAGTCGGCGCTGTGGTTGCCGCTGGTGTTCTGTGCCGTCGAGATGGCCTTTCGCTCCTGGGGCCGCCGCCGCTACCAGTGGCTGGCGCTGGGGGCGCTGGCGCTCGGCTGCCAGACGCTGGCCGTCCATCCGCAGATTGTGCTCATTACCCTGTTCGCGGTGGGGCTCTACCTGGCCTGGCGCGGGGCGGTGGGGCCCATGGCCGCGCCGCTGCGGGTGCGCGCGGTAAAGGGCGCGGCCTTCTTGTGGCGGCTGGCCGCGGCCGGAGCCAACGTGGCGCTGTTGGCCTCACAGCGGGCTACCGGGGCGCTGGTCGCGCTGGCCATCGTGTGCGGGGCGGGCCTGGCGGTGAGCGCCGTGCAGTTGCTGCCCCAGTACGAACTGGTGCAGTACTCGTTGCGGGGCGGCGGCGTGAGCTATGACTTCGCAACACAATACGCACTACCGGTGGGCGGACTATTACAACTGCTGGTACCCGGATTCTTCCAGGTGTTCCCCGGCGGCTGGTGGGCGCCCTGGGCCTCCTGGGAAACGGTGGTGTACTGCGGCGTGCCGGTACTGGTGCTGGGCTCGGTGGCGGTGGTGTGCGCCCGTACCCGGCACACCTGGTTCTTCGCCGGCCTGCTGGCCGTCAGCCTGATTATCGCCTTGGGCCCCAACGCCCCCTGGAACCTGCACCGACTGCTCTGGGAACTGCCCGGCTACGACTCCATGCGGGCGCCCGGCCGGTTCTCGCTGCTGGCGGTGTTCGCGGCCGCTACGCTGGCCGGCTGGGGGGCGCACTGGCTGGACCTGCACCTTGCCCCCCGGCTGACCGCCGGCGCGCTGCCGGTACGGCTGCCGGCCTGGCGCAGCGGTTGGTTCGGTCTGTACCTGGCACTGCTGGCGCTGCTGCCCAGCACGGCCATTGCCGCCGTGCTGGGGCTGCACGCCTGGGTCGATGCGAACCCCCGGCCCGTGCTGGAAGCGCTCAGCCTGTGGGGCGCCACGGCCGACCGTCTGGACTACAACGGCTTTCTGAGTGCCGCCCGCCGCATCTCCGATGCCGTATCGCTCACCAACCCCGGTGTGGCGACCTCCATTGCGCTGCTGCAGGGCACCGTGGCGCTGCTGGTGCTGTGGTACGGTGTGCCGCGTTTCGGCCAGCTCTGGCAGGGCGGCCTGCTGGCCCTGGTGGCCTTCGACCTGATCAGCTTCGGCGGCGCGGTGCACCCGGAGGCGCCCATCGAGCAGATGGTGCAGACCTCGGGCGCCACCCAGTACCTGGCGCAGAACGCCAACGGCGAGCGCTCGTTCGTGCGGCGAGGCACGCCAATGTACGACAACGACCGTCCGCTGGCCTCGGGCGTCCGCCAGCTTGACGGCTACAGTTCGGTGGCGCCGCAGCGGCTCAAGGAGTACCTTGCGCCGCTCGCCGACGGCATCGATAGCTTCCCCGATGTGCTGTTGCAGGCCGCGTCGGTGCGCTATGTGGTAACGGAGGCGAAGTTCACGCCGCTGCCCTTCTATCAACTGGTGTCCTATGACCCGCGCCGCCCGCTCACCCAGGGCGCCATCGACAACGCGGGTGCGCACCTCACCCTCACCGGCGAGAAGGCCACCGGTGACCGCGTGCGCATCATCGCCGCACTGCGCGACGGCGCAACCATCCCACAGGACACGCCGGTGGCCGAGCTGACGGTGACGACGGCCGACGGCCGCAAGGAGACCGTGAAGCTGCGGGCTGGCCACGAAGTGGCCGACTGGGCGCCCGACCGCGCTGAGGTTGCAGCCCGCATGCAGCACAAGCGCGCTGAGCCGGCCTTCAGCTACCGCGAGAGCGACCCAGACGGCCGCACCTACCCGGTGACCGTGTGGTACAGCGAACTGCCGCTCAAGATGCGCGCCGACATCACTTCGGTGGAGTACCGCTACGTGGACCAGCGGGGCGGCCTGCGCCTGTATGGCGTGGCGGTGTACGACAGCCGCACCGGCCAGGTGGGCCAGTTCCGCACGAAGCCGCAGTACAAGCCGGTGTTCCGCGATGCCGAGTCGGTGGTGTACCAGAACACTGCGGCGCTGCCCCGGGCCTATGTGGTGACCCGTGCCATCGAGCGCACGGCAAGCAATAGCATCCTGGCCGACATGTTGGAACGCAGCTTCGACCCCCACGAAGAGGTGCTGCTGGAGGACCCAGCGCAGGCCGGCTTCCAGGCCGGCGCGCAATCTCCCGGGCGGGTACCGGCGTTGGCCTCGCAACGGCCGCTGTTTCGGCCGGCCCAGGTGTCGGAGCCTTCGGCCCAGGACACGCTGGTGGACTACGATGCCCCGGAGTCAGGCTACCTGGTGCTCACCGATTCGTACTATCCGGGCTGGCAGGCCTACCTGGACGGCAAGGTGGTGCCGGTGTACCGGGCCAACTACCTGTTCCGGGCGGTGCGGGCGCCCGCCGGCAAGCATCAGGTGCAGTTCCGCTACGAGCCGCCGCTCCTTGAGTTGGGGCTCAAGGTGTCGGTGGCCACGCTGCTTGGCCTGGCCGCGCTGGTGGCCGTGCCCGAACTGTGGGCGGCGGTGCGCCGGTTGGCGCTGGGCGCCGCGCTGGTGCGGCGGCACGCGGGGCGCTCGCCGGTGCAGCCCGCCGGGGTCCTTGCGCTGCTGCGCCGGCGCCTACGCAACGTGGAGGACTGGCCGGGGCACTCCTGATCGTTCCCTCTCCCCTGCGGGAGAGGGCCAGGATGAGGGGCCGCGCAACAAGAGGGGTGAGCCCCGCTTAGCCCACCACCGACCGACGGCATTGGGGTTCACGAAGCCTACAGTTCGTTCAGGTCAGACTCCGTGAGGCCTAGGTCCCGTAAGATGCTGCGCAGCGTGCGCGCCGTAATGTCCTGCGAGGCGTGGTGAGGGACAACCGTCTTGGCGGTGTCGTTGCCCCAGACCTCGTGCCCGCCGCGCGCTTGCCGCTGCATCTTGAAGCCCAATCGGTGCAATTTGCGCACCACTCGCCGTACCGCACCTAGGCTTCCGCCGCCACCAGTAGCTGGAGGTGAACGGGTTGACTCAGGTCGACCGCCTGCAGGCCTTCGGGTAGAGGGCGCCCATCTTCCCGCATCAACTCAAGGAGCACGCGGGCCACGTCCTGAATGTTTGCAAGCACGTCGGGGAGGGTATCGCCCTCGGCGTGACAACCGGGAATCATCGAGCATTCGGCGAAATAGACGCCCTCGGGCAGAAACTCCACCTCGACCGGCAGAAAGAAGCGGCTTGTCACGCTGACCTGCCTTTCCGCAATCCGCTACACGTCTAGGTTCTTCACCTGGGTGGCGTGGGCGTTGATGAACACCTTGCGGGGCTCCACCTCGTCGCCCATCAACTCGGTGAAGACAAGGTCGGCGTTTTCGGCGCTCTCGATGCTCACCTTCAGCAGGGTGCGGGTGGCGGGGTCCATGGTGGTCTCCCAGAGTTGCTGGGGGTTCATTTCTCCCAGGCCCTTGTAGCGCTGCACCTCGGCGTTCCTGCCGCCGTCGCGCAGCGTCTTCAGGAAGGCTTCCTTCTCCGGGTCGCTATACACCCACTGGTGGGTGCGGCCGCTGGCGATGCGGTACAGGGGGGGCTGTGCGATGAACAGGTGGCCCTCCTCAATCAGTGTCGGCATCTGGCGGTAGAAGAACGTGAGCAGCAGGGTGCGGATGTGCGCCCCGTCCACGTCGGCGTCGGTCATGATGATGACGCGGCCATAGCGCAGCTTGGCCAGGTCGACCGTGGGCTGGATGCCGATGCCCAGCGCCGTGATCAGGTTGCGGATTTCCTCGTGGCCCAGCATCTTGTCGGGGCGGGCCTTCTCCACGTTCAGGATCTTGCCCCGCAGTGGCAGGATGGCCTGGAACTTGCGGTCGCGGCCCTGCTTGGCGCTGCCGCCGGCGCTGTCGCCCTCCACCAGGTAGATCTCGCACTCCTCCGGCTCCCGGCTGGAGCAGTCGGCCAGCTTGCCGGGGAGCATGCTGCCCTCCAGCGCGCCCTTGCGCTGCACCAGGTCGCGGGCCTTGCGGGCCGCCTCCCGGGCGCGCGACGCCAGGATGCACTTCTCGGCGATGCGGCGGCCATCGGAAGGGTGTTCCTCCAGGTACTGGGCCAGGCCCTCGGCCACCACCGACTCCACAATGCCCTTGACCTCGGCGTTGCCCAGCTTGCCCTTGGTCTGGCCCTCGAACTGCGGCTCGGCCAGCTTCACGCTGATGACCGCGGTCAAGCCCTCTCGCACGTCGTCGCCGGTGAGGTTGGCGTCCTCGTCCTTCAGGATCTTCTGCTTGCGCAGAAAGTCGTTGATGCCGCGGGTGAGCGCCGACCGGAAACCGGTGAGGTGGGTGCCGCCATCGACGGTGTTGATGCAGTTGGCGAAGCTGTAGGTGAACTCCGAGAAGCTGTCGTTGTACTGGATGGCCACTTCCACCGTGGCGCCCGGTGTGTCGCGGGTGATGTAGATGGGCTTGGGGTACAGCGCATTGCGGTTGTGGTTGAGGTGGCGCACGAAGCTGGCCACGCCGCCTTCAAAGTAGAAGGTGTGGTCCAGGTCGCTGCGCTCGTCGACGATGCGCAGCGTGAGGCCGGCGTTCAGGTAGGCCATCTCCCGGAAGCGCTGCAGCAACACGTCGGTCTCCATCTGCGCGTCGCCGAAGATCTGCGTGTCGGGCAGAAAGGTGCTGGTGGTGCCGGTGGACGTGGCCTCGCCCACCACTTTGATGTCTGTGGTCGGCTTGCCGCGGCTGTACTCCTGGCGGTACACCTTGCCGTTGCGCCGCACCTCCACCCACATCCACTCCGACAGCGCGTTCACCACCGATGCGCCCACGCCGTGCAGACCGCCCGACACCTTGTACCCGGCGCCGCCGAACTTGCCGCCGGCGTGCAGCACGGTCATGACGGTCTCAAGCGCCGAGAGCTTGGTGGTGGCGTGGCGGTCGACGGGGATGCCGCGGCCGTTGTCCGACACCGATACCGAGCCGTCTTCGTGAAGAGTAATCTCAATGTGGGTGCAGTAGCCCGCCATCTTCTCGTCGACGCTGTTGTCCACCACCTCGTACGCCAGGTGGTGCAGGCCGCGGGTGTCGGTGCTGCCAATGTACATACCGGGGCGCCGGCGCACGGCCTCCAGTCCCTCCAGGACCTGAATGTCCTTGGCGGAGTAGTCGTCGCTGCCACTGCGTGGTTGGGTTGCCATTGCGTTCCTTATGCCTCTCAGCGTGGTGGAGTAATGCCGTTGGTGGCGGCGGGCGCCAGTGCCTGGCGGCGCTGCCAGAAGAACAACAGACCAGCGGCGATGAGGCCGGATGAGATATATGCGTGCCCAAACACGGCGGCAAGCAAGCCCGCCGGATTGCCGATAATCCACTGCCAAGCCAGCGCCGTGCCCGCGCTGATCACGTTCGCCAGCACAATGAACCCCAGGCTCTGCCAGAAGTACCGCAACACCACCCTGGCGCTGGCGATGGCGGCGGGCACCGGCCACACCTCCAACAGCACCATGGCGTCGTCGAGGAAGAAGGTGTAGAACATCACCAGTACCATGCCGGCGCCGGCCAGCCCCGCCAAAAACGAGACACCGGCCGCGCCCGCCAGGCCGGCCAGCCCCGCTGTCAGCACGGCCAGCACGCTGACCGGGATGGCCACCACCGCCAGCATGGCCCAGAGCGCCATGAGCCGCACCCATGTGCGCCCGCTGCGGCCCAGCACCCCAGGGCCCCCGCCCATCTGCACGCCCTGGGCCAGGGTGGACAGATAGAAGCTGGTGCCGAACAGGCCGATGGCCGCCAACACCAGGGTCAGGCCGAAGACCGCAGGCTCACTGCTGATTTCGGCGGTCACGAAGGGCGGCAGCTTGGGTACCGCAATAGCCGAGGTGGTGGTGGCCAGGCTGGGCAGTTGCCAGGACAGCACCCCCAGCAGGTTCGCATCGCGGTACTCGCCCACGTTCTTGCGCACGGAGTCCACCATCTCGGCGGCGTCCGGATCGGCCTGGGCGTCGCTCGTTGCGGCCGGCAGCGAGCGTGTGATGCCCGCGCTCACGCGCTCGGCAACAGGAGCAAAGGAGACACCGGGCCCAAGGATGAACAGGGCGTCCAACAGCACCGGCAGCAGGATGATCCACAGGTGACGATGCAGCGATGCGAACCCCTCGCCAAGCGTGTCGATAATACCGAGGGGTTTTTGCGTCTGCATCGTGGGCTTATTCTACCATAGCTAGGCACAAAACACGAACAGAACCCCGCATGTGGTGGGTTCGCAATGACGAAAATGGGGTGGGCGCGTTAGCCAGCCCTATGCCTGCCGGAACAGGCGTTCCTGGCCGCGACGGCGCAGCGATGCCCGCACCACGCCGATCAGTTGCAGGTGCGTCTCTCGGTCGGCAGCGGCGATGATGCCCGCGGCGCCGGCCCGCCACTCGGCGCCGTCCAGGTCGGTTACGGCGGCGCCGGCGGCCCGGCACAGCACCACCCCGGCGGCGAAGTGCACGTCGCCCGGCGAGTACGCCACGAACCCTGCCAACCGGCCTAGCGCCACATAGCCCAACGCCAGGCTGGTGCCCATGGCCCGCGGCACAAACTGCAGGTTGAACTTGGGGTCTAGGGCCAGGGTCAGCGTCTCATTGACATAGCCATCCGCCACCGGTTTTGCGAAGTCCAGCGCGATGATCCGGCTGTCGCGCGACGCATGCGCCAGTTGCGGCGGCTCGCGCCCGATGGTGCGATAGGCAGGTGCGCCCTGGGCCGCAAACAGCAGCTCGCGCGAGAGCGGGTGCACCATCACCCCAAGTACCGGCTGGCCCAGGTACGCCAGCGCCACGTTCACGCAGAAAGACGGAATGCCCGCCGCGAAGTTCAGCGTGCCGCACAGCGGATCCACCAGCCACTGGTACTCGTTCTCGGGGCCGCCCAGCACCCAGCCGCTCTCCTCGGCAAAGATGCCGTGGTGGGGGAAGGCGATCCGGAGCCGCCGGACAATCTCCACCTCGGAGGCGAGGTCGGCGTCGGTGGAGAAGTCCAGCAGGCTCTCCGTGGTGCGGGTGAGGGTGTGCTGGTAGCGGGCGCGCAGCAGACGCGCTCCCGCCTCCGCCGCCAGAATGGCTTTGCGGAGGTCCGGTGCTGCCACCGCCAGCGGGTGGTTAGGCAGGAACGCTACCATCGGTGATGCGCGCCACCGTGGAGACGCCCGAGATGGACTCCAGCTTTGCCACGATGCGGCTGAGCTGGCTCATACCGGCGATCTCCATGGTGAACTGGAACATGGCGGTGCCGTCTGATTGGGCCGCCTGGTAGGTCTGCAGGATGTTGATGCCCTCGCTGGACACCATGGACGCGATGTCGCGCAGCAGGCCCACGCGGTCGATGGCGCTGATGCGCACCGGCACCGAGTACAGGCCGCTGTTGCCGCCCCACTCCACCGAGATCAGCCGCTCCCGTTCGTCCTCATGGATGATGTTGGGGCAGTCTTGGCGGTGTACCGTGACGCCGCGGCTGCGGGTGATGTAGCCGATGATCTCGTCGCCCAGCACGGGGTGACAGCAGCTCGCAAGGCGGGTCAGCAGGTCGCCCACGCCCATGACCCGCAGGCCCTTGGCGGGCGGTGGGGTGGCCGGTGCGGTGTTGGTTGGGAGCTGCGGCGGGCGCTCCTTCTCCTCCTGGGCGGCCATCTTGCTGGCGATGGCCGCTCCGGTCAGGTCGCCGGTGCCGACGGCCTCGTACAGGTCGTCCACCGTGTCGTACTTCAGCAGCTTGGCGATCTCGGCGTCGCCGGCGGTCAGGCCGAAGCGGGCCAGCTCGCGCTTCAGCAGATAGCGGCCCTGGTCTACGCTCTCGGCCCGCTCCACATGGCGGAACCAGGCCCGCACCTTCTCGCGGGCCTGGGCGGTGCGCACGTAGCCCAGGTCGGCGTTCAGCCAGTCCAGCCGCGGCGCCCGCTCGCCCTTGCCCGCCACAATCTCCACCACGTCGCCGGTGCGCAGGCTCTGGTTCAGCGGCACCAGCCGTCCGCCCACCTTGGCGCCGATGCAGCGGTGCCCCAGGTCGGTGTGAATACGATAGGCGAAGTCGAGCGGGGTCGCACCCGCCGGCAGGTCCTTGATGTCGCCTTTGGGGGTGAACACGAAAACGCGGTCGGAGAAGATATCGGTCTTCACCGACTCCATGAACTCCTCGCCGCCCATCTCGCGCTGCCACTCCAGCAACTGCCGCAGCCAGCTCAGGCGCTCGTCGAGTTCGGGCCCGCGCTTGCCGCCGGGGGCGCCCTCCTTATAGCGCCAGTGCGCTGCCACGCCGTACTCGGCCACGCGGTGCATCTCTTGGGTGCGTATCTGCACCTCCAGCGGCTTGCCACCTACGGCGATCACGGTGGTGTGCAGGCTCTGGTAACCGCTCTCCTTGGGCATGGAGATGTAGTCGTCGAAGGTGCCGGGCAGCGGCTTCCACAGGTTGTGCACCACGCCCAGGGTGGTGTAGCAGTCGTTGACGGTGGGTACCAGCACCCGCAGCGCCAGAATGTCGTAGATCTCGTTGACCGAGCGGCCTTGGCCCGCGTAGGCATGGGTTTTGTTGTAGATGCTGTAGATGTGCTTGGGCCGGCCCGACACATCGCCCTTGATGCCGGAGGCGTCCATTTCTGTCTGCAGCACGGTCACCGCCTGGTGGATGTAGCCCTCGCGGGTGGCGCGGGTGCTGTCCAACATCTTGGCGATGGACTTGTAGTCGTCGGGCTGCAGGTAGCGGAACGAGAGGTCTTCCAGTTCCCACTTGAAGTTCCAGATGCCGAGGCGGCTGGCCAGCGGGGCGTAGATCTCCATGGTCTCGCGGGCGTTGGCCACCTGGCGTGCGGGGCTAAGCGCGCTGAGCGTGCGCATGTTGTGCAGCCGGTCGGCCAGCTTGATGATGACGACGCGGATATCTTCGGCCATGGCCAGCAGCATCTTGCGCTGGTCGTCGGCTTGCGTGGGCGACCGGCCCTTCTCGCCCAGTTCCACCAGGTCCAGCCGGTTCAACTTGGTGACGCCATCGACCATGCGCCGCACCTCGGGCCCGAACTGGGCCTCGATCTGCTCCAGGGTGACGTCGCAATCCTCCACCACATCGTGCAGCAACGCGCCACAGACGGTGGGGGCGTCCATGTGCAGGTCGGCCACCAGGCAGGCGGCGGCCAGCGGGTGCATGATGTAGGGCTCGCCGGAGCGGCGGACCTGGCCGGCATGGGCCTTCTCGGCCACGGTATAGGCACGCGCCACGGTCTCCTGCTGCTCGGGCGGCAGGTAATCGGCAATCTTGCCCCGCAGGGTGTCGAGCGAGAGGTCACGCTCGCCCTTCAGCGAGGTGGCGGCAGCGCGTTGAGTGGCCATATGCGTTTCACTTAACTGCCCACGTCTACTAACCCATGCTTAATGATACGGGAGTCTCACACTTGCGTAAACCTTGTGTGGGGTGTCCGTCAGGTTTCCGCGCTGCGCCCGGTAGCCGTGGCCCGCCGTTCACGGCGGCGGGTGATTGCCCCGCCGGCCTGGAGGGCGGGGCAAGGGTCATCTTGGCCCCGTAACGCGGC
>Ga0082335_1006876_pt1 | contig 14218 bp, 14 predicted proteins | sample Subgrocontami58m_FD_72375 | JGI IMG/M metagenome (GOLD analysis project Ga0082335, IMG submission 72375) | Subsurface groundwater microbial communities from S. Glens Falls, New York, USA - GMW37 contaminated, 5.8 m (SPADES assembly) (version 2) ...
TGAACTCCTGCTCCACGCCGAGCACGCGCTCGCCGTATTCGCTTTCCAGCAGGGTGTAGATCGGGCCGCTGCGTGTCGATACCAGTCTGGCGATCCCGGCGTACGCGTGCGGCACGTAGACTTGGGAGTAGAGGTTCGGCGTCTTGTCACCGAGGAAGGTTCGGGTAAGTTCAATGCGCAGCCAACGTTGCCCCACTGCGCAGCGCAGGAGCTCCGCCTCAGCCGCGTCGACATCGCGCTCGTGTGCGCCCAGCACTACCGGATTACGCGAGTTCTTCGTGTATTGGAAAACGTCGGAGATTGATTCGATGCCGTGGATGTAGCGCGCGCTCGGCTGCTTCGCGAGGACGATCGTACCGACGCCGGCGCGGGTCGAAACCATGCCCCGGTCGCGCAGCCAGCGGATAGCTTCACGCTGGGTGGTGCGCGACACGCCGAACTGCCTGCACAGTTCGGCCTCCGTCGGCAAAAACGTGCCCACGGGATAGCGATTGGACATGATTTGCTCCAGGAGCGAGCGGGCAACGAGCGCATGGCGCGGCTGTCCAGCCATGCCGGGAGATGGGAACGATGAATTCATATTATTTAACTTAGTCATAATATCATGACAAAGGCAAACAACAACCCCCAAAGCCTTTGCCTTGAACACAGGGGGGTAGAACAAAAATATCGTCCTGTTTCCTGTTGGTGGTATCCTGATAACAATCACCTGAGTTTTACCCATGGAGGAGGAAAATACCATGAAATCCGGGATAATTTTCAAGCTGCTGCGTGTGGCGCCAATGGTCCTGGCGTTCGGGATTGGATTGGGGGTGCCGCCGGCCGCGGCGCAGGCGCCGATCAAGCTGGGCGCTTCGTTGTCCATGACCGGCACTTACGCCGCGCCGGCGCAGAACCAGCACCGGGGCTACCAGCTTTGCGCCAAGCACGTGAACGAGAAGGGCGGGGTGCTCGGGCGGAAGATCGAGTTTGTGTTCTATGATGACCGATCGGAGCCCGCTACCGCGGTCCGCCTCTACGAGAGGCTGATCACCCAGGACAAGGTGGACGCGATCATGGGCCCGTACTCCTCAGCCATCAGCGAGGCCGTGGCCAACGTGAACGAGAAGTACAAGATGCCGATGGTGGCTGCCATGGCCGCAACCACCTCCATCTTCAGGAAGGGGCGGAAGTTTATTTTCATGGTGGTGTCCCCCGCCGAAGTGTACCTGGAAGGGCTGATTGACGCGGCGTCCAAGCGGGGACTCAAGACGGTGGCCATCATTTATGAGGACACGCTCTTTCCCAAGGCGTCGGTGCAGGGGACCGTTGAGCTGGCTAAACAGAAGGGAATGCAGGTGGTTTTCGTCGAAGCTTACCCCAAAGGGAATACCGACTTCTCCGCGCTCCTGACCAAAGTCCGTGCGGCGAACCCCGACGTGCTGGGTGCCGCCACGTACTTTGACGACGCGGTGGCCATCACCCGTCAAATGAAGGAGCTGAATGTGAACCCGAAGATGTACGGGGTCACGGTGGGCGGGGATCTTCCCAAGTTTTACCAGCTTCTGGGTAAGAACGCGGAGTTCGTCTACGGCGCGACTCAGTGGGAAGCGGAGCTGCCGTATCCAGGGTCGAAGGAGTTCACCGCCTCCTACAAGAAGGAGTTTCCAGGGGCGGATCCGTCCTATCACGCCGCCGGAGGCTATGCGGGCTGCCAGGTTCTCGTCGAGGCGATCAAGAGCGCGGGCTCCCTGGACGGCGAGAAGCTCCGCGATGCGATCCTGAAAACGAATATCAGCAACATTTTTGGCGCCTTCAAGGTGGACCAGGACGGTTTCCAGGTCTCCCACAAAATGGTCATGTTCCAGTGGCAGGATGGAAAGAAAGTCGTCGTCTGGCCGGATGAGCTGGCCGTGGGGAAGCTGCGGTTCCCGACGCCACAGTGGAACCAGCGGTAGACGCGAGTTATCGAGGCCGGACGCGTAAGAAGTCCGTGCCTCGGGGGAATCCATGAGCGTCAGCATAACGGCTGAGATGGTCGGCCAGGTGATCATCTCGGGGCTGCTCGCCGGCGCGCTTTACTCCATGGTGGCACTGGGCCTGGCACTGATCTTCGGGGTCATGCGGGTCATCAACATCGCCCATGGCACGTTCCTGATGCTGGGGGCCTACACGACGTTCTGGTGGTCCCAGCTTCTCGGGATCAACCCCTACCTGTCGCTGCTCGTCTCCATGCCGCTGATGTTCCTCCTCGGCATGCTGCTCCAGAGGACGCTGGTGACCCGGGTGGTGGACGCGCCGGAGCTCTCATCGCTGCTGCTCACCTTCGGCATATCGATTGCGCTGGTGAACCTGGCCCAGCTCGCCTTCACCTCTGACCTGCGCTCGGTGGAATACCTGACCGGCGCCTGGCTGGTGGGTCCTATCGCGTTTTCCAAATCCCGGGTGATCTCGTTCGCCTTCGCGGTGGCGATCACGCTGTTCGCGTTCTGGTTCCTGCAGAAGACCAAGCTCGGCAAGGCGATCCGCGCCACCTCGCAGAGCAGCGAGGTGGCCATGGTCTGCGGGATCAATGTCCAGCGCATCCACCTCTACTCCTTCGGCATCGCGTCGGCGCTCGCGGCGGCCGGCGGGAGCCTGGTGGCGGTGATGATTGCCATCCAGCCGGAGATGGGCCAGGTCTACACGTTCAAGTCATTTCTGGTCATCGTCTTGGGCGGGGCGGGGAACTTACCGGGCGCGCTCCTGGGCGGGATGCTCCTGGGGTTGGTGGAGCAGCTCACGTCCCTCTTCCTCACCACCCAGCTCTCCGAGGCCGTGGCCTACGTGCTCCTGGTGCTGGTCCTCCTCCTGCGTCCCGCCGGGCTCCTGGGAGGGCGCTCGACGTGAAGCGGGTAGCGCCGGCCGCCCTTGTCATCGGGTTTCTCCTCCTCGCTCTGTACCCGTTGGTGGCCAGCGGCTACGAGATCCGGTTCATGCTCCAGCTGTTCATGTGGGTCGCCCTGGCCCAAAGCTGGAACCTCATCTCTGGTCTCACGGGCTACGTCTCCTTCGGCCATGTGGCCTTCTTCGGCACCGGCGCGTATGCCGCAGCGATCCTGGTAACCAGCCATGGCTGGCACTGGGCGCCGGCCTCCATGATGGGCGGGGTCGCAGCGGTGATCCTGGCGTTGATCATCGGCTACCCATGCCTGCGGCTGAAGGGGCCTTATTTTGCCATCGCCACACTCGGGCTCAACGAGGTGGTCCGCGCGCTGGTCTCGTACTTCGATAGCTTTACAGGAGGGGGCTCGGGCATCTCGCTCCCACCCATCGCCGCGACCGGCCAACTCTACTACGCGATGGGGCTCGCCGCCCTCGCCGTCACCGCAGCGGCGTATTTCATCATCACGTCCCGCATAGGCCTCAGGTTCATGACCATCCGGGAAGACGAGATCGCCGCCGAGGCCATGGGGATCGACACGGCGCGCTACAAGCTTTACGCCTTCCTGCTCTCGGCCTTCATCCCGGGCGTGGTGGGCGGATTCTTCGCCCAGGACACGGGGTACATCGAGCCGATCAGCGTGTTTCCGCTCCTCACCACCATTACGATGATCGTGATGGTCCTCTTCGGCGGAAAGGGGACCATCTGGGGGCCGGTCCTGGGCGCGGTTACGCTCTTCGTCTTCCAGGAGATGGTCTGGGCCCGGTTTCTCTATCTCCACCAGATTCTCTTCGGCGCCATCATCGTGGTCGTGGTGCTCCTGATGCCCAAGGGGATCCTGGGGATGCTGCAGGAGCGTTACCGCCTGCCACGGACGATCTGAGTTGGACCACGGCCACATACTCGAAATCCGCGATCTCACCAAGCGCTTCGGCGGGGTGACCGCGGTCAATAGCTGCTCGCTCGCGCTGGCGCCGCGGAAGATCTATGGCCTGATCGGTCCCAACGGCTCCGGAAAGACCACCCTTTTCAACTGCATCACCGGACTGGAGCGGCGCGACCATGGGGAGGTTTACTTCAAGGCGGAGCGGATTGACGGGCTCAAGCCCCATCAAGTCGCCCGCCGCGGCATCGGGCGCACCTTTCAGATGATCCGGGTGTTCCCCGAGCTCAGCGCGCTGGAGAATCTCCTGGTTGTTACGGCGGAGCCGTTCGAGGTGGCGCAGCGCAAGGCATTGGAACTCCTCCAATTCGTCACCCTCGATCGGCTCCAGAAAGAGTACGCGGGGAATCTCTCCTACGGGCAGCAAAAGCTGCTGGAGTTCATTCGCGTCCTGATGTCCGACGCGGAGCTGATTTTGCTGGATGAGCCCGCCGCTGGGGTGAACCGCACTCTCCTGAATCAGCTCTTGGCGGCCATTACCCGCCTCCGCGACCAGGGCAAGACGATCCTGATCGTCGAGCACGACATGAAGGTCGTCATGGGGCTCTGCGATACCGTCTTCGTCCTCGACAACGGGGAGAAGATCGCCGAGGGCCCGCCGGCCATGATCCAAGCCGACGAGCGTGTGATTGAGGCGTACTTTGGACGCTAGCCGGCTCGACGGCGCACTCTTGCGCGCGGAAGGCATCTTCGCGGGCTACGGGAAGATGGAAATCCTCCATGGTGTGAGCCTCACGGTGCGCCCCGGGGAAATGGTGAGTGTCATCGGCCCGAACGGCGCCGGCAAGTCGACCGCCTTCAAAACCATCGTCGGCCTGCTGCGTCCCCGGTCCGGGAGCATCTTTTTCGACAGCCGGGAGATCAGCGGGCTGCGGCCGGACCAGGTGCTTCGGCTTGGACTCGCCTACGTGCCCCAAGGCCGTATCGTCTTTCCCCAGATGACAGTGCTTGAGAACCTTGAGATGGGGGCGTACATTGAAAACGACGCGGCCCGCGTCCAAGCGGCCCTCGATCGGGTGTACGCGCTTTTTCCCATCCTGTCGGAGCGGCGCAATCAGAAGGCCGGCACGATGTCGGGAGGCGAGCAGCAGATGGTGGCGATCGCGCGAGCGCTCATGACGACCCCCAAGCTCGTCCTGCTCGATGAGCCATCGCTCGGGCTCTCGCCGAAGTTCGTCACGCTTATCTACGAGAAGCTCACCGAGATGAAGCGCGCCGGCTACACCATGATGGTGGTGGAGCAGAACGCGGCTAAGGCGCTCTCGGTGACCGACCGCGGGTACGTGCTCGAGCTGGGACGCAACCGCTTCGAAGGCAGCGGCCAAGCGCTCCTCGCCGATCCGGAGGTCAAGCGCCTGTATCTCGGCGGCTGAGGGGCCGCAAAGTGACGTTCTGCCGCAGATATCGCTCTGGTTGCCGCGGCTGCTCGGCATGATGTAGCCGAGAAAAGATCCCGGCGGATGTCCTCGCGCGTTCTGGCGAGCGCCATTCGCCGGGCTGGCGCGGCTGCGCCAGCTGGTTATCAGCCGTGCAGGCTGTGGTATTTCTCCTGTAACTGCTCGGGTGTTTCCTTGAAATCCGGATTTGGAACGATGCAGTCGGCCGGGCACACGGTCATGCACTGCGGCTCGTCGTGCGCGCCTACGCACTCGGTGCACAGCGCCGGGTCGATGACGTAGATGGGACTTGCGACGCTGATCGCCTTGTTCGGACACGCCTCCACACACGCGTCGCATTAAGTGTTGATTAGCAGCGCCATTGCGATCTCCTAGGGTTCAATCTTGGACGCTGCGTGGCCTAAACTAACTGCGAAATACGCGTGGTACGTGCCAGGAATGTCGATTGGTACCTACGCCGTCGTGGTGGATCAGACTTGGTTCGATAAGCTTCCCGCCGACCAGCGCAAGGCCGTGAGCGACACGATCGGCGAGATGGTGCAGCGGCAATGGAAGGAAGCAATCGAGGCGGACAAAAAGCTGATCCAGAAGATGATCGCGCAGGGTGCGGTCTATCGCACCGCTTCTGCAGCGGAATTGAAGCGGTGGAAGGACCGCGCCTCAGTTGGCAACAAGGTATTTACCGACAAGCACCCGGACGCCGCAGACGAGATCACCGCGTTCGAGAAAACGTGCGGTGCAAGAAAATAGCGTGAGCCAAGCCTGCGAGACCGGCGCGTCGCGGGCAGGAGGCGGGCGGGTCCGGATCGAATCCGGACCGGTTTTCTCGGCGAAAAGATGAGCGTCCACCACTACAAGCTGACGTCAATCGCCCTGTTTGTTGCCGCGGCCCACGGCCCAGACGGCCGCCTCCAGGCGCGAGCGGAAGCCGAGCTTCTTCAGCAGGTTCTTGACGTGCACCTTGACCGTGGCTTCGGTAATGTCGAGGTTGCGCGCAATCAGCTTGTTCGATAGTCCCTGCGCGAGCCCGTGCAGGATTTCCTGCTCGCGTTTGGTGAGCGTGGCGCTGTCGCGCTGATTCGTAGTGGCTTCTTCGCGGATGGCGCGCGCGAGCAAGCCGTTCAGCCGCTCGCCGATCACCGTGCTGCCGTTCAAGGTCTGGTCGATGGCGGCGAGCAGATCCTCAGGCTCCATGTCCTTGAGCAGGTAGCCGTCCGCGCCGCTGCGGATCGCCGCCACCAGATCGTCGGCATGGTCCGAAACGGTGAGGATCACCACGCGACAATCGAGGCCCGCGTCGCGGATCGCCTTGAGCGTATCGATGCCGTTCATGCTCTTCATGTGCAGGTCGAGCAGGATCAGGTCGGGGTCGAGTTCGCGCGCCTTGGCCACGCCCTGCTCGCCGCTGGAAGCCTCGCCAACCAGTTGCAGGTGAGGGGCCATCGCGATCAACTGCGATACCCCTTTGCGGAACAGGGGGTGGTCGTCGATGATCAGGATGCGGTTGCCCTCGCTCATGCCTGATGGTTCCTGCTCACGCTGCCGCCGCCGCAGTCACAGGGGTGCCGGTGACCTGGAATGGTCCGCGCGGGGCAAATTCCAGCTCCACGCGCGTGCCGCCCTCGGCGCGCCTGCCCACCAGCAACGTGCCCCCGAGCGTTGCGGCGCGATCGCGCATGATCGCCAGGCCGTAGTGATGCGTCGGCGGCTCGGCGTCCTTGATGCCCACGCCGTCGTCCTCCACCGCCACCCGGATGCGGTCCCGCTCGATCGCCAGGCGCACGTCGGCGCGGCGCGCGTGCGCATGATGCTCGACGTTGGTGAGCGCCTCGCGCACCACCTGCAGCACGTGAATCTGCTCGCTCGAGTCGAGTTCGTGGCCGAGCAGCCGGTCGTGCAGCCGAACCTCGATGCCGGCACGCTGTGAAAACTCGCGGATAGTTTCCTCCAGGGCCTCGGACAGGCCGCGCCCGTCGATGCGCAAACGGAAGGTGGTGAGCAGCTCCCGCAGTTGCCGGTAGGCGTTGTTGATCCCCAGCTTGAGTTCCTCCACCACCTCGGCCGTTTGCTCGCGCGTGCCGCTGGCGTTGAGTTGCAGCTTGAGGCGCGCCACCTGGATCTTGAGGTAGCTAAGGGACTGCGCCAGCGAATCGTGCAGCTCGCGCGCGATCACCGAGCGCTCTTCGAGCAGCGCGATGCCGCGCCGCTCGTCGCTGCGCTTAGCGGTGGCGAAGGCGGCGCCGATGTGGTGGCCGATCGATTCCAGCAGCTTCATCTTCCACTCTTCGACCTGCGCGCCGGAGGGCAGTTGCAGCAGCATCACGCCGTAGGGTTTCCCTCCCTCGGACAGGGGCACCGACAGCATGCGTTCCTCGCCGCTGCCGACGATGCGCACTCCGGACTCGGCCGCGCCTGCATTGAAACACTCGTAGCAGCGTTCCTGCTGGCACCAGGACTTGGCTTGTTCGCTGCCGGCGTGGAGGGCGACGGGAAAGCCGCGCCGGTCGTTTTCCTCGCGCGCGCAGATTGCGCCCGCCTTGAGTCCGATGACCCGCTCGATGTCGTGCATCACACCGTCTAGCGTGGCTTGCGTGAGCGGATTCTCGGCCAGCGTGCGCGTGGTGTTGTACAGGACTTCCAGCGACACGTTGGTTCGCGCTAGCTGTTCGGTTTTCTCCTGCACCCTCGCCTCGAGCGTCGCATAACTGCGCGAAAGGTCCTCCACCATGTAGTTGAACGACTGGCCGAGCTGCCCAAGCTCGTCCTCGCCGGCGTGCCGGGCGCGCACGGTGAAGTCGCCGACACGCACGCGGCGGGCGCACTGCAGCAGGTCGGCAAGGGGGATAATGACCTGGGCGTGCATGAGAAAGAGCGAGATGAACATCACCACGACGATGGCGAACAGGCCCGCGCCCTGTATCAGCCGCAGGGCCTGGATGCGCTGTTCCAGATCGTGTTCGAGCAGGTACACCAGCCTGTCGACATCGAGAACATAAGCGGCCATGCGCGCGACGAATGCGTCGCGCGCCGGCGCGCCCTCGGTGACGGCGCGCGCGACCGCGGGTTTGAGCGTGCCCGACCAGTTGGCCGCGACACGCTCGTAGGCGCGGCGCGTCGGATCGGCCGAATCCGAGGGTACGCTGCCCAGGAGCGACGGGCTATTGAGGCGCGCCTCGAACTCGATCATTGCCTGTTGCAGTTCGGCCGGCGGGTGCCCGATGTCGCCCGAGCGCAGTACCTGCAGGGTAATCCAGTACGACTGCATCCTGAGGCTGCCGGCGAGGTTGATGGCGGCGGCCTTGCCGGTGGACAACTCGGCGAACACGGTGGCGCTGATGGTGGCCGCGAGCGCCAGGAGCACGATGGCCCCGAGCGCGATTCCCAGCCTCACCACCAGCGACTCGGCGAAAAAGCGACGATCGATTTTCATGATGCGAACTCCCGGGCGGCGTGGCGCACCGCATGCGCCTGATTATGCATCTCGCCATTTTGCCTGTTTAGCCCGGCGCTGGCCACAGCCGATTGAACGCAAAGCAATGATCCGCGCCGCCCGCGCGTCCTTCGTTTTCGCATTCATGGCGACGCGTTTAGCCGGTTTCTCATGTTCGACGTGCACCTGACATCGCGCCAGGCGGGGCGCATGCTGCAGCGCATGCTCGAGATCGAAACCTACGTGATGCTGGCGCTGCTGACGTTCCCGCTGGCGCGGGGCCTGCTTCAGGTACTCGCCGCGTCCGACCGGCGGCTGGAGGAGATCACGACGCGCATGGCCGAATCTGTCCCCGCAGACGAGCCGGCGCTGCTCGACCAGTTGACGCGGCTCGCCGCCGAGATCGAGCATTCGGTGTCCTCGACCCATTACCGCTTCGGCGCGGCGCGTGCCTACTATGCGCTGGTGGAGCGCCGCATCGACGAATTGCGCGAGTTGCGCATCGAGGGCGTGCAGACCTTTCGCGAATTTACCGAGCACCGCCTCGCCCCGGCGATGAATACCTGCGAATCTGTGGCCCGGCAGCAAGGCGCGATGTCGCAGCGCATCGACCGCGCCAGCCAGCTATTGCGCACGCGCGTGGAGGTCACACGCGAGCAGCAGAACCAGGCACTGCTTGCCTCGATGGATCGTCGCGCCAAGCTGCAGCTGCGCCTGCAGCAGACGGTCGAAGGTCTGTCGGTAGCTGCCGTGACCTATTACGCCGTAGGCCTGATTGGGTACCTCGCCAAGGCCGGCAAGGCGCTAGGCGTCGCGCTCAACCCGGACCTCGTGATGGCGGCTGCCGTCCCAGTGGTTGCGCTGCTTGCGGCGCTCGGCGTGCGCCACATCCGCAGTACGGTCTCGCGCGAGAGCGGTCGTTAGCAGGCTGCGGGGGAAGCTCTGGCTAAGCCCGTGCCCGGGCCGGCGCTTTCGCTGATCTGAGGAACCTTCCGGGTAGAGGCATCGCCCCTTGCTCTGACCATTCCTAGATCGGTCTTATCGCTGCCGCCGCCTTGGATTGCATCTCGTCGAACTCGGCCGTGGAGATCAGCCGGTGCGCCAGGGAGAACACGACATTGTCCTCGCGAAAAACATGAAGGCGCAGCAACTCGACCAGGTTCTTGCCCTGTTCAAGCGCGGCATCGAGCACGATCATGCCTGACCTCTCGTCCGGAAGACGAAAAACGAGTCCGAGGAAATTTACCACCACCGCGGCAAGTTGCATGGCTTTGGCGTGCTCATCCTCCATCACCCCGGTTGCCGTGGTTGGAGCATTTCCCTTGCCATGCTCTCCGCTCGCGATCAGCCGCTCGCGCAGCAGGGGGAACAGGGTCGCCTCTTCGCGCCGATGGTGGGGGCTGAACTCCTGATCAAAGTAATGGAAAAAGTGCCTCAGCTTGGCGTCGGATTCCCTGGTATATCCGCTTTTTTGAATCGAAAGGATCGCCGCCTCGAACGCGTTCAACTCCTCCATGAAGGGAACATGTTCATCCCTGAATTGCCGCAGAAACGGATGCAATGCCTCCGCCGGCACCGGCTCGATGCCGGAAGGCGCGTAGGCATCGGGAGGGTCCATCGGAGACAAACCCTGCGTGACGTTCAAGCCTCTCTCTGCTTGCTTGCGCAGAGGGTCGATCCGATGCAGTTTGTGTACTTCCATGATGGTCAGTTGTTCCTCGGTCGGGTCGTGGTCCATGCCGTCGCCGGGTCACGCACCCGTTTGCGGTCCCAGTACCAGATGACTTGTTGATAGGGACGCCAGATGTAATGAAACGGCGCCACCAGGAAGTGCACCAATCGAGTGAAGGGAATCATCCCGAGTATGACGAAGGCGCCGACGATATGGGTCTTGATCACCCAAGGCATGGCGCCGACGGCTTCGGTCTGGGGATTCAATTTCAGGATCGACCACAGATACGGCGACATGTCCGACGCGAACCAGTAGTAGCCCCAGCGATACCCCAGGGCGATCCAGAGTCCGAACACGATCTGCGCGAGGAGCAGAAGCTCGATGGCGATGTCCATCCGGCTGGTCACCACCCAGATGCGGGGGCTTGCCATTCTCCGGATGAACAGCGCGGTCAATCCGATCAGGACGCTGAGCCCGAAGGTGAAGATCACGATCTCATCGGCGATCAGGCGCACCGCGCTGCTGTGCCACGCCAGGGTCGCGCCCGGGAACAGGAAGGCGATCAGATGCCCGAGAAATACGACCAGTATTCCCCAGTGAAAGAGCACCGCGAATATGTAAATGCCGCCCCCTTCCAGGAACTGTGAGGACAGGGACGAGAACTTGAAACCCGTCGCCCGGTAGCGGTAGATCGCGCCGACAAAGAAAATTACGATGGCGATATACGGCAATGCGCCAAACAGGAAGTTGTTGAGCAGGTTCATCTCCGTTTCTCCTTGCGCTCAGGCGTCACAGCCGCTGTTGACGGGGTTTGCGTTGCGTTCGATGTCCATTTCCTTCTCCACCAGCCTCAGGAAATCCACCGTTTGCGGCCGGTTGCCGATATCCGACAATCGGGTAATCGTCTCGGTCACCTGAAAATCCTTTTCCAGCACCCGCATCAAGGCGTTGAGCGTGCGGCAGTAAATCGTCGTGTCGCTTGCGCGGGCCGGATCGATGAGCGTCTTGTAATGCTTCCGGTAGTTCGCGTTTTTCTTCCCTATTCTCTCGGGCTCGAACTCGCGGATCATCAGCATCAGCGCCGGCACCAGGATTTCCCTGACCAATTCTTCCAGCAGGTCCTGATCCTTCAGCTTCGGAATCAGCCGCAGCAGGTTCGGCAGATGGTCGGCCAGCTCGCCCCTGCAGTCGTTTTCCGCCCGGCGGTGCTCCTGATTCAGGTTGGACAACAGCGCTCCACGCTTGTAGTCGTCGCCGAACAGGACGTAACCGATGTCCAGCGTCGTCATTGCCTGCACGTCGAAGGTGCGCGTGTGGAGTTCCTGGAGATCGAGGGTCCGCTCCGGAATCGCGTCCAGAAATTGCTCCACCTCGGCCGCGGCATCGGGATAGTTTTCACGCAGGAAGTCCAGCAACGCCCGTCCCCGTGGAGCGAGTTCCGGTCCCGGAAAATCGAACAGCTCGGCCACATGGCTATAGTGTGCGTAGTTCATGCCGGCTCAGAGCCCCCTTTGCATGGTGTCTTCCTTGAAGCCGAAGCCGGCGCTGCCTCTCTTGTCGCCGGTGAACTCCAGCATCTCGATCGCCTGTTCGCGATGGGCCGCGGGAATCGCGAAACGGTCATCGAACTTGGCCAGCGACGTCAGAGTGTAGATGGCGTCGGCCATCTCCCGCGTGTAGCCTGCCGCGTTCAGCGCATCGTTCGCCTTTTGCTCCGAAATGTCACCGACGGTCTTCCAGCGCCTATAGATTCTGATGGCCCACAGCCTTTTCAGCCGATCCTTGACCTTGCCCTCGTCCCCGGCGCCAAACAGGCTTGCGAGATACTTCAGCGGGAAGCGCGCCTGATCGATGCCGCCCCAAAGCTCCTCGGTGCTGGTGTCGTAGAGCCAGTTGTCATCCCAGACCTTGGCGATGGGGTCCTGCTTGGCCGCCTGCTCGCTGTTGCTGACTGCCTTGACCGTGGCCATGACCGGCAGCAGCGGCGGCACGTAGAACAGCATCGGCAGGGTCCTGAATTCCGCGTGCAGGGGCAGGGCCAGCCCCCACTTTTTCACGAAATTGTAGGTGGGCGAATTCTGGGCCGCGTGTATCGTCGAATCCGCGATCCCATTGGCCTTCGCCGAGGCGATGACCTGCGGATCGAACGGATCCACGAGCATGCTCAGGTGATGATCGATCAGATCCTTTTCCGCAACCGATGCCACTTCGTGTATGCGCTCGGCATCGTACAGGATCACGCCCATGTAGCGGATACGGCCGACGCAGGAGTGCATGCAGGCCGGTGCAAGGCCTGCCTCGATGCGCGGGTAGCACAGGATGCACTTTTCGGATTTTCCCGTGTGCCAGTTGTAATAGGACTTCTTGTAAGGACAAGCCGTGACGCACATTCTCCAGGCGCGGCAAACATCCTGGTTGATCAGAACCACGCCGTCCTCGCCCCGCTTGTATAGCGCTCCCGACGGGCAGGAGGCGACGCAGGCCGGGTTCAGGCAGTGATTGCAGATGCGGGGCAGGTAGAAAAACGCCATCTTTTCCAACTGGAACATGGCTTCCCGTTCGGCCGCCGACAGATTCTGGAGATTCGGATCGTTCCGGGCGTAATCGGGCGAACCGCTCAGATCGTCGTCCCAGTTCGGCCCCATTTTGATATCGATCGGCTTTCCCGTGATCAGCGAAATGGGACGTGCCGTCGGCTGGTCATCCCCCGCGGGTGCTTCGATCAGATTGAGATAATCGTAGGTGAACGGCTCGTAGTAGTCGTCGATCACCGGCATGTTCGGGTTGTGGAAGATATTCATCAAACCCTTCCGCTTGCCCGCGCCCTTGAGTGAAATCTCGCCGCCGACACTCTCCCAGCCGCCCTTGTAGATGCTCTGGTCCTCCCACTTGGTCGGATAACCGGTTCCGGGCTTGGTTTCGACATTATTCCACCACATGTATTCGGCGCCCTTGCGGTCGGTCCATGTGTTCTTGCAGGCGATCGAGCAGGTATGGCAGCCGATGCACTTGTCCAGGTGAAACACCATCGAAATCTGCGAGCGTATGTCCATGTTTTTTCCTTGGCGTCTCTCTTAGTGCCGGTAACAACGTTACCGGCTGACTTAGGGGAGCACGAGGGGAGTTATCCCCTCGTATCGTTTCAGACTCTCAGAACACGACCTTGTCCATTTTCTTGACCGTCACGTGGGTATCCCGTTGCGGAGCAATGGGCCCCCAATAGTTGAAGTGATACGAGAACTGCCCGTAGCCGCCGGCCAGGAAGTTCGGCTTCAAGTGGATGCGGGTGAAGCTGTTGTGTCCGCCCGCCCGCTTGTTTCCGCGTACCTGCGACTTGGGGATACTCACCGTGCGCTCCGGCACGTGATACACGATGCACACTCCCGGCGGAATGCGGGCACTGACGCACGCCCGGGTGCAATACACGCCATGATCGTTGTATACCTCGACCCAGTCGTTGTCGTTGATGCCCAGATCCTTCGCGTCTTTCTCGCTCAGCCAGCAGGGCTCGATGCCGCGCGAAAGCGTCTTCATGCGCAGGGTGTCCCCGTAAGTCGAATGGATGTGCCACTTGCCGTGAGGGGTGAGGCAATTAAGCACCTTCGCCTTCCCGTCCTTCAGCGTTTCCTTCAAGTCTCCGTAGACCGCGGGCTTCGGTGAGGGCTTGTAAGTCGGCAGATTTTCGCCGTAAGCCAGATACATCTCGTGATCGAGGTAGAAATGCTGACGCCCGGTCAGCGTCCGCCATGGAACCAGCCGGTCCACGTTATAGGTGTATGCGGCGTAAGCCCTGCCGTCGTTCATGAGCCCGGACCACAGCGGCGAAGTGTTGTACCTGCGCGGCTGGGCCTGAAGATCCGCGTAGTTGATCCGC
>Ga0082335_1006878_pt1 | contig 14217 bp, 11 predicted proteins | sample Subgrocontami58m_FD_72375 | JGI IMG/M metagenome (GOLD analysis project Ga0082335, IMG submission 72375) | Subsurface groundwater microbial communities from S. Glens Falls, New York, USA - GMW37 contaminated, 5.8 m (SPADES assembly) (version 2) ...
GGGCAAAAGAACAGGCCCCGGAATTTATTCGAAATAATTACGATGCCGGTTACGATTATAAAGTAGGCGAATTACGAGGGGCAATCAGTGTTGTTATCCCAAAGGAAATTGCCGAACAACGTTTTGCAGCAAACTTTATCTTTTTTATTACCGTTGGTTCTATCAGTATCTTGTTAATCGTAACTATTATTTTCCTGACAACAGGGAAATTTATGAAACCTATTGAGAAATTAACGGCTACTGTTACCTCTATTAAAAATACCGGTGACCTTACAACGAAGGTCGATGTAGTATCCAAAGATGAGGTGGGTCAACTCGGCAGGGCATTTAATGACCTGTCTGTCAAGTTACAGTCTACGTATGCCCACCTGGAGCAACAGATTGCAGAAAAGACTGCCCACTTGCAGAATGCCGTCCTGGCCTTAGAACGTGCCAACAAGATGAAATCGGAATTTTTAGCTAATATGTCGCATGAACTGCGCACGCCGCTGAACGCCATAATCGGCTTTGCAGAGGTACTGCGGGACAAAATTTCCGGCGATCTGAATGATGAGCAGTTGGATTTCGTCAGTGATATCCACAGCAGCGGCCTTCATCTCCTTCAAATGATCAACGACATACTGGATTTGTCCAAGGTTGAAGCAGGAAGAATGGAGCTTCAGTACGAGATTTTTCCCGTGCATGATGCCATTGAGGATGTATATACCATATTAAAAGGACTCGCTAGTAAAAAACATCTGGAATTAAAGACTACAGTACTTACGGATGTAAAAGACATCGAAGCAGATCGTGTCAAATTCAAACAAATCTTATATAACCTGCTTTCAAACGCCATTAAGTTTACTCCGGAAAACGGACACATTAACGTAGAGGCTGGCATCACGGATGACATGCTGCAGGTCTCGGTATCGGACACAGGAATTGGGATGAAACCCGATGACAAGGAAAAAGTGTTTAAGGAATTCTGGCAGGCTGACAGCTCTTTTGCCCGAAAATACGAAGGAACGGGACTGGGTCTTGCCCTGACCAAAAGGATTGTCGAGATGCATGGGGGAAATATCCGGTTTGAAAGTGAATACGAAAAGGGGAGTATATTTTATTTTGCATTGCCCCTAAAAGCCCAACTGAGAAAAGCAAAAGAGGTCGAAGCCAGATCACGCCAACTAGTGCTTACGGGAGAAAAGGAGGCGAAGACGATCATGGTTGTCGAGGATGATCGTATGGCCGCCGATCTTATTACTCTGTATTTAACGAATGCAGGCTATAATGTTATCGTAGCTGTGGATGGCGAAGAGGGCATTAAAAAGGCAAAGGAATTCCATCCGTTTCTGATTACCCTTGATATTATGCTGCCAAAGAAAGATGGGTGGGACGTTCTTTCAGAATTAAAAAATTCGCAGGACACTGCGGATATTCCCGTAATTATTGTGTCAATCGTTGATAATAAAGACCTTGGTTTCAGCCTGGGCGCAGCCGAATATTTAATTAAACCCGTCGATAGGGTAAAACTCATTGATACCGTAAATGCCTGCATTCCCGCCGAGAAGGATAAAGGCAAACTTATGAAAATACTGGTCGTTGACGATGATGAAAAGGCCGTTAAATATATGAGCGCCATCCTGGAAAATGCAGGCTTTGAGGTACTCAAGGCATACAGTGGAAAGGCAGGAATCAATCTTGCAATGAATAGCAATCCAGGCCTCATCATTCTTGACCTTATGATGCCTGAAATCAGTGGGTTTGATGTTATCGAAAAACTCAGAACCCATCCAACGGCAAAGAATATCCCCATTATTATTTGTTCCGCAAAAGAAATCACCCCGGCGGACAAAAAAGTATTAAATGGGAATATTTTAGCCATAGTGCAAAAGGGCACACATACAAAGGAAGACCTTCTTAAGGCAATTAAAAATATAGAACAGTTACGCATGAAAAAAGATTGAGGGAAAAGAAGCATGTCTGACAAAAACGTAATGGTTGTTGAAGATAATGAAAAAAACAGAAAGCTGATGCGCGTGGTACTCAAGGCAAAGGGATACAACATAATCGAGGCAACCACCGGCGAGGAGGCATTAAACCTCTTAAAAAATCAAAAACCGGATATTATCCTTATGGACATCCAGCTTCCGGGCATTGACGGACTTACCCTGATAAAGCAAATCAAGGCAAGCGTAGTTACTAAGGACATCCCCATTATCGCAGTGACCGCTTATGCCATGAAGGGAGACGAGCAAAAAATTCTGGACACCGGTTGCGATGCCTACGTCAGCAAACCCGTCAATACACAGGAACTGCCGCTCATCGTAGAGAAATATATCAAAAAAACATGAACAAGGCAAAAATATTAGTAGCGGACGATATCAAACAAAATGTGAAATTACTCCGGGTTATCCTGACCGCGTCTGGATTTGATGTGGTCGAGGCATACGACGGTGAAGAAGCGCTGGAAAAAGCTAAGTCAGAAAATCCCGACTTAATATTATTGGACATTATGATGCCCAAAATGACCGGATATGAGGTGTGTCAGAAACTGCGGGCAAATGGAACGACAAAAAGCATACCGATTGTGATGATTACTGCCCTGCATGAGATGGATGATCGGATCAAGGGCATTGATGCAGGCGCTGACGATTTTATCAGTAAGCCCTTCAATAAAACGGAACTGCTTGCCAGGGTAAAAGCACTGCTGCGTATGAGACAAATACCTGCAAAAGAGGAAGAAATAAATGTCCTCGAATCAATCTTATCAGGGCTGGAAGAAGGCGTGGCTGTTACCGATGGACAGTGGAAAATTACGCATATAAACCAAACAGCAAAAGAACTCCTGAATATTCATGAAACGGATACCGCAAACATAGACCTCCAGACTCATCTGTCCCGCTTGAACTTATCTATACCTGTGGATACCCTCATGACTACCCGTGAGAAAACAACTGATTTCCAAATATTACAGGCAAACACTCAGACTCCTGTTTCCATCAATGCCAGAATGACAAAGTTATTTGATGACCAGGGAACCGTGGTTAGTATTTCCTTGATCCTGAGGAAGGAAGGTGATAGGTGAGAAAAATTGTCACGAGAAAGGTGTTTCTGGCAATTCAGCCAGAAGGAGAATATACGCATTGCGTCTATAACGACAAATTGTAAACATTCGGTAAACACGTCTTACACATGTCATTCCCGCATGTTTTTAGCGGGAATCCAGGCGTGTGCTGATGGGCGGTGGATTCCCGATAAGCTTGTCCTCGTGAAAACGGGGAAGCATTCGGGAATGACAAACTTGTCCTCACGGAAGTGGGGAATGGGCAGTGCATAACGTCTTTACCGAATGTTTACGACGAATTGGTATTGTATTCACGATGCGTAAACGAATGAGTTAGATAAAATGGCGTGCCACTAAGATCGCCCGCCCCCCTTGGCAGACTTGTGAAAATTGCTTGATCGTATAGGATTTCAATCTTGTATGATTCCCCTCTAAAAAGAGGGGACTTCGTCGTGAGCTCAGTCGAACGATAAAGGGGTGTGTAAGTTTGCCGTAACACACCCCCAGCCCCTCTTTTTAGAGGGGAGCTTTTAAAAGCCGCTGCCGAAGGCAGTCTAATTTAAAGATAAATGTGAAATTGTATTATTTTGCCGGGAGAAACTATGGCAAGAAAACGGAAAACAGAAACTTCCCAAAAGCCCATAGAGCAATACGACCATAAAGACAAGCAACGGCTCAACAATCCGCCCGTAGGTTTGGTGGATGCGCGCACCGATAATGGCGGCTCGAAAAAGAAAACCTACCAATACGACCCTCACCTTGACCCGCAATTGCAATGGGCAGGCAAGTCTGAGCACACCAGCTTTGAAGTGCCCACCGTGAGCCTGCATGTGCACGAACGCATTGATCCGAAGCGGATTATTGAAACTGTAAAAAACCTCCCCCTGTCCCCCTCCATGAGGGGGATAAAGGGGGAGGGCGGGGGTGCAGGGGGTGGACGGCAACTGAGTTTATTTGAAGAGCACAAGAAACCCCTGCGGGAAGCCATTGAATTTTACAAACACAAAGAAGACTGGAGCAATCGTCTCGTAGCGGGTGACAGCTTGCTGGTAATGAACTCACTCTTAGAAAAAGAAGGCATGGGCGGCAAGGTGCAAATGATGTATTTCGACCCGCCTTACGGTATTAAATACGGGAGCAACTTTCAGCCGTTTGTGAACAAGCGGGACGTGAAGGACGGAAAGGATGAAGACCTGACCGCAGAGCCGGAGATGATAAAGGCCTTCCGCGATACATGGGAACTCGGCATACACAGCTATCTCACCTATTTGCGTGACCGTTTGCTTTTAGCCAGAGAACTACTGCACGAAAGCGGAAGTATTTTTGTACAGATCAGTGATGAAAATGTACATCGCGTACGCATGATAATGGATGAGGTGTTTGGGAGTGAGAATTTTGTAAGTTTAATTTCTTTTGTCTCAACAAGTGGATTTGCAGCAACCACACTTGCAAGAACTGGGGATTATTTGATTTGGTATTCAAAGGATAAGTCAAGAATCAAATATCGTCAGCTTTATTATGATAAAGATGTTTCAATTGAAGGAGGAAATTATAAATGGCTTAAACTGAAAGATGGCTCTTACAGAGGTTTGACTTCCAAAGAAATTAATGGTGAAGAAAAAATTCCCGCAGGTACTACACTATATCAACCTACAAGTCTTGTTTCGCAAGGTGCAGCTAACTCCCATCTAGAATTTGAATTTCAGGGCAAAATTTATAAACCGCCTGTTGGACAGCATTGGAAGACTACAATTGAAGGCTTAAATAAATTAGCTGAAAGAGATAGAGTTCATGTTGCCGAAAATAGCATAAGATATGTTAGATATGCTACTGATTTTCCTTACAAGCCAATCACGAATCTTTGGACTGATACAGCGACTGGAAATTTCACAGATGAAAAGATTTACGTTGTTCAAACGGGAACAAAACTTATTACACGCTGCATCCTCATGACCACAGACCCCGGCGATTTGGTGTTAGATATTACCTGCGGCAGTGGCACCACCGCCTATGTAGCCGAAAACTGGGGGAGGAGATGGATCACCTGCGATACTTCCAGAGTTGCTGTAACCCTTGCCAAGCAGCGTCTGATGACGGCTGTCTTTGATTACTATGAACTGGCCCATCCGCATGAAGGCGTAGGAAGCGGCTTCAAATACAAGACCGTTCCGCATGTAACCCTCAAAAGCATTGCCAACAACGAGCCTCCTGGACAGGAAACCTTGTATGACCAGCCGTTTATGGATAGCAAACGATTACGGGTGACCGGCCCATTTACTGTTGAGGCGGTTCCTGCGCCGGTGGCGAAATCGTTTGAAGAATTCAAGTCCTCCCCCCACCCCCTCCAGCGGGGGACAAATCTTCCGCCATCGGGGGATAGCAATGTCCCCCTCACGGAGGGGGATTCAGGGGGAGGACTTACTGCCGACACATCTGTTGCCCGTAGCGGTGAAACCCTTCGCCAAAGCAATTGGCGGGATGAACTGCTACGTGCAGGTGTAAGAGCCAAAGGCGGCAAGCTGATTGAATTTACACGCGTAGAACCACTCAGCGGCACACGGTATTTACAGGCAGAGGCTGAAACAAAAGTGTCCCCCGCTGGAGGGGGTAAGGGGGAGGAATCTCCCTCTGGAGGGGGCCAGGGGGAGGCGCCGAAGCGGGTATTAGTCTGCTTCGGCCCTGAACATGCACCGTTAGAACAGCGTACGGTGGAGTTGGCATTGGAAGAAGCAGCCCACCTGAAACCCAAGCCACACATGGTCTTATTCTGTGCCTTCCAGTTTGATGAAGAAGCCGCCAAAGACATTGACGAAACCAACTGGCCCGGTGTTAGCCTGCTCAAAGCCCAGATGAATGCCGACCTGTTCACAGACGACCTGAAAAAGAAACGCAGCAGCAACGAAAGTTTCTGGCTCATCGGTCAACCCGATGTGATTCTCCGCAAAATGTCCCCCTCTGGAGGGGGCAAGGGGGAGGAACACTACCAGGTAGAGGTGCTCGGCTTCGATTACTACAACCCCAAAACCGGAACCGTGGAAAGCGGCGGGAAAGGCGACATTGCCATGTGGATGCTTGACCACGATTACGACGGGCGCAGCTTGTTCCCCTCTCAAGTATTCTTCCCAATGGCAGGAGGAAAAGAAGGCTGGACAACCTTAGCCAAAAACCTGAAGGCCGAGATTGATGAAGAAAAAATCGAAGCATTCAGAGGAACAGTATCTTTGCCTTTTACCCCGGGCAAGGCGGTGGCAGTTAAGATCATTGATGCAAGAGGAATTGAGAGTTTGAAGATTATCAGGTAGAATAAATTAAGGAGGGAATTCATGAGGACGATTGAAACATTACTCCACGTGGGAAAAGATCATACTGTGAATATTAAGATTAAACTCCCGAAGGAGTTTGCCCCCGGCAACTACAACGCACTGGTTGTAATGGATGAAAAGAGTCAGGAGATAAAGGCGGGAGGTGAGAAAACCTTTGAATGCCTTTCATGGGATTGGGACGCATGGCCGAAATCCTGCTCATTCAGGAGGGAAGAGATATATGGCACTGACGGGCGCTGAATCCTGCTTTATTGATACAAACATCTTTGTATATGCCTCTGATGCTAATTCTCCGTGGTATAGAAAAGCTAATCAGGCGCTTAAAAATGCAATAAGTAGCGGTGTGCCCCTCTTTATTAGCCCGCAGGTTTTAAGGGAGTACCTTTCTGTTGCTACTCGTTCAGTAACGCATGAAAAGACCATCCCCTGGGGCAAGATCAACAAGAACCATCTCAGGTTTCAACAAGCCTTCAAGGTTTTGCCGGAAGATACCACCACAGCACAAAAGTTAGGTGAGATGGTTCAAAAATACCATGTTTCCGGTAAACAGGTGCATGATACGAATATCGTTGCAACCATGCTTGTTCATGGCATTCAATCTATCTTGACCCATAATGTAGATGACTTTAATCGTTATAATGGTCTCATAAAAATAGTTCCTCTCGGAGAATGAAAGAAAAGGCAGCAGGTAGAGTGGTGATGATGAGGTAACCTCAGCTACAAAAGGTGTGGGATGCACAGAAAAGGTTGCAGTGGAGCATGGAAGCGGTATGATGATTTGTAATCCGATAATTTTTGCTAAAAAGGAGGTATGACGTGATAAAGAACGAAGAACCTGTTGCAATGAATGAGATAGTAAGGAAAGGATGGAATCTGCTTGTAGATAATATGGGGGAAGCGGATGCAACGAGATTTATAGTGAGTTTTGAAAGAGGCAAGGGAGATTCTGTTCAGGAGATAAAGAAGTTCTGGGGAGATAAAAAGATAGAAGAGATACACAGGGAAGTCCTTGAAGCAAAAAAGAAGGGGCTGATTTAGACTGAATAATCCTCTGGTGGCTGTGAAGATCATTGACGCAAGAGGCATTGAGAGTTTGAAGATAGTAAGGATATAAAAGGAAAATACAATGATAACAGAATTAGTGCTAAAAAATTTCAAGAGTATATCAGAACAGACCTATTCATTTACTGACTTTGATTTGTTGGTCGGAAGAAATAATAGTGGCAAGAGTACGATCCTTCAATCATTAGCTATTTGGCAATACTGCGTTGATGAGTTTCATCGCATGAAGAGGAAGGGCAAGTCAGGCGCACAGATTGTATTGCCAAATTTTACCGCATTGCCATTGCCTGAGTTTAATCTGCTATGGACTGATAAAACAGATAGGAAATATCCAAAAGAAAATGGAGGAAAGGGCAAGCAGGTTTATATCTATATTGAAATAATAGTAAGATGGCAAAAAAGAGATGGAACTCCGGGAGAATTTGGTATCAGTCTGAGGTATCAAACGCCACAATCTATTTATGCAATACCTATTAAGGGGTGGAGTGAATTTAAAACATTGGATACTTCAGGTGAATTACCTCGCATTGTTTATGTGCCGCCATTTTCAGGATTAGATCCTTTTGAAAGATGGTTAGATGAGGCGGTAGTTCGTCAACAGGTTGGCAAAGGACAACCGGGTTCGGTTTTACGTAATCTTCTTTTCAGAGTAATAGACAAATATGAGTCAGATGCTAAAGGCAAACAGATAAGAAAAACACCGCAACATATTAAAGATTGGTCTACAATTCAAAGTAAGGTGAAGGAATGGTTTGGTGTTGATCTGTTGCCGCCTGAATATGAAAAAGGAGTCAGCATCAACATAGATTCAAAATACAAAAATGAAAAAGGTAAAGAGTTCGACATCATTTCTGGCGGTAGTGGTTTTCATCAGGCATTAACACTTCTTGCATTCTATTACGGATATGAAGGAGTTACAACAATTCTATTTGATGAGCCGGATGCACACATGCATGTAAATCTACAACGGGAAATACTGAATTACTTTCAGCAGTTAAAGACTACTCAATTTATCATAGCTACTCATGCAGAAGAATTCATCAAAGGAGTTTCGCCAGGAAGCATCATTTCAATTCTGAATCAAAAACCAGAAAGAGTTCAGTCAAATCCGGAAATCATTACAGCGCTATCTGATGTTGATAATATGGCAATTGTTAGAACTCAACAAGAGCCATTTATTCTATATGTTGAAGGAGAAGATGATGAAAGGATACTAAATGGATGGGCCTCCATTCTTAATAAGCAAGATGTGCTCAAACGATTTTACATTGAAATTATGGGAGGAACCACTAAAGATGAGATGAGAAAGAATGCGGCAAGGCACTTTAAAGGATTGAAAGAAATTGTTCCCAATGTAAAACAACTTATAATATTTGATTATGATACCGAACAGAGCTTTCATCCTGAACCCGGAAATCCTGCTTTATTTGAATGGAAAAGAAAAAACATTGAGAACTATCTTCTTGTTCCTGATGTTTGGAAAAGAGCGGTATTAGACGAGAGAAATGAAACAGGAACCAATCTCTTTAACAAACCGATTTTTGATGTCGTTGATGAGTTTTTTAGTGAGCAAAATTTAACCTTGCCTAAAGGAAAAACATGGAAAAATGTTTCAGCAAATATTTTTAATGAAGTGAATGGGAAAAAAATCCTCTTTGAACAAGCGGATTCGCTTTTTCAAAGAATTAACAATAGGTTTGGATTAAAGATTAACCGGGCAGTGCTTAGCAATAATTTTGAACCGGAAGAACTTCATCAAGATATTATTGATTTGTTCGATAAGCTTAAAGCTATACTTGGCTAATGAAAAATATAGACAAGCTCATTATCAATTCCCCTTACGAAGAACCTCAGCAGTATTGGGAATACATACGTGATACACGGGAATTTATCTTACAGGAAGGCCGCAGGCCGGCAGGATATGTTGTTGCCACACCACAAGCACAAGGATTTGACGATCCGGGACTTTTCATTGAAATTGATTTGGTCAATAAAATCCGTCCAAGAATAAAGAAATGGCGTGAGCAGGGCTACCCCGGTGTTACCGGTATTACCAAAAGATTATTGCAACACTGGCAAGACCCCGAAGAACATAACGACCGCAGGTTTTTCTTTTGCCAGTTAGAGGCCATCGAAACCCTGATATGGCTTACCGAAGCGCCGGAAGCCGACCGCACAGGTATTGACATCCAAAGCGATGGTGGAGATTTTTCACGATGGTGCACCAAGATGGCCACAGGCTCTGGCAAGACCATTGTTATGGGTATGCTCATTGCATGGCAAGTCCTGAATAAAGTAGCCAACAGTAAAGACACACGGTTTTCCAAAAATATTTTGGTGGTTGCACCGGGCTTGACGGTTCGCAACCGATTATTGGTGTTGAATCCCTTCGACAAGGAAAACTACTATGAGGAATTTAACATCGTTCCATCGGGTTTGATGGAATCTTTGCGGCAAGGCAAGGTAAAAATCATCAACTGGCACACCCTCGCTTGGGACAGCGAAGAAAGACTGGCAAAGAAGAGGACCGTTGACAAACGGGGCGCCAAAAGTGATGAAGCCTATGTGCGGGAAGTGCTGGGCGATATGGCAAATGCAACAAATCTTGTCATTATCAACGATGAAGCCCATCATGCATGGCGTATTCCGGCAGAGAGTAAAATTAAAGGTGTAAAGAAAGAAGACATTGAAGAAAGCACCGTTTGGATAGGTGGATTGGACAGGATTCACCGGGCAAGAGGAATCATCCGGTGTTTTGACTTATCAGCCACGCCATTTGCGCCATCAGGTAAAAAAGCAACTGAAGAGGCATTGTTTCCCTGGATTGTCAGCGATTTCGGGTTGAATGATGCGATTGAGTCAGGATTGGTAAAAACGCCGAGGGTTGTAATCCGTGATGATGGCACTGTAGACGCTAACCTGCGTCCACGTTTGTATCACATCTATATGGATGCCACCGTGAAGGATGACATCAACCGCAAGGCAGATGAAAGTGAACCACTTCCTGACCTCATCAAAAACGCCTATCTGCTTTTGGGTAAGGATTGGAAGTCCGCTAAAGACGCATGGGAAAAGGAAGGACATAAAATTCCGCCTGTGATGATAACAGTAGCAAACACCACGTACACATCAGCCCGAATCAAATATTCTTTTGACCATGATGCCTTTTTACTATCCGTAGCCGGATTGGGTGATTTATGCGATCAAGAGAAAACGTTGCAGATTGATAGCAGGATTCTTGATAAAGCAGAGGCCGAAACAGAAGAAGTAGATATTGACGCCGAAGAATCAGAAGAAGATGATAGTAATCAAACCAAAGAAAAGAAACCAACAAAAAAACAACAGGCTGAATTATTACGACGAACTGTTGATACCGTTGGCAAGATTGGAGAACTTGGCGAGCACATACGAAATGTAATTTCCGTGGGTATGCTCAGCGAAGGTTGGGATGCTAAAACAGTTACTCACATTATGGGCTTACGGGCGTTTAGTAGCCAGTTATTGTGTGAACAGGTCGTTGGCCGCGGTCTAAGAAGAACAAGTTATGATCTGAAAACACAAACAGATCCAATTACAAGCCAAAAAACTGAACTATTTGAGCCGGAATATGTGAACATCTTCGGTGTGCCGTTCACATTCCTTCCGCATGAGGGAACCGACGGGCCGCCCCCACCGCCTCCACCTCCGAAAACGAGGATCGAACCTGTTAAAGAAAAAGCGGAACACAAAATTTCATTCCCTAACATTCTGAGAATTGACCATGTATACAAACCACAATTAATTATTACCCTGGAAAAGGTTAAACCACTTGAGCTTGACCCATACGAATCTATAACAGAAGCGGAACTGGCCGCCATTATTGCTGGTAAACCAAATCCCGCAGCGCTTACTGAGATTGATTTAAAAGAAATCGCTGAAAAATTTCGTTTACAGTCCATTATTTTTAGAATTGCTTCAACGATTTACAACGCCGAAAAGAAACCCGACTGGAAAGGAAGCAAGGAAACATTCCTCATACAGCTTATCGACATCATAGAACAATTCATCTGCTCTGATAAAATTCAGATAAAAAATCCTTTGTTCAATCAGGATGAAGTGAGAAGGAGAATCCTGATTATGCTCAATATGAACAAAGTCATTCAATATGTCTGGAATGAAATACGGGCAGAGAATACGACACAACTCACCCCGGTTTTTGACAGGGAACATCCCATCCGTTCGACTGCTGATGTGCGCACATGGTGGACAAGCAAACCATGTGAGGACTTTAAAAAAACACATATCAACTTTACCGTTGTTGATAGCAAAATGGAATTTCTTGAGGCAAGAACCATTAACGATTGCGAGGTTGTGGAATCATTCGTGAAAAACGATCATTTAGGTTTCGCCATTCTTTACAACTACCAGGGAGTTGTCAGAAGATACTTTCCAGATTTTATTATCAAATTAAAGAATGGAGAACATCTCATTCTTGAAACCAAAGGACAGGACAGCGAGCAGAACAAAACGAAGAGGACATTTTTAGATGAATGGTGCAGGGCTGTTAACCAGCATGGAGGTTTCGGGAAATGGCATTGGGCTGTATCATTCAACCCGAATGATCTTAATAAGATTATACGAGATATTGTAAGTAAATAATCAAAGGCGAAACAAAAAATATAAAGAACCGATGAATTTATATTTTAGCTCTTTGTAACTAATTCTTCGTCTACCTTTTCAGCGAGTAATACTTTTAAAAGAGACTGATACGGAACGTCTCTTTTGTTAGCCAGTACTTTTAATTTTTCAATAAGCGACTCCGGCAACCGTATAGATATTGTCTTCGTAGTGGGTTTTAAATTTGGAAACAACGTTCTCTTCGCTTTTGAATAATCAATATATTCTGTAGAATCATGCGTTGACCAAAATTCACGCTCCTCATCTTCTGTCTTAAATTTCGGCATGTTTTTCAGTTTGCTCATATATTTTCCTTTCTTTCCTGTTCATGTCCCTTGCTGATATTACCCTTATCTTATCATTCCTTATAGTAAACACCAGGAACAGTAGCCGTCTGCTATTTGTTTTACCCAGGACATAATAACGTGTTTCTGCTATAGAATGCGGTTCATCTACATTTATTACAAGAGGAACGTTAAAAAAAACTTCCTCACATTCAATATGTGTAACACCGTGACTTTCCCAGTTCTTGGTGATGTTACCTTCGTCCCACTCAAAACCATTAATAGTGGATAGTATATTCATATTCGTATATCATGAATATATACGCATAAGCGTACTCTGTCAATATAGAATTTCTCTCGAAATCTTAAATGTATGTCTATAACTTCTGCTTGTTTTACATAATGTTATCAGGCATGTCAAATAACAAAGGTTTTCTTAGTAGGCGAGTAATATAAAAAGAACCTGAAAAAGATAAAAAAGCCCCCTGTTTTTAACCGTATTTGACTGTGACTAAATTGTGACCAAAATGTGACCGAACACAGCGGAAATGAACGGAAGCAAACTGAATTACCAGAAACAAACTTGTGTTATAACTTATTGCAAATTAAATAAATACAATCGTAACAGACACAACACCACGAATTTATGAAAAAGTATTAAAATGCCCTTTTAAGAAATGGCATTCAAAAGGTCAGGGGTTCGAATCCCCTCAGCTCCACCAATAAATTCAATGGTTGCAAGCATTCGACACTTCTCGCATTTCCTCAGTCATCGTCAACTTTCTCTAAATTGTACATTCCGTTCTTCTGCAGGCAGAAAAACCTGCTGAATGGATACCCCTGGAATTATCACTACCATCACCGCCTCAGCAATCCCCAACCGGAAAAACAAAACGCTTGAAACCCCCAAAAATACTGGTAAAATAGGGCTAGCAAAAACTTTAAAACCCGGCGTAATATGCTCACATGGAAATTAAACAATTACATTCCTGGCGTGTCAGTTACAAAAAGGCGGTTCAGATACAGAAAAGGTTAAGAGACCTGTTAACCTTTGAAAAGTATACAGGGAAAATCCGAACGATAGCAGGTGCCGATGTCTCCTATGATAAGCACACGGATCATTTTTTTGCAGGCGTAATTCTTTTTGGGCTGAATAAACACCTGGAAATGATTGAGGAAGCAACTGCTGTGGGTAAGGCCAGGTTCCCCTATATTCCAGGGCTACTTTCTTTCCGCGAGGCGCCAATCCTGCTCCGGGCGTTCCGTAAACTAAAAAACAATCCCGATGTCATTCTCTTTGATGGCCAGGGAATCGCACACCCCCGCCGCTTCGGATTGGCGTCGCATATCGGGCTAATTCTCGATACGCCCTCCGTTGGGTGTGCAAAAAGCAGGCTTGTGGGCGAATATGGCAGTGTTGACAACGCTGCGGGCGCATACTCAAAACTTATTTACGAAAACGAAGTCGTTGGGGCCGTTCTGAGAACAAAAATAAATACGAAACCTGTCTTTGTATCTCCGGGTCACAAAATAAACCTATCGTCTGCGATACGCATAGTCTTGAAAACCTGCGGCGGGTACCGCATCCCTGAACCAACACGGCAGGCGCATTTACTGGTAAATAAATTGAGAAGAACACACATTTCCTAAAGCGAGGACACGGTATCTATGAAAATAAAAGCGGTAATCTTTGATTTGGACGACACCTTATACGACTGCACCGGCGCACTTATTGACGCATCCAGGAGACGGGCGGCAAAGGCGCTGGTCGAGGCGGGGCTGCCGTGCACTGAAGAGGAGGTCTATGAATTACAAAAGGAACTCACGGAAAAACACGGTCCGTATTACC